>Ga0256404_1011387_pt1 | contig 11930 bp, 10 predicted proteins | sample RumenRJG_01DNA_FD_185990 | JGI IMG/M metagenome (GOLD analysis project Ga0256404, IMG submission 185990) | Bovine rumen microbial communities from Lethbridge, Alberta, Canada - RJG_01 | ecosystem: Host-associated > Mammals > Digestive system > Stomach > Rumen | place: Canada: Alberta | collected... | reverse complement strand
TAGAGCTAACATATTTAAGGCTAGATGAATAATATCAACATGAAGAAATGCATGGGTAAACAAACGATAATATTCCCCATGTATTATTGCATTGGTGTCTATCCCAAATAGTTCCGCTCCCAAATCGATTTCCGGGCCAAACAACAACGCATCGATTATTAACTGACTTCCATAATACGGAAAACGTATTGAGTAAAGAAAGTCAATCAAATATATTAAAACATTAGTCACAACAAGGGATAAAAGAAGCGTTCTTGCAGCCTTAGATATCCTTTGCCTTGTTTCATTATAATTAACAATATCTATTGAACTGCTCTTTCCCGACTTATTAGTTTTTATAGTCTTAGGGGCGCGTTTCTTGATTTCATCAATTGCAGTAGGGAGGAGTTCATTAGCAAAATCGAAGTCAATTTCAAACATGGAATCACTAAATAGTTTTCTCTGTTTAGTCATCAATCTTCCGAATCGGGTCATACGGCTCATATATTTTTCTTCATTTTTAATCTTGATTCCAAGAATATCAGAATAATATCTTACTTTATAAGCCTTATATATTTCAAAACCTTCTATGTCTTCCCAGGGTATAAACCCAATTCTCCTGTATTTGATGGTAATGCCTCTATGGTCTGCTTCTAAGAGATATCCATCCTTCATAATGTAACTCATGACCAAAGTTAGCAATAACACGAAACCATAATCACAGAACGCAAAGATCAATACAGGCTTTGTCCATCCATTTATATTTATGAGCATTACATTTATCACTGTAAACATGATGAAATATACAACTAGGAACCATTTATAAAACATGCGGGCATAGTGGACCCTGTAAACGTCGGAATCAATAGACTCTGCTTCAGCTTCGTCAATATCTTCATCGTCTTTGATAAGCTTTTTTCTGACGTAACAGAAAATGTAAAAAAGCACTCCCGCAACTATCCACATAAGTGTAATGTAAATAAATCTATCAAGGCCGAGTTCCGATATAGTGCTTTCATAGATTGCAGAGGTAACCGCATATATCAATGCGCCTGATCCAAGGGATAGAATAAAAACTCTTTCGTCCATCTCTATCCCAAACACTCGTCCCAGAACCATTTTTAGTAGATAAAGCAGTATGAAGCAGATAATCCCAGACATAATCGTATAAGCTGCAAAGAATGAGGGCCAAACGATGCTTGACAGCAGCATCAGTATCTCGTCTGTCCAGATCATGATGTATTGGATAAAAAAACGATCAATGAAAAATGAAAGGCCGATCGCAATTGCTGTACCTATAACTATTGGTTTAATTAATTTGATATTACTATCATTCATCTTTTAGTTTTATTATTTGCATTCCTTTCCGGTATTTGAATCAATAAAGACTTTCCTTTGTGAATCAAATTCTAAATCTGTGCCAACCGGCATATTATATATAGCTAATACCGCCGGTTCTATTTCAATCAGCCTATCAAAATCAACAACCATGTTGTTACCTGGAGTATTGATATATTCCTCAGTATCAGTATCTCCAATAGCTCTCCAGCCATTATCTGCAGGATTTACGCCTTCTTCTCTGAATATCCACTTCAATTTAGAAGTACCTTCATACAAAGACTTTGTGATGATGCATCCACCCAGATTATGTGTCTTTATTGGTTCAGGTTCTTTTTTCTTAAACTTATCAAACAATCCCATAATTCTATACCTAGTCCGTATCTTTTTTAAATAAATCACTTATTTTTATTTTATCTAAAGCCAATATTGATTCAGCAGATTTCAATAGCTCATCTTCTTGCAGTAACTCCCTTCTTTTCAGTTCCATTAATAGTTGTTCATATCCAACAAAAGCGCGCGGCACCTTCGCTATAAGTTTTTCACCTACATACACCTTGCACGGAAAAGCCCCCGCTTCTATGTTTATGTTTGCATAGGATATTTCACTCCAATTATAAGTTCTTTTTGGCAATAGAAAGGGGGCTGATGTTATACCACTTTCATCAACAGTGATTCTTTTTAATACGCAGTAAAGAAAGGATACTATTCCTATAGATACAAATATTAAAAAAATTAAAAGTACAGCAATTTTATCAGTGTTTGGATTATCTGATGGCTTTGCTTGACTCAGTCCCCAATGATATAAAAACCCTGTTGCAATCGAAAGGATACCTGTAAACCAATACACTTTTCCGGGCTTGATTACTATGCGTTTGCTATCTATACCAAATGATTCCATAATTCATTTTCTCGCTAACTGTGTATTTTCATAAACCCTTCAACAGTCGTGTTGAATAATTCTTCTGTTAGATTTACACTCATCATTTTGGTGCCTTGAACAGCAAAGTATATAGTATCTTTATCTGTGATTACTTTCATAAGCGCCTCGATGCCATGACCTTCAAAATCATATAAATAGCCAAATTCGACTATCGTATTTGTGCGTTCGTTATAGTCTTTATCTTTTTCTAATAGATTGATAGCGTTATCGGCAATCCACTCTTTTAATTCTTTATCTTCTATTTTGTTTACACCTTTAGATTCTGTTTTTACTAGATCTTCTAGTTCATCCAAAGATAATCCTCGTATCAGAATAGAATCAGCAGCTTCATCAAGTTTATAGTTATCCAACTTGGACAGAGCAATAGAATAATCGATATCTCCAATAACAGCATCTTTCGTTGTACTTACTAACATGAGTCTATATTCAGTGATCGCATTGCCATCGACTGCATAATTTGGAGACTTTGGCAAAATGGTTTCTGTTCCTTCAGTAAGCGCAAATGCACCAAAAGGATTTCCGTCATCTTTAGCATAGAATTGGGGATTAGCTTTATAAGCATTCTCCCAACCATTTGTTTCTTTTTTCTTAAACTTATCAAATAATCCCATTATTCTTGTTCCTCTATACACTCAAATAAACTGGGTTGAATACCGTAGTTATAAGGGCTACTCCAAACAGGAGCCAACTTGCTATCATATATATCTTTTGTCTATCTTTTCTACCGATTATTGTCACTATAATATTCATCACTAATCCAACAAACATCCACATCAGCGCAAATCCTAAAGACTTGTCCATAAAATTCCAATCGAGATGCGCCGGAAAAAACCTTGCCAGTATCATTACAGCAATATTCAGTAAAGAAACAACCGCAGACACAATGATACACAGTATTGCAGGCCACCTATTCTTCATATGTTTCTACCTTCCTAAACTTATCAAATAATTCCATAGTTTATCTCCTCTACAAATTGGAATTTACTTATTTCATCATTTCATCAAAGATTTGTTGCGCAGCATTCTCACCTATCTTAAATCTAAATACATTTCTTCAAAATCATAATAGTTGTTTTCAATTTTAAAGAAAGCCGGATATGTTCCTATACGCTTGAAGCCATATTTTTCATATAAATGAATTGCGCTGTTATTGTCACTTCTAACGGAAAGCTCAATAATCTCTATATCTGCATCTTTCGCAAATTGAATAAGTTTTTCTAAAAGCATGCCACCAATACCTTTATTCCATTCGTCTTTTACTACAGATATTCCTAGTTCAGCCCTGTGAGACATTCTCCTGGGCATCGAATGTAGGCTAGCATCAGCAATCAATTCATTTCCTCTCCATGCACTGAGCATTATAGACTTTGGATCATCATGAACAGAGGCAAGGAACTTCTTTTCATCTTCGACACTAATAGGGAATCCATTAAAGTCAAAGGTGAGATTATCTGTCTCACCTCCAATTCTTTTTGAGTACGCAATCATTGTCTCTGCATCATCTGGCATAAGTTCTCTTATTGTTATATCCTGATTACTCATTTGAAAAACCCTCGCTATTGTGAATAATAAAAATATCAACTCTTCATGTATCAGCCTATGGCATTATTTTACCATAGACTGTGTGACTGGTGAATCCACTGTTTCCCCGGAAATTGCCCCCATATGCTCATCCAAGAGGTTGATTGAAGACAAATGCATCCTGTTAAATACATCGGAGTAGGTGTCCAGGGTTATATGGATATTGGTGTGGCCCAGCCAGTTTTTGAGGACTACTGGCTGAATACCGGCCTCAATACAGCGAGTGGCAAAGGTATGTCTAAGCGAATGCTGACCGTTATACTCGATGCCTACCTTTTCGCATATACGCCTAAAAAAACAGTTCACCTGGCTGGTGGTCACCAAATCATTCTTAATATGATCGTAGAAGACAAGTCCCTCCGGATTCTCCTTCATATTGGCCAGGGCCTTCTCCAAAAGGGGCCTAAGCTGCTGGCTAATCGGAACATCTCTAACTCCGGCCTCTGTTTTGGCGCCTTCCTTTATAAAACTTCTGGAGTTCATTCCCTTTGATATGGTGGAGCTCACATGAACAAAACCTCTATCCAAATATATATCCTCAGGCTTAAGGGCGTTGATTTCACCCATACGCATACCGGAATGAAGCTCGATTAGAAGCTGAAGCTTATAGTCATTTCTACCGTTAGGCACGGTATGAGATTCTAGTGCTTCTATAAACTTTTGCTGCTCTTCTTCCGTCATGCCGCGAACCTTCTTGTCTTGCTTCTTTGATTTAGGACAGCGGAATCCAATTCTGAGCATCAGATTTTCCTGAACGATATGCGAATCCACCCCAATCTTATATGCATTCTTAAGCATGGCGTAAACCTTTCTAATCATATTGTTTGAATACCTGGTGATGCTCTTTAGGAAATACTCTAGCTGAACCGCGGTAACCTCAACAATCGGTATCCTTCCAATAGCACTTCTTTCTATCAAAGCCACCGTGCTCATATTTCTTTCGTAGCCTTGTTCTCCCGTATAGCCGAGAGCCAGATCCATATCCAGCTTATTCTTCAGAATATCCGGAATGGTAGAAGCAGAATAGATTCCTTTCTTCATATATTCATTCTTCTTTAGAAACTCCTCCGCCTTATCCACGCATTCATCAATAGTCATGGCGGATACGGATTTATTCTTTCTCTCTCCCGTAAAACTGGTGTAGGTGAACCTATACTCGTAGGCAGGTCCTCTTTTTCTTAATGAGCCTGTTCCTTTTTCTGCTCTTTTTCTTTCAACTGCTTCTCCCATATCTATCTTCTCCCTTCATCAAAGTATAATTTTCTCAATTGTTATCCCATACTGGGATTTTGTTAAGTATGCGATTATGGGTAAATCGCATACTTGACAAATCCAATTTTCGGTGAGTATCCAGTCAACAACCAAAGCAAGAGGTCAAGAAGTCAATAAGTATAGTGATAGGCATCATCTCTCATAGTCATCCCTTGACCTGGCTTTTCTTCTTCTTACTTCTGCATCACGTTTCGCTTGCTGCTCTCTATTAAATCTATCCCTTAGGTCGTCTATGAATTTGGTTATTTCCTTCGGGAAGTGCTTGAGCGCAGTTAGATAATCCTTTGTTTTTTCTTTTAATTGCTCCAGTTCTTCTTTAACCTCACCAAGTTTTTTCTCAAGTCCGTTTATCTTTTGATGAAGAGAAGAGATGGTCCAAGACTGATCCTGTATGATTTTCTCGCGACTATCCAGGACTTTTTCCTGTTCCAATAGTTCTTTTTGAATGGCAATTCCTTTCTCGGCCATGCCACGAAGGGAATCATATTCTTCAGAAGTCAGTTGGATTTTACCTGTAAAAGTCTTTTTGCCGATGCCTTCAAGACTATCCAAACCCTCTTTTAACTCGCCAACTTTCTCTCCGTACTTCCCGGACAGTTCAAGATTGGCATTGATTTCCGCAAGCCTCTCTGAATCCTTTTTGATTTTGAATTGAAGATTATCCAGATGCTCTGCCGTACTTCCTTTGATACCTCTCTCAAAATCCTTGTGGCCCGCCGCCGTCATAAAGGCAAAGAACTTATCCTGAAGCAAACTATAGGATGGTTCCAAAACTTTCTTTCCGTTTTTAGTGAGGACAGGCTCACCATTTTCATCAAGTTTCGGTTCTGACTTCCACATTTTTGAGTGGCTTACCTGAGTAATCACTTCTTTAATCTGGCCAGCTTTGGTAGGATCCGAGTTAGATTTGTTGTACCTTACTTCCTTTTCTACGGTGGGAATTGCCATGGCATGCATATGGTAATGATAGATTGGTCTTCCCAATTCTGCTGTGGCAGCTATGTTTATTTCGTCCGCATGCATCACTGCAGATATGATTTTGTCTTCACCGTAGATGCTCTTTATGAACTCATAAGCGTCAGTATAGAACTTAAGAGCGTAATCATATCCACCTCTTTCTTCGAAGTACATTGTGTTTATATCCAGTACAACTTCATCAAGAAGAGTTGCATCTTTCTTTAATCCTCGGGTAGAAATCACTCCATCCTCAACCAGCTTGTCGAACTTTTTAGCATAGGTCATACCCTCACAAGTCTTAAAGTTTATGTTGAGTTCTGAGCGAGAAAGATCCACATTTTCATTCTTATAGTCCATGTTTTCTCTCTCATTGTGGCGCTGACAAGCACCCATACTGCCTCTTGTTACCTTGTTAACTCGTGCTACTGAGTAGTGTGTTTTAGACATTAGTTACATTCTCCTTCCCCTTTTGTCCGTTAACCGTAATTCTGCCCGTTATTTTTCTGCGAGCAACGCGAGCAGGGTTACACACCTTTTTCAAAAGTGTGTAACCCACTATGACACTTTCACCGCTGGCGCGCCGCAAAGTGCCAGTGGGCCAAAGGGCACCCGCCCTCTGGACTCCCTGAAGCCAAGAAGTCTCTAAGATATGCTCTCCATATACTTATTGACTTCTTGACTTCTTGCCGGCATCATCCAAAACCATCTGCCACCTTCTTTGCGACTTTCGACGCCGGCAATTTTCTTTGCCCGTTTGATAGTCCCCATCTGGTAGCCTGCACCGAGAAGTATCTCCTCGCATTCTACCGATGGTTTCTTGCTTCCTTCAGGTAGCAGTTCTTTGATGATAGAAACTGCCTCCTGCATTTTGACCGGCGGCCTTCCTATGGGACTCTCCTGAGCAGAGAGAAGTTCGTCCGCAGTCATTCTAAGTTCCTCCAGGAAGACGATACCTTCTTCACTTATGGAAAAAGAAATCGCGTGCCCCAGAGGAGCAAGGTTCGCCTTCTGCTGAACCAGGATTCTTTTTCCGTCGTCTTCCGGATCTCTGGCAAGTATAAGTCCGCTTCTTGCTACCCCGATGATGTCGATGGAACCTTTGGACCTATACATAGCCTTTAGCTGGGATGCTTTGTTCATGTGGTCCACAACCACGATGGCGCATCCGGTGTCCTGTGCTGCAACCCTAAGATGATTGAACTCCGGTCTAACCTCATTGGCTTGATTGAGTGAGCAGTCACCGATATATGCCGATAGTGGATCAAGAATAAGCATCCTGGCATTGGTCTCTCTGATTGCTTCAGCGATTCTTTCATCAGCAAAGGTAATTGTCTTATCGCTCTCATCGATAAAGGTTAATAGTTTTGGATCACCACCTGCTCTCAGGAACCTAGGCACAACCGTATCGGCCGCATCATCTTCCGATGTCTGATAGATAACTCGCCTCGGTTCTACTGATTCACTTCCCGAAAAAGGAAATGGTTCTCCCTTTGTCATGAGGGCAGCCAAGGTTAGCATGAAAGTACTCTTGCCGTCCCCCGGATCACCCTGGATGATAGTCACCTTACCTTCAGGGATGAATGGATACCAAAGCCAACGGACTTCCTTTGGCTCAATGGTATCTGCAGTGATAAGCTTAAGTTTGTTTTTCTCTCCCATCCTTCTACCTCCTTATATCAATTGATGGTTAACCCACTTCTGGCATAAAAAAACCGACTTACTTGACTGAATTCAATCATGTAAATCGGTCTTTTAATTAGATCCTTTTTCGCGAGCTAAGTACGTCGCTCACTCAATTATCTACTGCAAGAGGTATAATACAAAAACGAACAAATGTTTGTCAAGAGGTTTTTGAAAAAAAGTTTTTGTGATTGCCATAATGGGCATTTTTCTGTCTCTTATTTACCTATTTCCGTTACCACCGGAAGATTGTCCACAAAATATAGTGGCTGCTCGGGCGGCTGACCGCAGGGTGGATAAACCTGTAGAAGCACCGCAAGGATGCCGTCGCTGGCGCGAGCCCTTCCATAGCTCGCACGCCAGCTAACAGGCGTGCAGACTTGGCCGGTGATTCCCAGGAGCTCAGATGAGAGTGACTGGGAAGGAGTTATCCATGCTGCCGTGGAGTAAGGACTTATTAACGAAAAGCCAAGGACTATTTAATGAATCAGTCGATTCTACTACAACTTAGAAAGAACTCGCTTAATGTCAGATTCATTCTCATGCAGACAACAAATCCTATCCAGTGTGCTTTTTGCTTCTGCAATACCTATCATTTTTTCATTCTCATCGACGCATTCGCCAAAGGCTCTCTGGAGACTGCCTACTTCTAATCCTTCAGACATCCTATCGGTATAACAAACACCCCATCCTCTCTTCTATATCCGTATTGCGTCCCGGTAATAACGATTTTTAAATCTGGAAGTCTAAGTGGTACTTGTGTTTCCTTTTTGTTATATTCTCTAACTAATCTTTCTATTTCATTTAAATGCTTTGCTCCATCATCAATCTCGTGTTGTCCCAATTTTATTTCAATCAGAGCATATCTTCCATCTTCCAGATGCAGTACGGCATCTGCCTCTAGGCCATATCTATCGCGGTAATAAGAAACTCTTCCACCCATATTTGAGGAATAGATTCTCAAATCTCTAACGACCATAGATTCAAAAACAAATCCAAAAGTCTTCAAATCAGTTTCAAAGAATTCCGGTTTCACCCCTAAGCCTGCTATTGCAAGAGACGGATCAATGAATTCAACTTTTTTTGAACTCCTGATTGCTGTTCTCGATCTTATGGCAGGACACCAAGCATCAACATCCTCAATGACATACAATCTGTTTAGCACATCCAGATAATCCTCTAAGGTTTTGTCTGTAATGCTTCCTGTCGAATTAATATCCTTTAATATGTTTGTATATTTGACAGGTGTTGATATATTTCTGGCATAAGATTTTAGAACCAAATGCATTGTTGAAGAATTTCTTTTCACAGCATCCACGTGAAACATATCTTCCTGATGTATTTGGGCAAAGTAATCCTTCGCAATGGCAAGTTGAGATTTTTCGCTATTCAGCAAAACGCTTTCCGGCCACCCGCCTCTACATGCAACATGAATCAAATCTCTAACTGAGAGTTCTGATTTACATCCGTTTTTTAGGTCTTCTTTGTTATCAAAAAGATTCTTAAGCGAAACAGTTCCATTGGATTCCCTGGATTCATACAGGCTCATAGGGTACATTTTTAATGTCGATATTCTTCCTGTCCCAGTGTGAGCTGTTTTAACCTTTTTGGATGATGACCCTGTTAATATAAAGTTTCCTTTATCATGTGTATCGTCGCAAAAACTCCGCACTGCATCCCATATTTCCGGAGCATCTTGCCATTCATCGATAAGACGAGGCTTTTCTCCGTTCAATAACACGGAAGGCGTTATTTTTGCAGTTTCAATTAATGCTTCTTTATTGGGATCCTTCTGTAGATAAAGAGCACTCTTTGCGAATTGCTGAGCAGTCGTTGTCTTTCCACACCATTTAGGGCCAACGATTTGTACCGCACCAAAAGTATCAAGCTTAAAACTTAATTCAGAATCTGCTATTCTCTTGTAATAGTCAATTGTTTTCATAGCTGCATTATATATCATTCCGTATTATTGCGCAATATTATTTCGGTTTTTTGTGCATATTTATTCCGATTATTTGTTTTTGCCGCTTCGAGTAGCATATAGCTTTTGATGTGTCAATATATCAATTCAGTTCTATTCCTTAGCCTTCGCTAAATAGAATCTTAGTGCTTCTATTATGTGTTCTTCTCTTCTAGCCTTGGGGAGGTCCTTGGGAAGATAGTCTTTTATTCTGTCCATTCTTATGCTGATGTGTTCAATTTGGTTGGGCTTCTCCTCAAGTAGGATTTCTTCTATTGCCTCGTTTGTCAGTTTGCCTTCATCAAAGAGTTTGCGCATCCTTATAGTCTGGGCATGGGTTGGGGTAAGCTGCTCTCTATCAAGCACCACATATATATCCTTTTGTTTCTGCCCAAGATAGGAAAGCTCAACTGCCGGCCTCATGCCAATTAAACCAACATCCACAAGCTGGAGAAGTTCCGGGATAAGTTCAGTAAGGCGGATGTAACGATGGATTTGTCTGCTACTTTCTCCTGTTTCGGCTGCAACTCCATCTCTCACTCTACCTCGCGGGCCCAGTGGGCCCACTTTCTCTTGGTGTGCCAATACAACCACATCCTTATGATCATGCCTCCTGGAATCCGCATCTCCCAACTTCCCGGCATATTCCTCAGATAATCCATAAGAATTGATTAGATGCTCTCTGGCTTTTTCTATCTGTGGTTCCACCGGCTCACCCTTAAAGTTTCTGCCTTTCTTTTGATTCTCTCTCATTCTGGAAACCAGTAGCTTCATGGCATCAAGCCTCATCTTATAAGCAAAGGCCTTTTCGCTTGGGAGAAGTTCTGCTCTCTGAAAGTTTGACTCTACCATAAGGATGATTGATTCTTCTTTGGATAGTTCCCGGACATAGCAAGGCACCGTCTCCATATAAAGTTTCTTGCAGGCTCTAACTCTCCTGTGACCGGAGATAAGTTCATACCTACCTTCCTTCATTGGTCTAACCAGGCATGGAGTAAGAACACCTTGGGCTTTTATGCTTTCGGTTAGTTCATCCAGCTTTTCGTCATCAATTACTTTGTATGGATGATTTGGAAATGGATCTATCAGATTGATAGATATTTCCCTGAGAATCATAGCAGTTTCGGTCTTAACATTCTTTTCTTTTTCGTTCATCATCATACTCACCTTTCATTGAAATTTCAGTGTTTACGCCGCCTAATTGCTGCGCCTGTATGATGAAAAGAAAATGGAACGAGTTATTATTCATTTGCAAGTGTGCGAAGGTTTTTGGGAGTTTTTCAGGGGTAATTTGCCGAATTTATCCCATTATTTATCCCACTAAAAGTGCGTCTGTATGCCGTTGTACGACCACTGTATGCACCTTTCGTGCATCTAGCTAAGATGCCTCAAACCCTTGCAATTCCCCGCTTTCGTTCAAAAACAAAAGCTTCGGAACATTACATTCCGAAGCCAAAAAAGTGGTGGAGATGGTGGGTGTCGAACCCACGTCCGAAAGCAAATCCACTAGGCTTTCTCCGAGCGCAGCCACTTGATAGAGTTTTCGCCCAAACAGCTGCCAAGCAGCAAACCACTGTCTGAGTTATCCCGTTAGTCCCTCGCTGCTACGGGCGTCACAACGAAGTTTTCCTGCATAGTCGACGCCGACATCATCGCCTGCAGGTGAACGATGAGCGACGCGCGGGCTGCGTCAATTAGGCAGCAAATGCGAAATTTGTTTCACTTTTAGCGTTTGTGTTTAACGTCCAGCTTTTTACGTGGATCCGGAACCACGGCTCGCTTACCTGGCTTCACTACCCCCGTCGAAACCATTACATCCCCATATTCTATGGAATATTTTTGCTCAGTAATAATACCACATTACTATAAAATTATATACCCTTTTTTTCAGGAATTAATAAACCGTTAGTTTAGCCCCACAGTTGTTATCACCCTCACCACCCCAATAATCTCCCTTCCATTGCCTTTAGTCTGCTCTCTGTTATAATAAGTAGAATCTTAATATTTAACATTCCGGGTGTATAAATTAAAAAACAAAGAGGACAGCTAATGAATCTAAACGAAATTAAACATGGTTTCAAAGTCATGGAAATCCGCGAGGTAGATGACCCCAGGGCCACCATGTATCTTATGAAACACGAGATAACGGGAGCAGAACTCCTTTGGCTTAAACGAGATGACGACAACAAGTCTTTCGCCATAGCATTCAAGACTATCCCC
>Ga0256404_1011386_pt1 | contig 11932 bp, 7 predicted proteins | sample RumenRJG_01DNA_FD_185990 | JGI IMG/M metagenome (GOLD analysis project Ga0256404, IMG submission 185990) | Bovine rumen microbial communities from Lethbridge, Alberta, Canada - RJG_01 | ecosystem: Host-associated > Mammals > Digestive system > Stomach > Rumen | place: Canada: Alberta | collected... | reverse complement strand
GCTGTTTTATTATCAATAAAGCGACCAGGAAGAACAACTACGTTGGCATCATTGTGCTGACGGATAAGTTGAGCAACTTCCTTGTTCCATACCAAACCAGCACGAACACCCTGATGCTTGTTCAATGTGATAGCCATGCCTTCACCCGAACCGCAGATGCCGATACCTGGATAAACTTCGCCACTTTCAATAGCTTCTGCCAATGGGTGAGCAAAATCTGGATAGTCAACACTCTCATCGCTGAATGTACCGAAATCCTTTACTGGATATCCTTTCTTTTCAAGATACTCAAGAACGAATTGCTTTAATGGGAAGCCTGCGTGATCGCTGGCTAAACCGACTGTTTTTACTTCCATAGCGATTTGAATTTTAAAACCCTTCCCCCTTAACAAAGGTTTGCACCTTGATAAGAAGGACAGGGTAGGGGTTAAACAATATTATTTCAACAAGTCAGTTACCTGCTTGTAAACATTCTCTGCTGTATAGCCAAGCTTCTCGTCAAGAACTTTGTAAGGTGCTGAGAAACCAAATGACTCAAGTCCCCAGATTGTACCCTCTGCCTCTGGAACAAGACCGAGAAGATTTACAGGAAGACCGGCTGTAAGACCAAACTTCTTAACCTCGTGTGGAAGAACAGAAAGCTGGTACTCCTTAGTCTGCTGACGGAAGAGACCCTCTGAAGGAACACTTACAATGCGAACCTTCTTGCCATCCTTGCGAAGTAGTTCTGCACCTGCAACAAGAGTAGAAACCTCAGAACCTGTAGCAACGAGGATTACATCAGGATTCTCATCTGAACCAGCTACGATGTAACCACCCTTAGCTGCCTGACTGTAGTCGTTGCCCTCTGGCAGATTGTTGATATTCTGACGAGAAAGGATAAGTGCTGTAGGAGTTGACATATTCTCCATAGCAAGCTGCCATGCTACTGTTGTCTCCTTTGCATCTGCAGGACGAAGAACGAGTGTTGATGGCTTGCCTGAATGATTCTTCAGTTTCTCCATCAAACGAATCTGTGCTTCCTGCTCAACTGGCTCGTGGGTAGGACCATCCTCACCAACACGGAAGGCATCGTGAGTCCAGATGAACTTAACAGGAAGTTCCATGAGAGCTGCCATACGAACAGCTGGCTTCATATAATCGGAGAATACAAAGAATGTACCACAAGCTGGGATAACACCACCGTGGAGTGCCATACCAATACAGCAGCAAGCCATTGTGAGCTCAGCAACACCAGCCTGGAAGAAGGCACCTGTGAAATCGCCCTTAGTGAAAGAGTGGGTCTTCTTCAAGAAACCGTCTGTCTTATCTGAGTTAGAAAGGTCGGCAGAAGCACAAATCATATTTGGAACCTGCTCAGCAAGTACACCAAGACAAGCTGCTGATGCAGAACGTGTTGCATCGTTGTCTTTCTGCTGTACCTTTGACCAGTCAACCTTTGGTGCCTTACCGCTGAACCATTCTGCCTGTGCAGCAGCCTTCTCTGGGTTGGCATCAGCCCAAGCCTTCTCTTCAGCATAACGCTCTGCAACAATTGCTTCGAGTTCCTTAGCACGATTAGCATAGAGCTCCTTAACATCGTCGAAGATAACGAATGGGTTCTCAGGATCACCACCGAGGTGTTTAATAGTATTCTTATAAGCATCGCCACCGAGTGGAGCACCGTGAGTCTTGCAGTTTGCCTCGTAAGAAGAACCATCTTCCTTCAAAGCACCCTTACCCATGATACACTTACCGATGATAAGTGTTGGCTTGCCTTCTACCTTCTGAGCAGCATCAAGAGCCTGACGAATCTGAGCTGCATCATTACCTACGATTTCAATAACTTCCCAACCAAGAGCACGATACTTAGCTGCTGTGTCCTCAGTCATTACATCCTTGGTCTCGGTAGAGAGCTGGATATCGTTAGAATCGTAGAACATAATCAGGTTGTCGAGACCAAGAGTAGCAGCAATACGGGCACCACCCTGTGAAATCTCCTCCTGAATACCACCATCTGAGATATATGCGTAGATTGTTTCCTTAGCGAAAGTAGGGTTGCCTGTGTGAGCAGCCAAGAACTTAGCAGCAATAGCAGCACCTACAGCAAATACGTGACCCTGACCAAGAGGACCAGAAGTGTTCTCAATACCACGCGCAATATCAAACTCAGGGTGGCCAGTTGTTGGAGAACCCCACTGGCGAAGCTGCTTCAACTCTTCAATAGAGAACTTGCCGATAAGTGCAAGCTGAGAGTAGAGCATAGGAGCCATGTGACCTGGATCGAGATAGAAACGGTCGCGACCTACCCATGAAGGGTTCTTTGGATCGTATTTTAGATACTCTGAATACAATACGTTGATGAAATCAGCACCACCCATAGCACCGCCTGGGTGACCTGACTTTGCTTTTTCTACCATTGAAGCAGCCAAAATGCGGATATTGTCGGCTGCATGATTCATTACTTTAATGTCGTTCATTTTAATATTAATAAGTTTTCTACAAATATACTATTTTAAATTCAATACAACGATTGATTTTGCTGGAATTTTCACAGAAACCTTGTTTTTCTTCACTTTGGCATCTTTGAAAGCTGTTGGAGTAACCTTGTTAGGATTATCAAAATCGTTATATGTCTTTATATCTTTACTGGTGAGAATCTCACCTTCGAAACTCTTGATATTAGCGCCATCAAGAACGATTTCCACTTCCTGCTTCTTGTCAAGGCTTGGGTTTACAAGAGAAATTATGTAACCGCCATCCTGCTTCTTTGCTGCAGATGCTGATACGGCTGGAATAACTCCATCAACCATATTCTGCATGTGACCGCCTTCTACAGGAATATAATCTGATTTCACTTCTGTTGGGAGATATGTTGCTTCCTGAAAACCATTATACATGCGGAAAACATGATAGGTTGGTGTGAGAACCATGTGGCCATTTCCCTTAGTATCGGTGAGTACCATTGACTGGAGCACATTGGCAATCTGTGCAATATTTGCCATCTTTACACGGTCGGTGTGACGCTGGAAAATGTTCAAGGAAAGAGCTGCTACCATAGCATCGCGCATGGTGTTCTGCTGATAGAGATGACCAGGAGTAGTGCCTGGTTCCTCGTCCCACCATGTTCCCCATTCGTCAACAAGAAGACCAATCTTCTTCTGTGGGTCTTTCTCGTCCATGATATCAGAATGTTTCTTGATAACATCCTCTATCTGGAGACTCTTACCAATGGTGTAGTAATACTCATCGTTGCTGAACTTTGTTGCAGAAAGTTTTGAACCTTCCCAACCCTTTACTGTGTAATAATGTAGTGAAAGACCAGCCATCTTGTCACCAATATTATTCATCAGCACTTTTGTCCAGTCGTAGTCATAATCACTTGCTCCAGAAGCAATCTTGTAGAGGTTGTGATTGTCGTAGTTGCGACAATAAGTAGAGTAGCGACGATAGAGATCGGCATAATACTCTGGACGCATGTTTCCACCGCAACCCCAGCTTTCGTTTCCTACACCAAGGTACTTTACGTTCCATGATTTCTCACGGCCGTTCTTACGACGAAGATTTGCCATTGGTGTATCACCATCTGATGTCATATACTCAACCCACTTGGCAAGCTCTTCAACAGAACCACTACCTACATTGCCAGAGATATATGGCTCTGCACCAATAAGTTCACAGAGGTTAAGAAACTCGTGAGTACCAAAAGAGTTATCCTCTATTGTTCCACCCCAGTTATTGTTCTGCATCTTTGGACGCTCGCTGCGAGGACCAATACCATCGCGCCAATGATACTCATCAGCAAAACAACCTCCAGGCCAGCGAAGAACTGGCACCTTAAGGTCCTTTAGAGCTTTCAGCACATCATTGCGATAACCATCGGTATTTGGAATCTTTGACTCTGGACCTACCCACAGACCACCATAGATACAAGTACCTAAATGCTCGGCAAACTGTCCATAGATTTCTTTGTTAATCTTATTTGCACCTTTGTTGGCACGAATAGTAACAGTTGCATCCTGGGCAGACATTGTTGCTGACAATGCTGCACACAGGATTGTTGAAGTGATAAAACGCTTCATAATGTTTTAGTTATTAGTTGTTTAATTCTTATTTTCGGTTGCTGCCTTTTCAATGGCAAGTCCCTTCTTGTAGTTTTCAATATAGGCATTGAAACCTGCTACATCTTCAGGATCAGGAGCTATCTCTACACCTGTATTACCAGCAAAAACAACTTCATCAAGCCAATCTGCAAGATTAAGCTTCTTTTCGTTATTCACAAGATAAGAGGCAAGAAGGGCAATACCCCAGGCGCCACCTTCACCTGCTGTTTCCATAACAGAGATAGGGGAGTTGAGAGCTGCAGCAAGAATACGCTGACCTACAACAGGAGTTTTGAACAAACCTCCGTGACCTGTTATGCGGTCAACCTTAATCTTTTCTTCGTTGAAAAGAACGTCATTTCCAAGCTTCAACACAGCTACTGTTGCGTATAGGTTTGTGCGAATGAAGTTGGCAAGGTTAAATTTGTCATTGGCAGAACGTACCACCAAAGGACGACCTTCCTGGAGTCCTGCTACTGGTTCGCCAGAGATATAGTTATAAGAGAGTACACCACCACAATCTGCATTACCAGTAAGAGCGTGATTATACAATTTGCTGTATATCTCGTTCATATCTACTGGAATACCAAGTAGTTGCTGGTATTCCTTAAAGAGTTTTACCCACGCATTGATATCTGAGGTACAGTTGTTACAGTGAACCATAGCCACAAGAGAACCGTCAGGAGTAGTTACCATATCAATCATCTCGTTTGGCTTAGAGAGGTCTTTCTCAAGCACAATCATTGAGAATGAAGATGTACCTGCCGACACATTACCTGTGCGCTGCTTAACAGCATTTGTTGCTACCATTCCTGTACCTGCATCGCCCTCAGGAGGACAGAGTGGGCAACCACCCTTCAGATGACCTGAAATATCAAGACGCTGTGCACCATGCTCTGTTAGTGTACCCGCAGCCTCACCAGCCGAGAGACTCTTTGGAAGTATATCTTCAAGTTTCCACGAGTAGCCCTTAGGAGCAATAAGTTCATCGAACTTCTTCACCATCTCGGCATTATAAGTCTTTGTTTCTGGATCAACAGGAATCATACCAGAGGCATCGCCTACACCAAGAACCTTTTCACCTGTAAGACGCCAGTGGATATATCCGGCAAGGGTGGTAAGGTAAGTGATGTCGTTCACATGCTCTTCGCCATTGAGAATGGCCTGATAAAGGTGAGAGATTGACCAACGAAGAGGTATGTTGTAGTTGAAGAGCTTTGAAAGTTCGGCAGCTGCTTCACCGGTATTGGTGTTACGCCATGTACGGAAAGGAACGAGAATTTTCTCAGCCTCGCCAGCAGGAGCTCCCTTGGAAGCTGTGCCTGTAGGTCCGAAAGCCATATAACCATGCATCATGGCAGAGATACCTATTGATGCAAGATGTTCGATTTCGCAGTCGTATTCATTAATTACATTCTTGCGAAGATTAGCGTATGCATCTTCAAGACCAAACCAGATTGCTTCTGTGCTGTATGTCCACAAACCATCCACGAGCTGGTTTTCCCATTCGTGATCACCTTGTGCTATTGGCTTGTTTTCCTGGTCAATGAGAACTGCCTTTATGCGGGTAGAGCCAAACTCGATACCGAGGATGGCTTTACCACTTTGGATTGTTTCTTTTGCTGTCATAATTACATCAATGATTTGTTAAGCATGAAATAGATCTCGTTGTTGCGGAGATTCTGCTTGAAGTCATAGATATTGGTGTTCTTGTTTATCTTAACATATTCTATGCCAAGCATTTCTGCGAAATCCTCCCAGTATTCCTCGGTGATGTCGTAAGAGAATGCGCTGTGGTGTGTACCACCAGCAAGAATCCATGCACCTGCACCAATCTCGAATGTTGGCTGAGGAACCCACAATGCTGAAGCTACAGGTAGCTTTGGCATTGGCTTTGGCTCAATACATTCTACTTCCTGAGAGATAAGACGGAAACGGTTGCCAAGATCAACAACAGTAGCCTTTATACCACGACCTGTCTTTGATGTGAAAACAAGGCGAGCTGTCTGCTGCTTGCGAATACCAATACCGAGGAAGTGTACCTCGAGCTTTGGTTTGTCTGAAGCAATAAGTGGACATACCTCAAGCATGTGGCTCTGCAAACAAGAAGAACGATCGCCAGCGAAGTTAAGTGTGTAGTCCTCAAGGAAAGAGCAACCTGTTGGCATTCCCTGCTGAATAACGTAGAGAGTGCGATACAGACAAGCTGTCTTCCAGTCACCTTCAGCACCAAAACCAATTCCCTCAGCCATGAGACGCTGAGAAGCAAGACCTGGTATCTGGTCGAAACCAACAAAGTTTGGATCGTTGATGTCTGCATCGCCAAGGTCGTCAAAGTTGGTTGTGAAAGCTGTAGCGCCTTCATCTTTCAATACACGACGCAAAGCAATTTCGGCCTTGGCTGAGTTCTTCACCTTCTCCCAGTAAACTTCTTCGCCACTTTCGTCAATCTTTATAGTGTAGAGCTTCTTATACTCTTCAACAAGGGCATCTGCTTCTGCATCTGTAACCTTCTTGTAGTATTCCATCAAAGAAGAAACAGGGTAGTAGTCAACGTGATAACCTAAACGTTGCTCGAATTCTACACGATCACCATCGGTAACGGCAACATTGTTCATGTTCATGCCAAACATCAAGCAGCGAACATTCTTTGCATCTGCAACACCTGCAGCTACACGTGCCCACACAGCAATCTTCTTCTGTGCCTCTTCGCTCTTCCAATAACCGCAAACAACCTTGCGAGGAACGCGCATACGTGTGCAGATGTGGCCGAACTCAATATCACCATGTGCACTCTGATTGAGGTTCATGAAATCCATATCCATAGTGTCCCATGGAATTTCTGCATTATACTGAGTATGAAAGTGGAGTAGTGGCTTCTGGAGAGCCTGAAGACCTTTGATCCACATCTTTGCAGGTGAGAAGGTGTGCATCCATGTGATGATACCTACACACTTTTCATCATTATTGGCTGCCTTCATGATAGCTTCTACTTCCTTAGAGCTATTGGCTGTGCCTTTATATACTATCTTTACAGGAATATTACCAGAGTTGTTGAGTCCTTCTACCATTTCTTTTGAATGGCCATCAACCTGAACAACTGCATCACCTCCATAGAGAAGCTGTGCACCTGTTACAAACCATACTTCTGAATTTTCAAATGCTTTCATTTTTTGCGATTTATTTTTATGCTCCATATTTCATTCGAAATGATGGAGAAAGTTTATTTTTTAAAATTATTGAATTTGAATTCTTTATTTCTTTTTCTGACCATAGTAGGCATTTGGACCATGCTTGCGGTTGAAATGCTTCTCAACGAGGAGAGGATTCATTGTTGTGTTAGGATTAACACTAAATGAAATGAAAGCCATCTTAGCTACCTGCTCTGCGACAACAGCATGATATACTGCTTCATCAGCATTCTTACCCCATGTGAATGGACCATGGTTCTTTACCAACACGCCTGGAGTGTGTACAGGGTTGATGTTGTCTTTCTTGAACTTGTCAACTATAACAACACCTGTGTTATATTCGTATTCGTCCATCTGATCCTTTGTCATTGCATCTGTGCAAGGAATTGAATCGTGGAAATAATCAGCATGCGTTGTTCCTATGCTTGGAATGTCCTTGCCTGCCTGTGCCCATGCTGTTGCATAGGTAGAGTGTGTGTGAACAACACCACCCACTTCTGGGAAGTTGCGATAGATAACCAAGTGTGTTGGTGTATCTGAAGAAGGGTTCAAATCGCCCTCTACTACTTTTCCGGTAGCGAGATCAACAACAACCATGTCTGAAGCTTTCATAGTGTCGTAGTCAACACCTGAAGGCTTAATGACAACAAGACCTTTTTCACGGTCGATACCTGAAACGTTTCCCCATGTGAAGAGAACGAGATTATGTTTTACAAGGTCAAGGTTTGCCTTGAAAACTTTTTCTTTTAATTCTTCCAGCATTGTTATATATTGTTTTGTAGTTTGAAATATCTAATTATATATGAATTGTCAAATATGGAGGAGAATCCTATAGTTTAAATGTTGGATCCTGCGAGTAAACCTTTTTGTTGAAACGATAAAGTGCTGCACCTCTTTTCGAAGTGAGTTTATCTATCAACTCGGTTTTCTCAATGAAATCAATCTGTTTGATGCGCTTACGGAAATTGCGCTTGTCGATTTCTTCTCCCAATACAGCCTCATACACTTTCTGTAACTGTGTAAGGGTGAACAGATCGGGAAGTAGGTTGAAACTTAATGGTTCTGTATTTATTCTACGGCGAAGCATTCCTATTGCCTTGCCAACCATTTCATTATGATCGGAATAGAGCTTTGGCATATCCTCAAGATTTACCCACTCTAAACCATGTTGTATGCGAAGACTATCATCATAGTCATTCACGTTTATCAGAGCGCAATATGCCACAGAGATAACGCGCTCTCCTGGGTCACGGTCGATAGCTCCGAAAGCTCCAACCTGTCTCATGTATAGTTTCTTTAGTCCAGTAAGTTCTAAAAGTACTCTGTTGGCTGCATCTTCAAGACATTCCTTGGCACCAACAAAGCCTCCGTAGAGCGACCATTCGCCTCTACCTGGATCCATCTGTCGACGTCCTATGAGCAACTTCAGTTTGTCACCTTCAAAACCAAAAACAATACAGTCCACAGAAACAAGCACTTTTGAGTGCTCACCATAAAATCCAGTCATACTTTATTTTTTTATTGATTCAAGTTTCTTAATTCTTAACATTACGCTTCTTTTATACCTCTATAATTCCTTTATAATGCCTCTATAATGCGTCTATATCGAATATTATCTTGCTTGTTTTTTATTTTTATTACAAAATGTTTTTTTATAAGAACAAGATTTTTTTTATATGAGTGGAATCGTAAGGTATAACCCTCTCCCGAAGGAGAGGGCTGTATTGCGTTTGTTTTTTACCACAAAAGAGCGTAAAGGAGGAACACAAGTACACAGATGCCGAGAGTTCCGTATGTATAACTACGAGAAGTAGCAAACAGACTCAGGTTAACAGGCAGAGCCTTAACATCCTTAACATTGTCCTTTGAGTTGCTATAAAGCCAGATAGCGCTCTGACCAACAAGAACACCAAAGAAGAAGAAGGCCTGGAAACCTATGTCGTTAAGATAAGCCATGATATTGCTGTTGGCATCAACACCAGGATTCATAACTCCATAAACTGTTACTATTGCTGCACTTATTATCATTGCTGCACCAACACCTCCAAGAATCTTTGCCCACATAAGCATCTTCTTACGGTCTGACTCTGAAGGAAGTTCTGAAGACTCTGTAATCTTGCTGCAATATGATACAATAACAAAGAATGTGAGAAGAATGATAAAGATATAACCTGCACGGAACTGGAAGGCCACATTAGGCATAATAACCTTGAAGAGCACACCCATTGGAATTGTGAGGATGGCTGTCCATACTGCTGCTGTAGAAGAAGCACGCTTCCAAAGCAATCCAAGACCGAACACAACGATAATACCTGGATAGATGAAACCAGAATATTCCTGAATATACTGGAATGCCTGATCAAGACCGCCAAGAAGTGGCTTAACAGCTATAAGAGCAATAGCAGCAGCTATAACTGATACCATTCGACCTGTGTTCACCAATGTCTTATCCTTTGCTTCCTTGTTGATATACTTCTTGTAGATATCCATTGTGAATAGGGTAGAAGTACTATTGAACATAGAAGCCAAAGAAGAGATGATTGCTGCTGCAAGAGCTGCAAACGAAAGGCCTTTGATACCTGTAGGTGTGAAGTTACGAATCAACCAAGGATAAGCATCGTCAGCAACATTGATCTTACCAGCAAGGTTCAAACTTTCAAATGCTTGAGGATCCTGCATGATATAATATGCACAGATACCAGGAAGAACAACGATGAAAGGAATCAAAATCTTCAAGAAGCCAGCGAATACCAAACCCTTCTTTGCCTCTTCAATGCTCTTTGCTGCGAGACCCTTCTGAATGATATACTGGTTGAAACCCCAATAACCCAGGTTGGTGAGCCATACACCACCAACAACAGCAGCAATACCAGGAACGTTAGCAAATGCTCCTGCATTGTGACTCTCCTGAATAACAAGATGGAAGTGCACATCTGTTGCGTGAGAACCGGTAGTAAGGTCTGTATATACTCGGCTCAAAGCTCCAAGAGCATCTGTTCCGAACACCTTTCCCATCTCGCTCAAGGCAACAAAAGCTGTAATCAAACCACCACCTACAAGGAAGGTAACCTGCATAACGTCTGTCCATGCAACAGATGCAAGACCACCGTAGATAGAATAGATACCTGCAACAAGGAAAAGGAAGAAGATAATCAACATACGGATGCTGATAGTTATTCCAAATACTTCAACTGCCATTCCCTGCAAACCAAGAATCTGCTCAATGGCAATAGCACCAAGCCATGCTACAGAGGTGAGGTTCACAAATACGTAAAGGAACAGCCACAGAATTGAGAAAGCAAGGCCCACACCATCATTATAACGCTCACGAAGGAACTGAGGAATAGTGAAAATCTTGCGGTCGAGCATTACAGGAAGAAGGAATTTGCCAATAACAACAAGTGTCACAGCAGCCATTACCTCGTAGGCTGCAATAGCAATACCGTCACGGAAACCTGTTCCCGACATACCAATAAACTGTTCTGCTGAAATGTTAGCAGCAATGAGAGATGCACCTACTGCCCACCAGGTAAGAGTGTTACCAGCAAGGAAGTAGTCGTTAGCTGTCTTTTCCTTTCCGTCTTTGTTACGGCTCAAGAAGAGACCTAATCCTACAAGAAGAATTAGATAGAACACGAGGATGAGGAAATCAATAGTCTCAAATCCCGATGAAGCCAATGCTTCGCTAATACTTTTCATTTTGATTATTTTGTTTTTAGTTTAAGTTTTCAATGAGTTATTCTCTCTTTTCTTTCGATTTTGAGTTAATTCATTTTAGCATAGAAACCTCTTTGTTGCGGCAGAGAACAAAACAAAAAGTTTTGTATGTCATAACGAAAAAGGTTTCTATTTATCTAATTATTTTACAGAGAACTTATAAACAAGATGTGAATGATACTTCTCACCTGGGTTAAGGAAAGGATTAGATACTTCCCAACCCTTAGTCTTTGCATTGTATTTGGTAGGAGAGTCTGGGAACTTCTGACTCTCAAAGCAAACACTCACATGCTTTGGATACTTAACACCATGCTTGCATGCTATGCCTGTGCCCTGGAAATTACCAGTATAAACCTGCATACCTGGTTCATTGGTATAAACCTGCATGAAGATACCATTGTTTGGAGCATAAAGACTTGCTGCTACAACCTTATCGTCGCCCTTTGTATTAAGAACCCAGTTGTGATCGTAACCACCAGCATTCTTTATCTGATCAAAGAAAGTGTTGCCTATAGTCTCGCCAATAGCATGCTTCTTTGTGAAGTCCATTGGTGTACCATATACAGAACGAATTTCGCCTGTTGGAATATATAGAGAGTCAGCAGGTGTGAAGTAATCAGCATTAATATACATAATCTGGCTTGTTCCTGCCTTTGACAAATCACCAGTCAAATTAAAATAGCTGTGGTTTGTCATGTTAATTACAGTTCTCTTATCTGTAGTAGCCTCAAATACAATATCAAGAGCATTATCGCTTGTTACAGTATATGTGGCTGTAGCCTTCACATTTCCAGGGAAACCATTCTCGCCATCAGGTGCAGTAATAGCAAATGTTACAGAAGTATCTGTCTTGGCTGTAATATCATACACCTTATTCATCCAACCTGTGTTGCCACCGCCATGCAGACAGTTCCCATTATCGTTCTTACGAAGATTATATGT
>Ga0256404_1011385_pt1 | contig 11933 bp, 10 predicted proteins | sample RumenRJG_01DNA_FD_185990 | JGI IMG/M metagenome (GOLD analysis project Ga0256404, IMG submission 185990) | Bovine rumen microbial communities from Lethbridge, Alberta, Canada - RJG_01 | ecosystem: Host-associated > Mammals > Digestive system > Stomach > Rumen | place: Canada: Alberta | collected... | reverse complement strand
GAAACCTGTCTTATTATTGTTTGGAAGTATGCAGCATCATCGGTTGTAAGCGGTTTATTCTTAAAAATTTCAATACAGCCAAAAAACTGTTCCCCCAAATCAATTGGGGCAAATAAATTATCGTATTCAAAAATTGTAAACGGATGTTTTTCATTTGGATTTTTTACTTTTTTTATTACTTTTAAGTTCTTTTCATCTGTTTCATAAGGCACATCCTTATTTTCAAAAATCGATTTATAATTTGAAACAGCACGCGCTTTCAAAGCACCAATCAATTCTTCAGACACATCATATAAGGAATTTATAATAAGCACAGGCTCATTTTCAAATTCGAAAGATAATATGTAACTCAAATCATAACTTAACGAGCGATCAAGCCCTTCTGACATATAAGTCAATAATTCTTTTATATCAAGTGTTCCTGCGAATTGAGAACTCGTATTATATAAAACATTTAATCTGTATAAACTCTCTGCCATATCACTGTTGCGAACGGATAGTCGGTCAATATTTTCTTTTGTTTTTAATGCGGAATTTACAGTTAAATATATAAGATTATCACTATATGATTTTAAAATATACGAATTGACGGACTTAGATATTTCCTCATTAATATCTTCATCATCTGTAAGTAGAAATATAACTGCATTTTCAAGTCTGGCTTTTACCTTTTTTAGAACTAAAGCAAGATTTTGAAAAGATATATTCACATCAAAAATAAATGCATCTATTGGGGCTATTTCAATTTTGTCAAAAAGTGCTGTTTCTGTAGAGCAATCTGCAAAAGTATGATATTTATTATCAAAAAGTTTTTTATACTTTTTAATAATTTCACTATCTTCTGATACCAGTAATATATTCCCCATAAGTATATTGTAAACGGACTATATTATTTGGCAAGTTATTAAAATTTTTTAAAAACCATCAAAACAAATACAATAGCGCTGGAAATGATATTAGCAAAAATTATTTTGTCAGGATTTATAAAATATATGAAAATAAATAACAACATATCATTTGGGCAAAAAATCCCGACAGAACCTCTATTAAAACGAGCATTAAATATTAATTCATACAGTGAGGCAAAAGAAGTTTATTGTTCTGTCAGCACAAAATTTCCGGGACATCAGGGGTATAATAAAAAAGCATTAGAAATAGTTGAACAAGCACAACAAAAAAATCCATTTTTTGCTGATTTAATAAAAAAATTGAAATCTCTTTCATCAAAAGAAGAACAATTACTGGAAATTAAAAATCTAAAAAAAGAATTGGGCGAAAATATAGATATAACTCTATAATTTCTCGCCCAATAAATATTATGTATATTTTTATTTCTATTTTACTCTAAATGTTACATTAGCAACGGATGTTACTTTTTTTCTAATTGAAGTTGTGTCGCTCAAACCTGAATCAGAAACATTGTTTGAATCTTCCGGAGTGATTTGGAAAACACCCATCTGAACTGATTGGATTTTTCCGACACGGTTATGTGTAGCTTTCAACATTGCAGTTGCTCTTTGTTTTGCATCTTTTGAAGCTTTTTCCAGCATTTCAACTTTCAAATCAGAAAGTTTTGAATAGAAATAAGAAGGTTCATATCCACTGATATTGACTCCTTGTTCTGTCAGAATATTAATATCTGTTGAAACTTTTTTAATTTTATTAACATCATCAGATTTTACAGAGAATTTTTGGCTTGCATTAAACCCTATTACGTTGTCTGTTGAATTTCCGTTTGATGTGTATTGGTAAATATTGTACCCGTTAATATATTTTTCTTCTATTTCACTATCTTTAAATCCTTGGGCTTTAAGATATTTGATAACAATAGGTTTTTGTTTTCTTATAATACCGTAAGCATTTGCTCTTGAAGAACCTCTTGCTTCCACTTCAAATTCGTATGAACCTCTGTCAGAAGTTACGATTTGAGAATTTGAACCTGTAACGGTAATTACATCTCTTGATAATTTTGATGCAATAATTGAAGTTGCACAAATTCCGCCAATAGCAAGAACTAAACCTAATAATAAAATTTGAAATCTTTCAATTTTTTCCATAATTTTATACCCTCTTTTTTACTTACAACGCATAACAATAATAGTTTAAAAATTATTAAAATCAATAAGATTATAAAAAATTATTTTACAAAAAATTATTTTGAATTAGAATGTAAATTGTGGATTTTAGGAAAGGAGAAAAGGAATAATGAAGAAAGTTTTATTAACTTTATTTGCATTTGTTATGGTAACTGTTCCTAGTTTTGCTTATGATGCTGCATCAAGAGTTCAACCTATAGGCACACAATTATTAACCAAAAACGGCATACCTGCAACAAATGTTAAATTTATGGTGGTATCTGATACCCCAAACAATTCAAATTTTATTACAACAAAAGTTATCAATGTTTCAAGTGCTGAATTGGCATTTGCAGGCAATGATAATGAAGTAGCAGCAGTTGTTGCAACAGAAATAGGACACTTGGTATATGGTCATGCTTCAAAAGCTAAAGTTATGACATTGTTGCAATCAACATCAACGGTAAATACAACAGATGCAACAACAGATGCATTGCAAACATTTTCACAAAATTACAAAACAACAAAACAAGACAAAGAAGCTGATTTAGTTGCAGTTAATTTAATGGTTAACGCAGGCTATAATCCGTTAGCTTTGATTGTTGTATTGACAAAACAAACAGGAACATATTGGGATACAATCATAGGACGCCCTGCAAATGCAGAAAAAGCTTTGAACGTATATGATTATATCGCTTATGTTTATCCTGAAAAATTAAAAGTTGGATACGGATGTAACGAATACAGAAACTTCGTTGCTTATACACAACCGATTACAGAATTGAGAAATGCAAGCAAAAAACTTGTAAAAAAACATAATAAAACATATTCAAAAGCAAAAACAAATACTTTAAAGAAAATCGCTCAATTCAAAACAAGAGGCGGCGTAAGCGGATGGGACGCTGTTTATGGTTTGCTAAATACAACAACTCAACCGTAATGAATTAAAATACATTATAAAAACCATGGCATTTATTGATGCCATGGTTTTTTGCATTATAAACACCTTTGTAATACAATTCTTGCTATGAATATTGCGCAAAAAACATTATCTACACTTGAATTTGATAAGATTAAAGAAGAATTGTCAAAATTTGCAAAATTTGAACAAAGTAAAAAACTTTGTTTGATTTTAAACCCCTATGAATCAACCGAAAAAATAAAATCAGAAATTGAATTAACCCGCGAAGCCAAGAAAATTCTTGATATGGCAAAAGAAACTCCGACGGATTTTATTGCGGATGTTTCAAAAATCCAATCAAATGCAGCTGTTTCATATCTTGAAGAAGAAGAATTGATTGATTTGGCTAAAACTTTGCGTTCATCAAGACTTTTGAAAAGATTTATCCTCGACAATTCCGAAGAAAATTATTTATTAAACGAATTGGCGCAAAAACTTATCTCTGACAAAGAAACCGAAGACAAAATTTTTGAGGTTTTTGATGAAAATTTAAGAATTAAACAAAATGCGACTCCCGAACTTAAAGGGTTATATTCATCTTTGCGTGATACGGAACAGAATTTACGAGATACGGTTAATTCGTTATTAAACAGTTCAAATTTTTCAAAATATTTGCAAGACAACATATATACAGAACGTGACGGACGTATAGTTTTTCAGGTTATTGCATCAAACAAAACCAAAATTCCCGGAATTATTCATGACGTTTCGGCTTCTGCCAAGACTTTCTATATTGAGCCTGCTCAAATTGTTCCTTTGAATAATAAAATCCGCGAAGTCAAAGCAAAAATTCATCAGGAATGTATAAAAATTCTTGTCGGATTAACCGATTTGATAAAAGTTCACCTAAAAGATTTGCTGCTATCAGAAAAAGTTATGGCACAGATAGATTTTCATTTTACCAAAGGGAGATATGCCGTCAAAATAAACGCTATTGAACCCGAAATAACCGAAGAAAAAAATATATATTTTGAAAATATGAAACACCCTTTGCTGATAGCAAAAGAAATTGAAGTTGTAGCAAACAATTTTGAAATCGGAAAGGATTATAATTCACTCATCATAACAGGTTCAAATACAGGCGGAAAAACAGTTACCCTCAAAACAATCGGTTTATTTTTATTGATGGCAAAATCGGGAATGTTTCTACCTTGCACCTATGCAAAATTATATCCGTACAAAAATGTTTTTGCAGATATCGGGGATTCTCAGAGTATATTGGAAAGTCTTTCTACATTTTCTTCCCACATGACAAATATTATTGAGATTTTGCAAAAATGCGATGATGATACTTTTGTCTTGTTAGATGAAATTTGTGCAGGTACTGACCCTGTTGAAGGTGCGGTATTAGCGCAAGGGATTTTAAAGAAACTTGCCGATAAAAACGTAACAAGTGTAATTACAACGCACTACGGCGAATTAAAAGCTCTGGAATATTCAAATCCGTATTTTAAAAATGCCTCTGTTGAGTTTAATACAGAGACTCTCAAGCCGACATACAAATTGCTAATCGGTATTCCGGGGTTAAGTAATGCAATTTCGATTGCTTCGAATTTGGGATTGGATAAAGATATCGTAGAAAGTGTAAAAAATATTCTAATAACTCAAAAAGATCCGAGCGTCGCGGTTGTTGAAAAATTACAACAAACCCATCAAAAACTTTCACAAAATCTTGAACAAGCTCAAGAACTCAAAGAAACCTCTCTATCTATAAAAAAAGAATACGAAGAAAACTTAAATCAAGTAAAAAAAGATAAGAAAAAAACTTTAAAAAATATAAAAAACAAATTTGATTCCGAAATAATGGAAGCACGTGCGCAAATAAAAGAAATTCTTGATGAATTACGCAAAGAAAAATCCGAAAAAATCGCACGTCGTGCATATTCAAGAATTGCAAAAATTGAACAAGGTTTCAGAAACGACATTGATGATGCAACAGACAAACAAAAATATATCGAAATAGATTGGACAAAAGTTGTAAAAGGTGATGTGGTAATGCTAAAAGACCTTCATCAAAAAGTTACGGTTGTTACTTTGCCTGATAAGAATAAAAAATTAACGGTAGATATGGGCAGTATGAAAATGCAGGTTAAACAAGATGAACTTGCAGTTTTGGACGAAAATTACAAAGAACCGACAAAAGCAAAAATCCCCGGGACATCATTTAAGAGTTTTGAATTGAAAAAGTATTCGCTTTCCCAAACATTGGATTTGCGCGGATACAGGGTTGAAGAAGCATTAGATGAAGTTGAAGATTATCTTGATAAGGCTAGTTTGGCAAATTTAACTCCTGTATATATAATTCACGGGCATGGAACCGGCGCATTGAAACAAGCAGTCAGAGATTTTCTTAAAACTTCGCCTTATGTTGCAAAATTCCGTGTGGGCGGAGAATCAGAAGGCGGCGACGGCGTCAGCGTAGTTGATATTAAATAGTATTTTGATAATAGCCTGCCTTTTTGTCCTCCTGCCTTTTGAACTTCTGTTTCCTTTTTTCAATTGAATAAAATGCCTGCCCTCCTGCCCTCTTTTCTTTAGGAATTGACTTATAATCTTTACATTTTTATTGTTTATTGTATAATTTCCGAAGGAAGAATAAATTTTTTAAGAGGGATATAAAATATATGGTCAAGAAAATAGCTTTTATTTTCCCGGGGCAAGGTGCTCAAGTTGTAGGAATGGGAAAAGATTTATATGATAATTATGGCGAAGCAAAAAAAGTTTTTGATATTGCAAATAATGTTTTAGGTAAAAGCATAACAAAATTATGTTTTGAAGGACCTGAAGAAGATTTGAAACAAACAATTAATACCCAGCCTTCAATTGTTACGATGTCTATTGCGGCGTTAGAAGCTTTCAAGTCGCAATTAAAAATTACCCCTTCCTTTACCGCAGGTCATAGTTTGGGTGAATATTGCGCAATGTATTGTTCCGGAGTAATGGATTTAGAAACTACAATAAAAGCTATTCAAAAACGTGCAGAGCTTATGAGCCAAGTAAAGGGCGGAACGATGGCAGCAGTTTTGAATGCTCCTGCTGGCTCTATTGAAAAAGCTTTAGAAGAAGCTTCAAAAATAGGTTATGTTGATGTTGCGAATTATAATTCCCCTGTACAGGTTGTAATTACAGGCGATGAAAATGCTGTTTCAAAAGCGGGAGAATTATTACTTGAGGCAGGAGCAAAAAGAGTTGTACCGTTAGCGGTATCGGGAGCATTTCATTCCAAGTTTTTAGAAGGTGCAAGCAAAGAATTTGCTGAGTTTGTATCCGGATTGGATTTATCAAGTGCTTCTGTACCTGTTGTAACAAATGTTGACGGAGCTGCAACAATATCTTCGGAAGATTTCAGAAGCAAAATGCCAAGACAAATTTGTTCTTCCGTTCATTGGACTCGAACTATTGAAAATATGATACAAAACGGAGTTGATACTTTTGTAGAAATCGGGCCGGGAAAAGTTTTGGCAGGATTAAATAAAAAAATCAGTTCGGAAATTACAACATACAACATATATGACAAAGAATCTTTAGAAACTACAATATCTGCACTTAAAGAACAATTTGCAGGTGTTGTATAATAAGTATAATAATGTAGGGTGTGTGTCAGCACACCAACTGAATAAGGAGAAAGATTAAAATGAGTGAAAGAAAAATTGCTTTAATTACGGGTGGTTCTCGCGGAATAGGTTTTAGCTGTGCAAAAGAACTTGCACAAAACGGATGTGATATTATCATCAATGATATTTGCGATGCGGCAACCGCACAACCTGCAATTGATGAAATCAAAGCTTTAGGTGTAGATGCTTGGTTTTATCAATTCGACGTATCAAATGACGAACAAGTTAAAGCTGCTGTTGATAAAATGATTGAAGAACACGGACATATCGACATTTTATTAAACAATGCAGGTATTACAAAAGACGGTTTATTCTTAAGAATGGATGCCGAACAATGGGAAAGAGTTATTAAAATCAACTTGGGTTCTGCATATTATGTAACACATGCGGTTATCAAATACATGATGAAAGCAAGACAAGGTTCTATTATCAATATGTCATCTATCGTCGGTGTTCACGGTAATGCAGGTCAAGCTAATTATTCAGCTTCAAAAGCAGGTTTAATCGGTTTAACTAAAACATTAGCAAAAGAATTCGGTTCAAGAAATATCCGAGTTAATGCAGTTTGTCCGGGATTTATCCAAACCGCAATGACTGCAAATTTAGGTAATATTGAAGAATATGCTGCAGCAATTCCGATGAAGAGATTCGGTACACCTGAAGATATTGCAAAAGTTGTTAAATTCTTGGCTCTTGATACGGATTATGTAACAGGTCAAGCAATTGAAGTAGCAGGCGGATTGATGCTATAATGTTGTTTAACAGTTGAAAGGTTGAAAGGTTTAATAGTTATTTATTAAAAGTAAACCTTTAAAAAAAGAGAACCAAAATTGGTTCTCTTTTTTAATCTTCAAATTTTAATTTTAACTGCTTTGGTTGAGGTGTCTGCAACGTTTGAGGTTTTTGTTTTGGTTGTTTTTGGGCTGTATTTTGAACTTGGTTGGTATTTGTTACCACAGGCGTTTGCGTTTTTGGATTTAAAACAGAATTTATATCTTCTATATGAACTCGTTTTTTCATTAATTTATTAAGTATATATTCAACAGTTTTTTTAATTTCTTCTGCAACACCATTACTTTGTTTAAATCTTAAGAAATTCGGATTTACAGGTGCTAACGTACGTTTAGTATGATTTTCGTGGAATTCATATCTGTCTAATTCATAAACAGGCTCACCTTTAGTATTTTTACCTGTTTCTTTAAATACCGCCCTTAACATTATTTCTTTATTTCTTGGGGAATGAAGCAATACATTATCATGTGACACATAATCATTTGCATTCCCGCTAACAGCTTTACTTAAAGCCTTAACGTATTCCGTATGTGCTGTTCCATGATTCCATTTTGCATCAGCTTTTGCAACCCCAAGATTTTTTAATCCTTTAATATTTTCTAAAATAGCAACATCCGCACCCGTTGCTATATGTGCTATACGCCCTCCGCGATTGTAAATAGTTCTCACATACGGAAATTTCGCGTAATCTGTATCCAATTGCTTTAATTTATCAATCATTTCGCGATGAAGTTTACCAATCGGTTCTGTCTTTCCGACCTTTTTTTCAATTCCGTATACGGTTCTTAAATTTGATAAAAAATCTTCATTAAGCCAACTAACAATTTTTGAATTAAGAAGTCTATACAGCTTCTTTTCAGAGCGCGGGCCGACAAAAAAATCACCACAACCGCTTTCATTTTTCAAACAAATACTTACTCTAAAAGAATGACCGAAATTAGGATTTGCTTGTATTTTATTGTTATTCACTCCGTAAATTTGCATAAAACGTTCCTTTTTTTGTTTAATGGTTGAAAGGTTTAATAGTTGAGCAGTTATTACTGTAATATACACATATTATAATAATGACCTTTAGGATTGAAATAAACCATTCAACCATAATAATATACAAATAAAAAATATTTTGCCCTATATATTAAAGTTTTTTAACAAAATACTTTAAAAATTGTAATATTCTTGCAAAAAAATATTTAACAAATATAATCTAAAAAGAGAAGTATTTTAGCAATACAAAATAATTACAAAAAAAGAGGAAAAAAACATGAGTACATTAGAAACAGTTAAAAAAGTTGTAGTAGATCAATTAAGTGTAGATGAAAAATTAGTTACACCTGAAGCTCGTTTTACAGATGATTTAGGTGCTGATTCTCTTGACACAGTTGAATTAGTAATGGCTTTAGAAGAAGAATTCAAGTGTGAAATCCCTGATGAAGATGCAGAAAAAATTCAAACAGTTCAAGACGCTGTATCTTACATCGACAGCAAATTGTCTCACTAATTGAGTTTTCAAAATTGAATTTTATAAATATAGGAGTGGGACGGTTCGTTTCGCTCCTATATTATATGGTTAAGGGTTGAATAGTTGAAATGTTGAATGGTTTATTTCAGCCCTGCGGCAGTAATTACATTAAGCGCACTGCATTGTAATAATTGTTCAGCCATTAAACCTTTCAACCATTCAACAATATAAAAAAGGAATAAACAATGAACAAAAGAAGAGTAGTTATAACAGGTTTGGGAGCAGTTACCCCTTGCGGGATTGGTGTCGATAATTTTTGGCAAGCAATGCTTGAAGGTAAAAGCGGAGTTTCAACAATTGAAAGAATTGATACAGAAGGTCAGGCCGTAAAAATTGCCGCAGAAATTAAAGATAAGGATTTTAATCCGGAAGATTATATTGATCCAAAAGATGCAAAAAGAATGGATAGGTTTACCCAATTTGGTATTGTTGCGGCAGATGAGGCTATTGCTGATGCCGGTCTTGATGAAGCGGGATATGACCCTTATAGAATTGGGGTCATCGTTAGTTCGGCAGCCGGTGGGTTTAAAACTTTTGAAAAAAACCATCTTGCAATGATTGAAAAAGGACCAACAAAAGGTTCTCCATTTACTGTTCCTATGCTAATTGTTGATATGGCATCAGGTCGTATTTCGATAAAACACGGATATAAAGGTGTAAACAAAGTTGTTGTATCAGCTTGTGCAACAGGTACACATTCAATAGGTGATGCATATCGCTCTATCCAATATGGTGATGCTGATGCAATAGTGGCAGGCGGTTGCGAAGCTACAATTACAACATTAGGTGTAGGAGCTTTTACAGCATGTCGCGCATTATCAAAACGTAATGATGAACCTCAAAAGGCTTCCCGTCCGTATGATAAAGACCGTGACGGATTTATTATGGGAGAAGGCGCAGGCGTTTTGATTTTAGAAGAATACGAACATGCAAAAGCTCGCGGTGCACATATTTATGCAGAAATAGTAGGTTACGGACAAACTGCAGATGCACATGATATTGTTGCTCCTGACCCTGAAGGTAAAGGCGCATTGAAATCAATGGAGTTTGCTCTTGCAGATGCAGGTATGAAACCTCAAGATATTGATTATATCAATCCGCATGGTACAAGTACAGGTTTAGGCGATATGGCTGAATCACAAGCAATTGCACAAATCTTTGGTGATAAAGAACAAAATCCTAATCTATTAGTAAGCTCAACAAAGAGTATGCATGGTCACATGCTTGGTGCAACAGGTGCGGTTGAAGCTATTGTTTGCGTAAAAACTATTACAGACGGTAAAGTTCCGCCGACAATAAATCTTGATAATCAGGATGAACATGTTGCAAACCTTGATTATGTCCCGCATAAAGCAAGAGATAAGAAAGTTCATGCGGCATTATCAAATTCATTCGGATTTGGCGGCCACAATACAACTTTGATTTTCAAAGAAGTATAAATAATAATATTCTAAATCTGAAAAGCTCTGCGATAATTTGCAGAGCTTTTTTTAAAAACTTTAATGAATTTGTAAAATTTTAATTTTTTCGTAAAATATATATCAAGGGAATTATATGAAAAAGTTTGGAATATTTGTTTTAATTTGTTTTCTAACCTGTATGACTACAACTAAAGCTGTTGTTGTTACACCTCAAAGTATTAAAACAACAAAACAAACAACATATATGCCTTATAGCCAATATTTAAAATATTACGTCATTGACGAGGAACGTATAAAGCTTATATTCAAAAGATTATCTCAAGAAGAAGATAAAGACTATCAATCCGGTTTATCAAAAGAAGAAAAACAAAATTACAAATATGTAAAAAAAGTTCAAGAGCTTATAGATAGAGGAGCTTGGGGAGAAGCACTATATAAATATGCCGAATTTTATCCTGCATGGGTGCAATATTACAGCCGTTGCTTAGAAATAAAGAATTATCCCGAAGCAATTCGTACACTAGAGCGCCTTCGCAGCATGGACAATCATTATGCAATATTTAGTGAAGATATTATAAACAATGAATTTGGACGTGTTCTTTATTTAAACGGTGACTATCCGCAAGCCCTGCAATATTTTAAAATGTATGAAAATACCGGAAATTCTTCTATATATTCATATATGGCACATTGTTATTTTAAAATGGACGAATATGGTGAAGCAATCGGATATATAAGAAAAATTCCTAATCCTTCGTATGAAGATAATGAGTTACTGTACACAATATATATGCAAAAAAATAATAAAGTTCAGGCACATAATATTGCAAAAGCTCTGTTAAATCAGCGATATAATTACAACAATTTGATGAAGCTTCAAGCGACAGCCCAAAATGATTCAGACCGATTAAAATATGCATATCAGGCTCGTAATTCTACAATGAATGAAAACGAAATATCACAAGCAAATGCTATTATTGCAAATATTGAGCAAAGAAATTTGGATAGACAAGTATCCGGTCATGGTCAATTTATAAGAATACCCGTTTGGAATGATTTTTTAGTAAAACTTCCCGATAACGTATCGAGCGCAGAAATTTGCTCAAAACAAGACGAATTTTTTAAGACGGCAAAAGAGTACATAAAAAGATACCAAGGTCAACAATTATCAAATGCTTTTCTGTCACTAAATCAGGATTTTAATAACTATGTTCAGGAAAAACAAAACCAATACTATATTCAAAAACAGGAAGAACTGCAACAAGCATTGATTGAAAAACAAGAACGCGATAATTATATTATGCAGCAAATGATTGAACAACAAAGGTTACAGCGCATGGAAAGATTGTATTTTTTATCACATCCTTACGAAAATATGTATAATCCTTATGGAAGCGGATATTGGTGGTAAAAATTAAAGATAATTTTTATGCAAAAAATTTTTTTAGATATTTTATAATTTATATATGAATATTATTGATTACACATTAAACCAAACAAACACTATGAAGGATTGGACACAGACCCATTCTGTTCCGCAAATAATAGACA
>Ga0256404_1011384_pt1 | contig 11934 bp, 10 predicted proteins | sample RumenRJG_01DNA_FD_185990 | JGI IMG/M metagenome (GOLD analysis project Ga0256404, IMG submission 185990) | Bovine rumen microbial communities from Lethbridge, Alberta, Canada - RJG_01 | ecosystem: Host-associated > Mammals > Digestive system > Stomach > Rumen | place: Canada: Alberta | collected... | reverse complement strand
GGATACCCTGATCACACACCGGTTTTCGATTGAACAGGCCGGGAAGGCATATCAGCTGATGGCGTCCGGACAGTGTGGAAAGGTCGCCGTCGTTTTCCCGGAATGAGGATAGAGAGTGGGAGAAAACCTATTCGGGTATTTCTCCCTCGGGGACCGCAAAGGACGCGGCACGAGGTATAAGCTATGGAATACACGGATTACAGCAGTAAGGTACCGGTCCGCTATCTGTATGACGGGACGCCGATTCCCGCGATCGGCATCGGGACGTTTGGCTCTGACAAATACAAGCCGGAGCAGATCGCGGAGGCGGTTTACGGCGCGGTGAAAACAGGCTATCGCCTGATCGACTGCGCCAGCGTATACGGGAACGAGCAGAATATCGGAAATACACTGAAGCGGCTGTTTGACGAGGGATACGTCGCGAGGAAGGACCTTTTCATTACGTCGAAGGTCTGGAATGACCAGCATCGGGAGGTGGAAAAATCCTGCCGGAAGAGCCTCTCTGACCTTGGACTGGATTATCTTGATCTCTATTTTGTCCACTGGCCGTTCCCGAATTATCATGCGCCGGGATGCAGCGGCGACTCAAGAAATGCTGACTCCAGGCCTTTCTCCGTCGATGAGTTCATGGATACCTGGAGACAGTGCGAATCGCTTGTGGACAAGGGGCTGGTGCGCCATATCGCGATGAGCAATATGACGATCCCGAAATTGAGGGCAGTTTTGCCGCTGTGCAGAGTGAAACCGGCCGCGATCGAGATGGAGCTTCATCCTTCCTTTCAGCAGAGGGAGCTTTTCCAGTACTGTATGGAACAGCAGATTCAGCCGATTGGCTTCTGCCCGATCGGCTCTCCGTCAAGGCCGGAGAGAGACCGCACAGCGGAGGACGTTGTCGACACGCAGCTTCCTTCTGTGCAGAGGGCCGCGGAGGCGCATCATGACCATCCCGCTGTCACCTGTCTGAAATGGGCAGTGCAGAACGGTCAGATTCCGATCCCGTTTTCCGTGAAGCCGCCGCAGTATGAGAGCAATCTGAGAGCGTCCTTTGCGGATCCGCTGACGGAAGAGGAGATGGAAGAGATTAACGCGGACGACAGGAACTGCAGGCTGGTGAAGGGGCAGGTGTTCCTATGGCCGGGCGCAGACGACTGGCGGGATCTGTGGGACACAGACGGACAGATTGTGAAAGGACGGGAATAACATGCTGAGGGGAATTCCTGAAATATTGTCACCGGAACTATTGAAGGTGCTGGATGAAATGGGACATGGCGAGAGAATCGTCATCTCCGACGGAAATTTTCCGGCATACAGCGTGGGAAAAAATGCGATCATCATACGGGCAGACGGTCACGGTGTGCCGGAGATCCTGGACGCGGTCCTCAAACTGATGCCACTGGATTCCTATGTTGAGCACCCGGTCACCCTGATGAAGGTCACGCCAGGCGACCCGGTCGAGACGCCGATCTGGGATAAGTATGAGAAGATTGTGGCAAAATACGACGGGCGAGGCAGCAGGGCAATCGGCACCATCGAGCGGTTCACGTTCTACAAGGAGGCATCGGAAGCCCGTGCCGTTGTTGTGACCGGAGAAAAGGCGCTTTATGCAAATGTCATGCTGCAGAAAGGCGTTGTGACGGATTGAATTGTATCGCCGCATTCAGGGCGCGACGCCATGGATGCGGCGATATTCCGAGGGAGAGATTCCTTCCTTTGCGGTGAACCGCGCGGTGAAATGGCTGCGGCTGCAGAATCCGAGCTGCTCGCTGATTTTTGTGATACTCAGAGCGGAGCCGGCGAGGAGCATCTTCGCCCGGGCAATCCGCTCATTCAGAACGTGTTCTGATACGGTAATTCCGGTCTCTTTGCGAAAACGTTCTGAAAAATAGTATTTTGAGTAACCGGACCTGCGTGCCAGAGCATCGATGCTGATATCTTCTCCGTCCTCAATATGTTCCTGAATGAACCAGCATGCCTGCTGTACCGGCAGCGATACGCCCGCAAGTCTTTTTTCTTCCCTCACAAGTTCCGAGAGTTCATTCATAAAATCAGCGGCTACCATTTCTGTCTCCGTCACCATCACGCACTGTTCGATCCGGACGATGCAGCTTTCCGAAAGCCTGTACACCTTCGCCGGCTGGCATCCGCCGCGCATTGCCGCGCGCGAGCAGAGGATAAACAGGGTGATGGCATAATCCTTTGCGGCCCTGAGACTGTCGCGCGTGCCGGGGAGAAATCCTTCATCAAAGGCACTCGTATAGGAAATTTTGTCTTTATAATCCGGGCTGCCGGTCTCGAACATATGGGTAAGTTTCTGTTCGTTAGCCCACATCTGCGCATAGTCTTTTTTTCTTAATAAGTGTTCCGGAAAAGACGCTTCCTGCTCAGATTGTCCGATCATGCCGATTTGATCCTCACTGACATTTTCTTGATTGAGCGTGAAATGGAGCCAGACTGCCATCGACCGGAGTGCGGTCTCCGTCAGCACGTGGATGCCGGAATAGTGATCGAGAATCGCTTTCCTGAGTTCCACACGGTAATCCTGATCCTTCATTCTCGCGATGAGAACCTGCTGATCCTCATCCCCTAAAATGAAAGGACCGAGAATGATGATTTCCTGGAGTTCATCCCTGTCCCAGGCAAAGCCGACAATCCAGCGTATGCTGAGGTTTGTGTCAATCTCGGCCGGAGTTCTTCCGCCTTTTGCAAGATACCCCTTTACCTGCTCCTTGAAATCTGCCTTCTCGAGCATGTTCCAGACGGTGGATGTCTTCATCAGATGCATATTGCTGTCATACCGCCATACATCCATCGAATAGCGGCATCTCATCATAGAAAGAAAGAAATCCAGTCGTTCTTCTCTTGTCATTCGATGCTCTCCTCTCTGAATCCGGCCAGCTCCGGACCACGCTCCATCCATTTCCGGTCAGCGTATTCATCAGATTATTCACGAATTTATGAACATGTCTGCAAATCCATGCACCCCGTCCTGAATACACAATGCTAGAATTCATTATGAATTGATTGGGGAAATCCGCAAGCTTTGCGGGTAAATTCGCAAGTCCGATTGTTCCGACAGGCAGGGTAATCTTGCAGAAGCATTTGGATTGCGTCAACAAATTTGTTTTACCAAAACAGGGGGTAATCATGGGTATTCATCATTCAATTTCTGCCAGTGAGACAGATGGTGTTCACTACAGACGCGCTGCACTCTGGGAAATTATTCTCAGTTCCTGCGGCGCCATCTGCGGCATGTCTATCTACATTCTGATCGGTCTTGCCAGCTACAGTGCGAGCATCGGATACGGAATCACAACAACCATCATCGGCGTCATCCTGATGGGCACGAGAATCCTGGACGCCGTCACGGATCCGCTTCTTGCTTTCCTCTATGACAGGGTGAACACAAGGTTTGGAAAGATCCGGCTTCTTCTGATCCTTGGATATGCCATTGAAGCGCTGGCGCTGTGGGGGATGTTCACACTTCTTTCCAGCAAGGGGCACGGTATTGCAACCTTTTGTGCTCTGTACATCGTCTATGTGATTGGCTACACCATCAGCAACATGACTGCGCAGACCATCGGGCCGCTTCTCACCAACGATCCGAAACAGCGGCCGATCCTCGGCGTCTGGAATACAGCCTTCAATTATCTTGTACCGACGGCGCTGAGCATTATCCTGAATGTCGTCATCCTCGCCAGGTATGGGACCTACAATCAGGGATTTCTCTCGGCAGCATGCGCGCTTTGCCTGACGCTCGGCCTGGTGGGTACCGTTCTACAATGTATCGGGGCTTCACGCATCGACAAACCGGAGAATTTCCGCGGCACCCTGGCCAGGCAGGAGCACCTCTCTGTCCGCGATATGATTTCTGTTCTGAAGTACAATCGTCCGCTTCAGTGCTACATTGCCTCCGCTGCATCTGACAAAATAGCCCAGCAGGTCGCTTCACAGTCCATTATTGTCACACTGCTCAGCGGCGTCGTAATCGGAAATATGGGACTGTCCACGATTCTCAGTGCAATCAGTATGCTCCCATCCATCATCTTTGCCATCTTTGCGGCTCATTATGCCGGCCAAAACGGTTCCAGAAAGGGAATCGTCAGATGGACCGAGGTCTGCATCGCAATCTCCATTGTCCTTCTTGTTTTCTTTGCAGTCATTGACCCGAAGAAGATTGCAGTGATGATGAGCATTCCGATGATTCTATATGTTGCTTTCACAATTATTCTCAACGGGTCCAAGGTCTGTGTATCTACCTGCAACGCGGCGTTCATGGCAGACATCATCGACTACGAGCTTGACCGCAGCGGCAAATATGTCCCGGCTGTTGTCGCTGGCACTTACAGCCTCATTGACAAGATTATCTCCTCGGTCAGCTCTGTGATTGCCACCGGCTGCATCGCGCTCGTCGGCTACACAACGACCGTTCCGCAGCCCGGCGATACCTGCACGACTCCAATTTTCCTGATGACCATGTTTTTATGCTACGGGCTTGCCATCATCGGCTGGATCTGCACGCTGATTGCCATGCGCTTCTGCCATCTTGACCGCGAAGCGATGATCGGCGTACAGAAACGGATCGCGGCCCGCAAGGAGGAACTGAAGAAGGAGGAAATCCAATGATTCTGAACTCTGAGATCGGACGCATCGATCTGATCACGCTCGCCCTTCCGTCCTTTGTCAAGGGCCCCACGGCAGTCTACACATCCACCGGAAGCGTCTTCGTTGACTACCGCAGGGAGGAGGATCAGCCGGTCAGGGATTATCACCGCTTTGCCGTCATGAACGACAACGGGAGCGGTTTCCGTGAAATTTTCGCCGGGGTTATCCCGCAGAAGAAAAAGGCCAATGGCATCCGTTTCATGCCCTATTCCGACGGCAGAAGAATATTGCTCGGCGACTACGTTCTCGAATGCAGTCCGGATATCGATCATTGCACAGAGGCCCAAATTGTACCAATTCAGTACCCATGGGATCTTGAGAATAACCCGGGGATCTTCTGTCACTGGTCTGAAATCATTATCTCTCCGGATAATGAGCACATCTGCTGGACTTATCTGACCTATGGCGGCGCCGGCGCAGCCATAGGAAAACTCAGACGCGGGGAGGACTGCTATCTGATTGAAGATGCAAAACTCATCCACAGCACGAAGTCCTTCGAGCCTGATCCGGATCGTCCGGGCTTCATCCGCCTCCTTCCCTCACGGGGCGGAGAGGTGAAGCAATTTGTGCACGGAGGGAGCGCGATCTCACTCGTCGGTTCTGCGAATGGAACCTGTATTGCGGATTCCGTTGTTCAGGACCTGGAAAGCGGGACGGTCACTCCGGTCACACGAAATCCGGGCTACGATGAGACGACGCTTTTCTCCCCGGATGAAAAGCTCGGCATCACGATGACGACGAGATTTTCAGCCAAAACGAATTTTGACGTGCTCGGAATTCTTCCGAGGCCCTATTCCAGCATTGTCATACAGCCGCTGATTCAGACCATCTATCTGATCGGGGTCACCGAAGTGCGTCTGTTCCGCGACGGCAATGTCGGGCCGGCACTCATTGATCTTGCGCGCTCTGCGTCCGATCCCGGCTACAAGGGCACCGATCTTCACGATCCGGAGGAAAAGTGGGTCTATAACTCCCCGATGTCGTGGAGTCCGGACAGCAGAAATGTCATGTGGCGCGAGAATTTCCGCGGGAGCAGCGAAGCAAGAATCCGTGTTGCCCGTCTCTCCGATTATCAGCCATCAGAGGCGGTGCGCACCGTTCCGACACCGGATGCGATTCCCTATGGGATGGATGCCGGGCACCTCTTCCCGCTTCCGGAAGATGTCGTTTCATCCGGCAGGATCGCAGGAAAGCAAGCCGGCGAGGCAAGATTCTCCATTGACAATGGACAGGACGACTTCAGGGGAGCTATGTTCGGACCACATTTCAGCCGTGAGCTCGTCTACGATGACTTCAGCGACGATGGCATCCATTTCCTGGATGGCAGTGAAACGATTCAGATGAACGAGAAGGGCGAGACCATCTACACGGCAGATCTGAGGAGAACAGCCGGTGCATCCCGTGAAAAGGAGGGATTCATGAAGCTTCGCCTCACCTTCTCCAGAACATCTCTGGATGGATCCTCCCTTCCATCGCTGCTTTTTGATCCCGATGAGGACGGAAATCCCAGAAGCTTTGGAACCGCGGAATTCGGCGGAAGAACGATCCGGGTGGAGGATCTTCAATGATATTTTCAATTGCCTGTCGCACAGATCGCACTGGAAAGAAGGCCGTCTCATGGCAATGAAAGCAGTACAGCAGATCATGCTCGGTTCGGTTTGCCGGACTGAGCATGAGGCAGCGGACACACTAGACCGCATCCATGCACTGGGATATGAAGGCATTGAACTCAACGGGTTCATGATCCGGAAGACGTCTCCCATCGTGCGGCTACTCACACGGGCGGCGGGCATGCCCGTCGGGAAAGGCGGGAGTTATGACTGGGCAAAGCTGATCAGGGATTCCGGCCTTGCGGTGACTGCCGTTCATGAAGATCTCGGGATGATCGAGAGAGAGCCGGAGACTGTCCTGCGGGAAGCAGATTCCTTTGGCACCGACAAAATTGTGGTCACAGGGATGTATCGCTTTGACATGTCGAGCCAGAAGGCTGTTGCGGATCTTGCCGGACGGCTCAACAGAAGCGGCCGGATTCTCTCGAAAAGCGGCGTTCAGCTTCTCTATCACAACCATAACAGCGAGTTCCGGCGGCTTATACCTCCTGGGTGTCCCGAATCCGATGCCGATACCGATGCGGGAAAATCAGGTTCGTCCCTCTCGCCGGATGGGACACGATCTGGGAAAACAGATACCGCCTATGAGTATCTTATCGAACACACGGATCCGGAATTCGTAAATTTCGAGTTCGATTCCTACTGGCCGACCGAGGCCGGTGTGAATGTTCCATCGCTCATGAGACGGCTCGGCACGCGCATGAAATTATGGCATATCAATGACCGCGGCACGCGGATCAGCGGTCCGTCCATCACACCGATTTTGAAATCGGACTGCATGGAGCTGGGATATGGAAACATGGACCTCGAGATGCTGTCCCGGATTGCGCTCGAGAACAAAATCGACGCTGTGATCCTCGAGATGCACCGCAATTTTGCGGAGCATTCTCCGCTCACTTCCATCCGGCTGTCGTCCGGATTTATGAACAGTCATTTTCCGCATTCTGCGGCAGACACTTCAGAGTCAGACTGAAATCAACCCCAGTCTTTTGATGGCAATATTGAATATGAAAGATGATGTTGAGGTGAAGACTGATGTCATTACAGGAACAGAGATTTACCTTTGACTCCTCCGCAAAGTGGATCACTCCGGAGGAGAAGACCGATCCGGAAGTGCAGGCGCCGGCAGGGTACCTTCGGAGAACCTTTCCCTATTCGCGGAAGGCTGAAGGGGAAGGGAGACGCGCTGTTTTCTTCTGCACCGCGCATGGACTGTACAATGCCTGTCTCAACGGAAAGAAAATCGGAGACCGCGTCCTGGCTCCCGGCTGTGATGATTACAGGAAGCGGCTCTGCGTCCAGCAGTACGATGTGACGCAATTGCTTGTAGAAGGAGAGAATGAACTCACTGTCGTTCTAGGGGACGGATGGTATCGCGGCTGCATAGGCATCGACAGTACCAGAAATTTCTACGGGGACGACCTTTCCTTTCTCTGCGAGCTGATCACAGAACCACGGGGAGAAAAGGAGGGCAGCAGGACCGGGAACGAAGAGGAAAACGATCATCGGCTTCTTCTCGTCTCGGACGCCTCCTTTGAGGGTTCTCAGAGCGGCCCCATCCGGATGGCGGACCTCGAGGAAGGAGAGGTCTTCGATGCGAGGATGGAAGAGATTGCAGACTGGCATCCGGTCCGGGTTCTCGATCTGAACCAGGAACTCATTCTTTCGGATGCTCCGGCTATCCGGGAGAGGGAGAGCTTTGACGGGAAAATTCTGCATACACCGAACGGAGAAACGGTCATTGATTTCGGACAGAATCTCGCCGGATACACCGCACTCAGCGCGGACGCGCATGAGGGTCAGGAAATCAGGCTCATTCACGGGGAGGCCCTCGATGAGAATGGGAACTTTACCATTCAGAATTTCCAGCCCGATATCCGGAAGCCTGCGGATAAGAAACCAGAAGGAGCGGGGAGCACTTCTGCCGGGAAGTGCAAAATGGAGGGCAGCGGCGCGGCAGATGCCTCTGCAGCAGCGCGGTCTGAATTCCTCCCCGCAAGACAGAACAAGATGGGAGGAATCCGCCAGGAAATCCAGTATATCTGCAAGGAAGGACACAACGAATATCAGCCTTCCTTCTCAATTTTCGGGTTTCGGTACGCAAAACTGGTGACGGACATCCCTCTGGAAAAGCTCCGTTTCCGTTCCATCGCAGTCTATTCGGATATGGCGGAGAAAACAACCTTTGAATGCTCCGACGCGAAGGTAAACCGCCTCTTTCAGAACTGCATGTGGAGCATGAAATCAAATTTCTGCGACATTCCCACGGACTGTCCGACGAGAGAACGCGCAGGCTGGACCGGAGACGCAGGAGTTTTTGCGGCAGCGGGCCTTCGCCTCATGGAATGTGCGCCGGTCTATGAGAAATGGCTGGCGAACCTGCGGCTGAATCAGTTTGAGGACGGGGAACTGCCCTATATCTGTCCTCCCAACGGACCATCCGGCCAGATGGCCTCTCTGTTCCGTGCCTCGGTTGGCTGGGGAGATGCCTGCGTGATCGTGCCCTGGGAGATCTACCGTCTCGACGGCGATGTGGACGTACTGCGCGAAAACTATGAAATGATGACGAAATGGATTCATTTCCTCATGGCACGGGCAAAACAGAAGCGGAACCCGGATCCGTACGATGGTAATCCGTTGCAGGATTTCATCATCAACACCGGCATGGACTACGGCGAGTGGGCCGAGCCGGATGCAAACACCATGGCTGACATGCAGAGAGCCTTTGCCGTCGGACAGCCGGAGATCGCGACCGCATATTTTGCATATTCATCGGGACTGGTCTCCCGGATTGCCGGAATCCTCGGGCTTGAGGACGACCGCGCATTTTACAGTGAAATTGCCGCGAAGGCGAAAGACGCATGGAGAAGTCTCTACGTGAAGGACGGGCATATCAGGCCGGACCGTCCTGGCCGTCAGTGCTCCTATGTGCGGCCGATCGCATTCGGACTGCTGACGCCCGCGGAAGCGCAGACGGCAGCGGACGATCTGGCAGAGCTTGTCAGGGCAGGCGGAGACAGGCTGAACACCGGGTTTCTCTCAACACCGTACCTCTGCCCGGCGCTCACGGCGTATGGCCATGCCGACACTGCCTATCACCTTCTTCTGGGCGAAAACTGCCCGGGTTGGCTTTACGAGGTGAACCGTGGCGCCACGACTATCTGGGAAAACTGGGACGGGGTCCGCGAAGACGGATCGCTCTCCGGTTCTCTGAATCACTACTCGAAAGGGACCATCGCGCTGTGGCTGCTTGAAAGCGTCTGCGGCATTCAGTATGACAAGGACGGACTAGTCATCGCGCCGAATCCGGATCCGACGTACACGCTCCGGTACGCAAGGGCGTCGTTCGCTTCCCCGGCAGGGAACATCTGCGCCGGATGGACTTACAGAGCAGAGAAATCCGCGGATGCATCCCATAGCCTTGCCTATCACGTTGAGATACCGGATGGCATGACCGCCAGAGTGCTCCTGCCTGGGAAAGAAGCCATCACTGTGCACGGCGGTGTGCATGAATTTGAGGGGGTAGGCGGGCTTACATATCGAAAAGTAGCTTTCTGATCTAAATTTCCTTATTGCGATAATACGATAGTTGAATTTATAACGGAATACCGTTACAATTTCTGAGAAGGGAGGTAACAGGTGATGACTTTACGTGATTCATTGCAAGAACAAAACATAACCATCTATCGGCTCTCCAAGAAGAGCGGCCTCCCCTATGCAACAGTGAACGACATTTGTAACGGCAAGACACGACTGGAAAATTGCACCGCAGAGACCGTTTTTAAGCTTGCCCGGGCACTGAATGTCTCCATGGAAGAATTACTCGTCTCCTGCCTTGCAAAACGGGCCAGCTTTGAAAACTTTAAGAGTTCAGTTTGCCACAGGGTAAAGGAGTTGGGCGATATAGATTTCATCATTAATACTCTCGAAAGCGGTGACATTCGCACATACTATGAATGGAAATGGTATCCAGAAAGCCTCTACCTGCTTGCAATGGTAGATTATCTCAGCAGAGAGAATGATGTTCCGCTGGACAGTGAGTATGATGACATCAGGAAATGCAAACTGGAAAAGCCGGTTTATCCTGCCAGCCTTCGTGCAGTAGCTGTTACAAACGGTGACAATAATATATTGAAAAGATCTGAAAAGACTGCCATTCCTGAGTTTATGCGGTTCAATATCGTAGAGAGTGAAGTTCGTAATGTCATCTGAGCAGAATGTAGAATTCACCAAAGAAAACATTGATATCTATCTCAGACTGGAAGCTGTTCCTCTCAAAAATCGCAGGCAGGAAGCGTACATGGCCAGGTTGACAGAATGCGTCCGGGAGGGTATGATTTTTGTCAATTGAAACTTTAGCGCGGCAAAGCATATGCGCGTTGACGCGGATATGCAATAAAGCAAGCGGAAGGGGAGGGAATGATTATGAAAAATAACAGATGGATTGCACTCGGCATGAGTGCGGTGATGGCCCTGGGACTTGCGGCCTGTGGCAGCGCAGGATCTTCGACGGGAAGCAGCACAGCAGGCGCTGCGGACAGCACAGCGGCTGCTGAGTCGACTGCGGCAGCAGGAAATAGTGCGGCGGCCGGTGCCTCGGAAGCGGCGCCGGCGGCATCCGACAGGAAGTTCACGGTTGGCGTTCTGCAGCTGGTACAGCATCCGGCGCTCGACGCGGCGACGCAGGGCTTCGTGGATGTGCTGAAGGAAACGTACGGCGACAATGTGACGATCGACAGCCAGAACGCGGCGGGAGATTCCGCAACGTGCGCGACGATCGCGAATACGTTTGTTTCAAACAAGTATGATCTGATCATGGCGAACGCGACGCCTGCCCTGCAGGCGGCTGCCGCGGCGACGAGCGACATTCCGGTGCTCGGCACGTCGGTCACGGAGTACGGCGTGGCGCTTGGCATCGACAACTTCAGCGGCACGGTGGGTACGAATGTATCCGGCACGAGCGATCTTGCTCCGCTGGATCAGCAGGCCGCCATGTTCGCGGAGATTCTGCCGGACGCAAAGAAAATCGGTATCCTGTACTGCTCCGGGGAACCGAACTCGGTCTATCAGGCGGATGTCGTGAAGGACGCGCTCGAGAAGGCCGGGGACACCGTGACGGTTTACACGTTCACGGACTCCAACGATGTGGCTTCTGTAGCCCAGACGGCATGCAGCGAGAATGACGCGCTTTACATTCCGACCGACAACACAGCCGCTTCCTGCGCCGAGACCATCGACAATGTGGCGAAGCCGGCGGGTGTCCCGATCATCGTCGGCGAGGAGGGCATCTGCAAGGGTTGCGGCATCGCAACGCTGTCAATTGACTACACACAGCTCGGCAGAAAGACCGGCGAGATGGCTGTCAAAATTCTGAATGGCGAGGAGAAGGTCTCCGAGATGCCGATCGAATACTACGACAACCCGGTCAAGGAGTACGACAAGGATCGCTGCGAGGCGCTCGGCATCACGGTTCCGGACGGATATCAGCCGATCGCGGAGTAAGCGGGCGGGCTGACTAAATCTGAAAGACTGCCCGTGCTCCGGATAAAACCGCGGCGCAGAATTGAACAGAAATTTCAGGTACCATAGAGAAAACTGGCCCAGACAGGCGGCTTCGTTTTCTCTATGGTATTTCTGTGAAAGAACGGACATGTCTGTGTGG
>Ga0256404_1011383_pt1 | contig 11934 bp, 17 predicted proteins | sample RumenRJG_01DNA_FD_185990 | JGI IMG/M metagenome (GOLD analysis project Ga0256404, IMG submission 185990) | Bovine rumen microbial communities from Lethbridge, Alberta, Canada - RJG_01 | ecosystem: Host-associated > Mammals > Digestive system > Stomach > Rumen | place: Canada: Alberta | collected... | reverse complement strand
CCAGCAAGGCATTCGTGATCTTCGAGCTCGCGTTCGTTGTGTCGATGCGGACGGTGCCGGAGGCTGGTGGAATGCAAAAATCGGGACGCGAGCTGTAGACGATGCACATGGTAACGGACGACGCGACGACGTGACGTGATGTGAGGCGTAATGCGAGCTGGTCTGCCATCTCGACAAGCACGACGCGCGCCTCCGTATAGCTGTAGTCGCGTAGGAGCACTTGCCCCTCGGAAACGGATTGCGTCTCTGGTCGATACGCATGAATCTCGGCGATCGTTGTCGGTTCGCGTCCCCAGGCGTGATCATACAGGAGATAGCCGTCGATGCCGAACGCTTTGCGGATGGCTTTGTACGGCGCGTGAGCGACATCGCCCATCGTAAAGAGGCCCATGCGCTGAAGCCGTCGCTCGATGCCGTGGCCGATGCGCCAGAAATCCGTGAGCGGCGTATGCTGCCAGAGTGTCCGGCGAAACGTTTCTTCATCGAGACGGCCGATGCGGTCGGGGGCGTGCTTCGCCGTGATGTCGAGTGCGATTTTCGCAAGATACAGATTCGTCCCGATGCCGCAAGATGCTGGCAGCCCGAGACGCTGCTCAATTTCGCAGAGCAGGAATCTCGCCATTTCGTGCGGCGTCTTGTGGTAGAGCTGCGTGTAGCCCGTGATGTCGATGAAGGCTTCATCGACGGAGTAAACGAAAATATCGTTCTTGCAAAAGTAGTCGAGATAGATGCTGTAGATTTCGGCGGCGTAGTTGAGATACAGCTGCATCCGTGGTGTCGCCATGATGTAGCGGAAGCGTGAAGGAATCTCGAAGACGCGGCAGCGGTTGCGCACGCCCTTCGCCTTGAGCGACGGCGATACAGCGAGGCAGATCGTCCCGCGCCCGCGCGCGGCATCCGCGACCACGAGATCAGTCGTCATCGGATCGAGCCCGCGCATCACACACTCGCAGCTTGCATAAAAGGACTTCAGGTCGATGATGAGATAGCTCTTGTTTTTCATTCGATGCACCTGCCGTTCGCTATCTTGCATTACTTGCTATTTATTTTATCACTACTTTATCAAATATACAAATTTATTCTTTTTGTAGAAAAAACATCGCTTCATAAGTTTGCTTAATGAAAGAAAGAGCGCATCGAATCACTTGATTTTTCGATGCGCTTTGTGGTGTCACGTACATAGAACGACAAATTTCGAAAAAATTGTCGTTTTATGTCAAAGATTCCATTCATCATCTAAAGAGGCTTGCGAATGATTTGAGGTGAAGATATAATAAAACAAAAAATATTATTTTCTATTTTATTACAATGGAGGGATAGCGATGCTTTATGACGATTTGCAGAAAAATTATGCTCTCAATGAACCCATCCTGATTTCGGAAATCAAACTGGATGGCGTTTCGATGAATAATATCCGGCAGCAGGTGAAGCGGCTGGTAGACAGTGGAAAGTTGAAACGCTTTGACACCGGGATTTACTATCTTCCTGCGCCGAGCCTGTTCAAGTCTGGGACGGCTCCATCGATCGTGAAAGTCATTGACTGCAAATATCTACGGGAAGGGCAAGCATGCTGTGGCTATCTGACCGGGGTGGCATTCGCCAACCAGATCGGTATGACGACCCAGGTGCCCATGACGTATGAGGTTGTCACAAACAAAGCGAAAACGGAATACAAGAAAACGAAGCTCGGGCGCACGAATATCATTTTGCGCAAGCCGCGGACTGCGGTTAATGCTGCCAACGCCAAGGCATTGCAACTCTTGGATTTCTTGAAGGAGATTGACTTGCTGGCAGAAGTCACGGGAGCAGAACTTTCGCAGAAAATTCGAGCATATATGCGTCGGAGCGGCGTATTGTTCGAGGATTTGCAGCCGTATCTTCCTCTGTATCCAGATAAGATTTTCCGCAATATGTATGAAACGGGGTTGCTCTATGGAATATCTGCATAAAGATCGCGTCTTGTTCCAGCAGGTCGTGGATCAGGCGCAACAACTGACAGGGCTGGTGCCGGAAGTTATCGAGAAAGACTACTACGTGACTGTCATCCTGCGGGAACTGGCAGCCCGCTTGCCGTTTGTCGTTTTCAAGGGCGGAACGTCCCTGTCCAAATGATATCAGGTCATCGCACGGTATTCCGAGGACATCGACATCACGATTGACACAAAAATTTCCCAAGGGCAGAAAAAGGCTCTGAAGGAAAATTTGGAAGAGCTGGCGGAAGAACTCGGGCTGTCCATTCCGAATCTGTCGGAGACGCGCAGCCGACGAAGCTACAACAAATATGTCATCCAATATGAACCGCTGTACTTGCCGGCGGATGCGGCCATCCAGTCAGGCGTCCTGCTAGAGACCTCCTTCGCGGAAATCTCTTTTCCTGTGGTGACGATGGATGTCCATAGGGAACGGACGCTTTGCGACCTCTTGCGCCCGCGTAACCATACGGACATCCAGATCGTCGCAACAGCATTCAAGCAGTCGGAGAAAAACATTCCAGCTCAGTTGGTTTTGCAAAATTATCTGCTGGAGCGATTTTTGGAGCGTGTCTCCGTTGGACAACAAGCAGAGCGGGCACGTGATCGAAGAGCTGCGGGAGAACATTCGGTCGGGGAGTAGGATGTCGCGCTAATCTCTGCCGGCTTCTCCATCTTTGTCATCGCAGCCGATGGCAGCGAGGCGAATTGTTTTTAGGAGATTGAAATACAATGCCTTATATCGATCGCGACTTAAAAAATAGAATCCTTCAATTTTCCAAGGAATATGTCTGCCTCCTTGTATCTGGGCCGCGTCAGGTTGGTAAGACGACGCTCCTTCGTCATCTTGATCCAAAGCGCGCATATGTGACGTTGGATGATTTGGAGGAACGTCGATTGGCACGGACGGAGCCATCGACGTTTTTGAGCTTGCATCCGGCACCGGTACTGATCGATGAAGTCCAGTACGCGCCAGAGCTGTTTTCGTATTTGAAAATTGCCGTAGATAACGGTGCAGAGCCAGGTGCATATTGGCTGACGGGATCACAAGCATTTCATTTGATGGAGCTCGCGCAGGAATCCCTTGCGGAGCGCACGGCGCTCTTGCATTTGCCGTCGCTGTCACAGCATGAAATCTATGGCAGCGGAGACACTGTGCTTTTTTCCACAGAGTTAGCGGACTTGCGTCGTCGGGAGCCATGCGGAACGCCCACAGACCTGTCCGGCATTTATGAGCGCATCTGGCGCGGAAGCATGCCGGGATTCGTGAGTGGAAAGTTTTCGGATCGTGAGATGTTCTACAGCAGCTATGTGTCTACCTATATCGACCGTGATGTCAGCGAGATGATGAATCGCGTGGACAAGCTTCGTTTTCACGACTTTATTCGAGCAGCAGCTTGCCGTGTCGGCCAGATGCTCAATGTGCACAGCATCGCGTCCGATGTAGGAATTTCGGATAAGACGGCTAAGAACTGGCTCCGCATTCTGGAAGCATCCGACATTGTCTTTTATTTGCGCCCGTATACGAACAAACTCTTGAAGCGGACGGTCAAGCAGGCGAAGATGTACTTCTTCGACACCGGCCTCGTCGCGTATCTGACGGCGTATCTCACGCCAGAAATTTTAGCGAAAGGCGCTTTGAGCGGCGCCATCTTGGAAAATTATGTCGTTTCCGAGATACGGAAGACATTTTACAATACTGGAGCTTCCAAGAGGAAATGGAGCCATCATCTGCACGCGAGAAAAATTGACAGCTGTTGATGCCCAAAATTTTGTTGTTCCCGTCTGGATGATTTAATCCATCATCGTCAAAACTTAGCATCATTGATGACGATAGCTGCATTGCAATATAGTCGTGAAAAAGGGGAAGTCGGCGGCCTTCAGCGATGAAACGTGTTATGCTCTGGAAGCCGTTTCAGCAAAGCTCTGCCCAGAAAGATTCCGAGGCAACCCGTGACGATCTGCGGCCAACTCATCATGAAAGTGAGCACGTTGGCCATCGGTGCTGGCAGGTCGAGCATCCGAAGAACCAGCTGCGTGCCAGTGAAAAGAACAGCAGCTTTGAGGAACGGCGCAAAGAAAGCGCGGCGGCGAGGGCCGAGCGCGAAGACGGCGAGTGTGAAAAACGCGTTTCCAGCTGCTACGACAGGAATCATCGGAGCGACGGGAAGCTGCCCTTGAAAGAAGGCCCCGATGGGCAGCAACACGCCGATGATGGCCGCCCACCGTGTGCGCGTCCGCCAGATGGCGAGCGCCATGACCATGTTGAGCAAGCTGCCAATCAGGAACATATTGACAGGGCCCGGTATCATCGGCATCAAAAGGCGGAAGCTCTGGAGCAGAAACGCAAGGGCAAGAAACATCGCGAGCTCGCTTCCTTGTTTTCGTTCCATCTGCATGAAACATCCCTGCCTTTCATTTTCTCGTTTTATCGCTGTTCTTTCTCTGCGGCGCAGGGGTTGCGGTTCGACTGTTTCCAGAACGCGCAGTAGTTTTTCGTGACGGGCTGGCCGTCCTGCAGGTATTCGATCTGTCGGAACAACATCTGTATCGCCCTTTCCAGTATAATCGATTAGCGAAAATAATCAATCCGGGAAGCAAAGCGAATTGATGGCAGGCTTTTCCTGCGGTATGATACTATTAAAAATGATGAAGCTGCCGACAAGGAGCTCTTGGCCCTCGATTTCCTCCAGCCGTCGCGCATCCGCAACACGCTCCATGCCTATCAGCTCGCAAAGCGTTGCAACGAGAAGCGCACGATGTATGAGGCCATCCGCTGGGGCGAGCACGCGCAGTTCATCACGGGCTCGACATTCCTCGTCGATGGCGGCGCGGACGTTTCTGTCGCAGAATGATCTGACGGGTAAGAAGGTCGTGTTCTTCCAGACGCACGGCGGCTGGCCAGCGCATTGCCTGAAGGATATGGAGAAGATGGCGGGCGGCGCAGACATCCTTTCCACATACGCCGTGCAGTTCGATTCCACGGGCGGAGATCATCTGGAAACCCCGCTGGCAGACATCGAACGGTGGATGCAAACGCTGAAATGAAGATGATTACAGCCCGAGCGGCTCGTCGATCAGGACGACTTCCATGTCCATGTGGTTCATCTTCTGCCAGTAGATGACCTGCGCGTTGCAGATGCGGCGCGGGTGGTAGCAGTCGTAGCAGTGATCCTGCTTGTGCGCGCAGGGCGTCTTGTAGCCGTGGCGCGCGGCGTTCTGCGGCGCGGCGACGTTGCGGGCTCGAAAGACCGCTTCTTCGAGCGTCGGGGCGATCTTGTTCGAGCCGATGACGAAATAGACTTTCTTGTGGCCGTAGAGCGAGCCCGCGACGCGATTGCCCGTGCCGTCGATGTTCACCATTTCGCCCGTCGCGGCGAGGCCGTTGACGGACGTCAGGAAAACGTCGGTCAGCAGGCACTGCCGCGCTGTCGAATAGAAGTCTTCGCCTTCGCGCGGATGCTCGGGGTCGCGCACGTCGTTGTGGCTCTTGAGCAGATCATAGATGCCAAGCGTGAGCAGCGTCATCGAATCGCCGAAGCCCACGGTCTGCCCGTCGATGGCAGCATCGAGGTAGGCGGCAGCCTCCTTGGCCGCCTTGAAGCAGGACACGTCGTATTCGCGCTTCTTGAGCGCAGCCGCGATGTTTGAAAAATCCATAGGACACCTCCGAATCTTCATCGTAGTTTTATTTTAATGGCTTGTGCCCGGAAATACAATAAGTTGAAACAGGCAGCTTGCAGACGGTTTTCATCATGAAAAAGAATTTTTATCTCGACGTTGTCATCTTCCTCGCCTGCCTCGTCTGCGTCGTCACGGGCATCCATCTCGACTTTCATCTCTTCTCGGGACGCGAGCAGAAGATGCTCTTCACGGAGATTCATCGCTGGAGCGGCTACATTTTCGCGGTCGGCCTGCTCGTGCATCTCCCGCACGGTGCGACGAGCCGTTGGATCAGCGCCTGCGCACGATACCATTCGTCGCTCTGCACCCAGCCGAGCGAACGGTTCAGGGCGAAATTTCCATGCAGCATGTAGACGAAGAGCTGCTCCGCCTCCCACTCGCTGACGTGATAGCGCTTCATGATCTGCGGGACGCGGCGCGGACGCTGGAAGTCGGCGAGCTTCTGGAGGATGTGGCGGGACAGGCTCTCATCGAGGAAGAGCACGCGGTATTTCGGGTTGCTGGCTGCGCGCTGGCAGGCGGGGAGCATGGCGTCGAGGTCGGCAGGCGTGGCGGCGGCTTCGGGCTTTTCAAGGAGCTCGCCTGTCCAGGGCTCCTGCGGCCGGTCGGCGAGTTCCGTGAGGCGCAGAGCATCATCGAGCAGTTCGCTGAGCACGCTTTCCGTGTTGTCATAATGCAGGTAGAACGTTGCGCGCGTGATTTCCGCCTGGCGGCAGAGCGCCGAAACCGTGACTTTTTCATACGGCGTATGCGCGAGGAGTTCCAGCAGTGCGTCCTTGATCATCTGCTTCGTCATCAACGTTCGGCGGTCGGTTTTTCGCTTCATTGTTTGCTCCGTTTCTATACAGATTTCCGCAATCTGTCAAGGAATGTCTCGTTTCCATGAAATATGGCCGAGACTTCTGAAATCATGTACAGTATAATGAGTCATATACAGAGTGTCAATCAGTGTTCCTGCTGGATGTTATCAGGGATGGAAAGGACGGAGCGAAATGGATTCCAAACGGATTGCCGTGCCGGATCGGAGTGCATGCGCGGCTTGCGGCAGCTGCATGGATGTCTGCCCGCGCAAGGCCATTTCGGTTTTTCGAGGGAGTTATGCCGTCGTCGATGACAGGCGGTGCGTCGGCTGCGGCATGTGCAGCCGCGTGTGCCCGGCGGGCGTGATCTTGATGGAGGTGCGGCCATGAAAAGCGTGCGGTCTGCAAAGCGCCACTGGTATCACTACCTCTGGCTGTATTCGCTGTTCTTCTTTGCAGCGGGCTTTTTCAATATCCTCTTTGCCTGGCTCGGCCTCGTGAGCTTCCTGCTGCCGCTCGTGTTCGCGTTCGGCTTCGGCACGAAGGGCTTCTGCAACCGCTACTGTGACCGCGGCCAGTTCCTGCGGATGTTCGGCGGCCAGCTCGGGCTCTCACGCGGGGGCTCGATGCCGGCCTGGATGAAGGGGAAGCCGTTCCGCTATGCGTTCATGGTGTTTTTCTTTGCGATGTTCGGGAATATCATCTACACGACCTGGCTCATCGCGCATGGCGCGGGAAGCCTTTCCGAGGTCGTCACGATTCTTTGGAGCGTGCGCGTTCCGTGGCAGTGGGCGTATGCAGGCGGCGTGGAGCCGTGGGTGGCTTCGTTCGCCTTTCAGCTCTACAGCCTCATGCTGACGTCGGAAATCATCGCGCTTGCCACGATGCTCTGGTTCCGTCCGCGCTCGTGGTGCGTCTATTGCCCGATGGGGACGCTGACGCAGCTCGTATGCAAGAGAAAAGCATCTTCGGAAGAAAAAATGCAGGAAGGAGATTTTGCAAAATGAAGAAAAAGTATATCGTTGTCGGCGGCGTGGCTGGAGGTGCGACGGCGGCAGCGCGTCTGCGCCGTCTCGATGAAGCGGCGGACATCGTGCTCATCGAGCGCGGCCGCCATGTGTCGTTTGCGAATTGCGGCCTGCCGTATTATGCTGGCGGCGTCATCAAGGAGCAGGACAGCCTGCTCGTGCAGACGCCGGAACGGTTGCGGGCGATGTTTGCGCTCGATGTGCGGACGGAGAGCGAAGTGACGGCCGTTGCACCGGATCGCCACGAGATTACCGTTCGCGCGAAGGACGGAAAGACGGTGACGGAGCACTACGACAAGCTTCTGCTCGCGCCCGGAGCGCATCCGCTCGTCCCGCCGATTCCCGGCATCCAGCAGGAAGCCATCCATACCATCCGCACGGTGGAAGATGCCGAGGCTGTGAAGCAGGCGGCCGTCCGCCTCGGCAAGGGCGCGCAGGCCGTCGTCGTGGGCGGTGGTTTCATCGGCGTCGAGATGGCGGAAAACCTCGTGGAGCGCGGACTGTCCGTGCATCTCGCCGAAGCAGCGCCGCAGATTCTCCTGCCGTTCGACGCGGACATGGCGCACCTGCTGGCAGAGGAGATGGAGGCGCATGGTGTCAGGCTCCACCTCGGAAATGGCGTCCAGGAATTTCGAAAGCAGCCAAGTGGCGTCGCGGTCGTGCTCGCAGATGGGACGGAGCTCCCGGCTGACCTCGTCGTGCTCGCCATCGGCGTCCGGCCGGACACGGCGTTCTTGAAAGGCAGCGGTATTACGCTCGATGCGCGTGGCCATATCGTTGTCGGTGAATATCTCCAGACAAATATCCCCGACGTTTATGCGGTCGGCGATGCCGTGCGCACACGCGACCTCCGCACGCAGCAGCCGCGCGCGTTGGCACTCGCGGGTCCTGCCAACCGGCAGGGGCGTCTGGCCGCCGACAACATGACGGGGCATCTACATGCCTATCAGGGCGTGCAGGGCTCTTCCATCCTAAAAGTCTTCTCGCTGACGGCTGCCGCGACGGGCGACAACGAGCGCATGCTCAAGCAGGCAGGCGAAGAATATCGAAGCGTCATCGTCGAGCCGTTCTCCCATGCAACGTATTATCCGGGCGCCGAACGCATGACGCTCAAGCTGCTGTTTTCCGCCAAGGGCGACGTGCTCGGGGCGCAGGCCATCGGCCGCGCGGGCGTCGACAAGCGCATCGACACAATCGCGACGCTGCTGCACTTGCACGGCACGGTCGAAGACCTCGCGTCACTCGAACTTTCCTATGCGCCGCCATACTCCAGCGCGAAAGACCCCGTGAACATCGCAGGCTATGTCGCGACGAACCTCCTCGATGGCCTCACGACGCCCATCAAGGTCGCCGACGTCCCCGCCGCCATCGAGCGCGGCGCCAGGCTCATCGACGTGCGCCCGCCAGAAGCTTTTGCAGCCGGGCACATCAAAGGTGCGAAAAACCTCCCGCTCGCAAAGCTCCGCAGCCATCTTGCGGAACTCGACAAGGACGCCGATTACATCGTCAGCTGCGAGGTCGGGCAGACGGCCTATTACGCAGAACGCATCTTGAAGCAGCACGGCTTTCGCGTGAAAAATCTCATGGGCGGCTACCGTTTGGCATCGCACTTCCTGCCGACGGAAAAATGAGCCGCATTTTGTGAAGCGGATGTTCCCCTCTGCATTGACGCAGAAAATGATTCGTGCTAAGCTATGAGAAGTATCGGAAGAAATTACATCAATGCAAGCAAGAGGGTGGAATCATGCAGATTTCAAGCCGTTTCACGATTGCCGTCCATGTCCTGACGTGCGTCGCTGTCCTGGACGGGCAGATGCCGCTCAACAGCGAGACGATTGCCGGCAGCGTCGGCGTGAATCCCGTTGCTGTGCGCAATATTTTCCGCCAGCTGAAAGCGGCCGGCCTCATCACCGTGCAGCGCGGCGGCAACGGCGGCGTGGCGCTCGCGCGAAAGCTTTCAGACATCACGCTCCTCGATGTCTACCGCGCCGTGGACAGCGTAGAGAGCGGGCAGCTGTTCCATTTCCACGAGAATCCGAACGCCGCCTGCCCCGTTGGGCGCAACATCCATCACGTCATGGACGGAAGGCTCGCGGAAATCCAGGACGCGATGGAGCAGAAGATGGCGACGATGACGCTTGCGGATGTCGTCACAGATACGGAAGCACTCATCGGAAAAGAAGCGCAGCAGGCAGGCTGAAGCATTGGCGGTCGCAGGGACATGCGGTCGCCGAATTTTTTTGCAAATTTTTGATGTATCTATTGACAATACAACAAAGCTGTGCTATCTTATACATGTAATCAAGATTAATACATCAAATAAATCACTTCTACACAGAAAAGGAGCACACATCATGAAGAAGAATATCGCAGTTGTCGCAGCAAACGGTCGCGTCGCCCGCAAGGTCATCGCGGAAGCAAAGGCGCGTGGCTGGGACGTCACGGCATTCGTCCGCAAGGAAGCGCCGTCGGACGTGCAGCATGTCATCGTCAAAGACATCTTCGATCTCACGAAGGACGATCTTAAAGGTTTCGATGCCGTCGTCGATGCGTTCGGCGCGTGGACGGAGGAGGCGCTGCCGCAGCACAGCACGACGCTCGCGCATCTCTGCGACATCCTCACAGGCACCGAGACCCGCCTCCTGATTGTCGGCGGCGCAGGCTCGCTCTATCTCGACGGCACGCATACGGCGCAGGTTAAGGATGCGCCGAACTTCCCGCCGGAGTTCCTGCCGCTTGCGACGGCGATGGGCGAAGCGCTCACGGAGCTCCGCAAACGCGACGACGTGAACTGGACGTACATCAGCCCGGCTGGCGATTTCCAGGCGGACGGCGAGCGCACGGGCAAGTACATCCTCGCTGGTGAGGAGTTCACGTTGAACAGCAAGGGCGAGAGCATCATCAGCTATGCGGATTATGCCATCGCGATGGTCGATGAAATCGAGAACGGCAGCCATATCAAGCAGCGCATTTCCGTCGTCCGCGCCTGATGGCATCGGAACGTTTCACGAACGATACAGGATGAAAGGGGCCGCATGATGGAAAAAGAAACATGTGTCGAGCAGTTGATTTCGTATCTGCTGGATGTCCTTCCAGAATACCGCGCCGAGGCGGAGGCGGTTCCGATGGACGCGCCCGCGCGACGCTATCTCCTGCGCTGCCTCATGAATGTCTGGAATCCGCGCCGGAAACTTCCCGAAGCGTATTTCGCTCTCGAACAGCAGCTCTTGTCGGTCGAGACGCGGGAAAAAGAGCCCGTCGATGTGCTCGCGCTTCCCGAAAAAGAGCCCGGCATCGCGCTCTTTCAGGGAGACATCACGCGGCTTTCGGCAGATGCCATCGTGAATGCGGCGAACAGCCAGATGCTCGGCTGCTTCGTGCCTGGGCATGGCTGCATCGACAACGCCATCCATTCGGCAGCAGGCTTGCGTCTGCGTGCCGCGTGCTACGAGCTCATGAAAGCACAGGGGCACGAAGAGCTGACGGGACAGGCGAAGCTCACGCCTGGCTTTGCGCTCCCTGCACGTTATGTGATGCATACCGTCGGCCCAATCGTGCGCGATCGCGTGACGGAGAAACATCGTCAGCAGCTTCGCAGCTGCTATCGCTCGTGCCTCGAACTTGCGCGGAAACATCAGCTTCGGAGCATCGCTTTCTGCTGCATTTCGACGGGCGTGTTCCATTTTCCGCGCCGCGAAGCGGCAGAGATTGCCGTCAACGAAGTGCAAGAATATCAAAAAAAGCATGGAGATGCGCCGCGCGTGATTTTCAATGTATTCCAGGATGAGGATCGTGACATTTATGAAGACATTCTCGGCTGATGTGAAAAAACCATTTCAAAACCTGCTGGACGAGGCGGACGCCATCGTCGTCGGCGCGGGCGCCGGCCTTTCGACGGCGGCGGGATTTACATACAGCGGTGCACGGTTCGAGCGCTATTTCAGCGATTTCCGCGAACGGTTCGGCATCCGGGATATGTATTCCGGCGGCTTCTATCCGTTTCCCGATGCGGAGACGTTCTGGGGCTGGTGGTGCCGCCATATCTGGGTGAACCGCTATGCGCCGTTGCCGAGCGACCTTTACGAGCGGCTGCTGCAGGCGCTCGCGGGACGGGACTTCTTCATCCTCACGACGAATGTCGATCACGCCTTCCAGCGTGCCGGCTTTCCCAAAGAGAGGCTGTTTTACACGCAGGGCGATTACGGCCTGTTCCAGAGCAGCGAGCCCGCGGGCGTGACGTCATCGCGCACGTATGACAACAAAGACATCGTCGAGGCGATGCTGCGCTCGGAAGGCTGGTCGTTCACGGAAGACGGCGCCCTCTTCGTGCCGAAAGGAAGACGCGTCTCCCTGCGCATCGATGCCTCGCTCGTGCCCTTCTGCCCCGACGACGGCGCACCAATGACGATGAATCTGCGAAGCGATGATTCCTTTGTCGAAGATGGCGGCTGG
>Ga0256404_1011381_pt1 | contig 11936 bp, 8 predicted proteins | sample RumenRJG_01DNA_FD_185990 | JGI IMG/M metagenome (GOLD analysis project Ga0256404, IMG submission 185990) | Bovine rumen microbial communities from Lethbridge, Alberta, Canada - RJG_01 | ecosystem: Host-associated > Mammals > Digestive system > Stomach > Rumen | place: Canada: Alberta | collected... | reverse complement strand
AAAGAGAGTTGTCTCTGTTGTACCTCAATTTAGTAAATTATTAAATCTTTTTTTTCACAGCAAAGGATTCGACAGTCGTGGAAATTCAGCATCCACGGCTGTTGTTTTAGTATGACAAATCCCTGTTCAAATCTTCTGTTACAAGTTCTCTTTGGAGGAAAAAAATGAAAAAACGAATCAAAGCCGTGATTCTTCTGATGGTTGCGATTCTTCTCGTATCTGTTCTTACAGGCTTCGCAGGAAATCGTGAAAAAGCCATCAAAACCGGGATTATTGGCGCGGTTGATATGGAGGTAGACTCCTTAAAAAGGGAGGTCAGAAACGCAAAGACAACAAGCATTGCGGGTATGGAGTTTTGCGAGGGATTGTTGGACGGTGCGGATGTTGTGATTGTAAAATGCGGTATGGGAAAGGTTAACGCCGGAACATGCGCCCAACTTCTTATCAACGTCTTTGGAGCAAAACGCATTATCAATACCGGCGTAGCCGGTTCCCTGGATGCCTCAATCAATATCGGAGATATTGTTGTATCCAAGGATGTGGTGCAGCATGATTTTGACTTGACCCCATTGGGCTATGCTCCCGGTGAGTTGGATGGCATTGGTTCACCGTCTTTACCTGCGGACGCAACTATGCGCAAAAGCGCAGTGAAGGCTGTCAGGAAGTGTGCGCCGGAAGTCAGCGTTTTCGAAGGCCGTGTCTGTACCGGCGATCAGTTCATCTCGACTACAGAGCAAAAGAATGCCATTGTTGCAAAATTCGGCGGTCTCTGTTGTGAGATGGAGGGCGGAGCGATTGCACAGATTTGTTACCAGAACAAAATACCTTTTGTTATCATACGGGCAATCTCCGATAAAGCGGATGGATCTGCGAAAATGGACTACGCTTCATTTGAGCAGGGTGCAGCAATCCGATGTGCAGCCATCACCCGTTACATGATTTCCCACTAAAAGCTGAACGATGAAAAAACGTATTCGCAAATTATAAAGCTGTTGTCTAATAAAATGCTGTAAAAAACGGATTGACAAATCTCAGTTTTGCACAGTAAATGATTCAATAACCGCAGATGTTTATTATTAAAATCATAACAAGGCGGCTAAAGATAATGTGTTGTGACTTTTTGGAACCCCCCTTGTTTTGAACAGCGTAATGAAATATAATTAATAATAATTTAATTTTTTTTTTTGAGGGAAAGCAAAATCCCGGAGAACTGCTTACTTATTAATGAAAGGTTATCATAGTGTCCAATCAGAAATCCAGAAAGAAGCATAATAGAAATAAAAATCAAGGCAAAACACTGATTCTCACTTCGTTAGTGGCATTTTTGTTTATGCTCTTGCTGATGGTTGCCTGCAGCAGCCTCTCCATTCCCAATCCGGAAGTGTTGTTACTTTCCGGCCTGGTCGTCTGTGTCAGTCTCTTTGATTTTCCGGCAGGTATCATATGCGCAGCGCAGGTAATTCTGTTTGCTATGTATTTTTACTCGGAAGACCATAGCTTTTTCAGCTATGCACCCATCAATCTGCAAAGAGTAATTATGACCGGCTTCAGTGTGATTGCCATTACCGTGTTTTTGGGGAAACTGCACCAAATCTGGAATACAACCCGGCAGAAAACAATGAGTGTTGTGAAAAGGCTGCGTGACAGTAACGAAGTGTTGCAGGAAGAAAGCCATATTGATTCGCTGACAGGATTGTATAACCGAAATATGCTGCGTACAAATTATGAGGAGTATAAGAATCACAGTCTGATCGTTACCCTTTTAGATATTGATGACTTTAAAAAGATTAACGATGTCTGCGGACACGAAACCGGCGACGTGGCACTCAGGGAACTCAGCGAGGTGCTGGCCGATACGTTTACCAATACGGATTGTTACCGGTACGGAGGGGATGAGTTTCTGCTTATCCGGCTGGATGAAGACTGGAGCCAGTACAATTTGGAAATGATACATGCACGGACAAAGCTGACACGGGTCGCATTAGGGCCGGAAAAACTGCCTTTGCATATTTCTGTAGGGTATGTTTCCGGGATAACGAAGACCGGCGAAGATTTACGAGCCATGTTTCATATGGCGGATGGGATGCTTTATGAATCCAAGCGCCAGGGAAAGAATCGTGTTACCGGCGGTATGTTCCAAAAAGATGTAGCTACAAGTGGATAAGGAGCCAGAGAACCGTGGAAGTAAAGTGCATAGCAGATGACCAGGAAAGGCAGACGGATCCGGCCCTGACGCTTGTACCCGGAAGGGTGCAGGCGTTATTTATTTGGTGTTAACAGTTATGAAATATGATAATTTCAGTTTTGCTCAGCAAAGATGAGTATGATATAATTAACAAAATATTTCCATCAGCGTCAATTTTGATGAACCTGTTTTGTATATATAATAAAAAGCATTTAAGTAGTAACAGTTAAGGGAGGAATTGATTATGCCAATCAACAAAAAAGAACTCACAAAAGAAATGCTGGAAAAAGCGATACAGTGCAAATCGGCCGATGAACTGATTACATTGGCAAAGTCAGGCGGTTATGAGATGACAAAAGAGGAAGCGGAAGCTTACATGACGGAATTGTCTGATTTTGAATTAGATGATATAGCACTAAAGAATATTGCCGGTGGTGAGTGTTATATGAGAACTCCCCTGGATGATATGATGTGAAGATTTTTCTGTAAATCGGATTTCCTGTCATATTGTTTAAGCCATGATATATGTAAGAGTCAGCAAACTTTCCGAGGCCGCTGTTCGCAAACTTGCCAAGTCTATTGGCGTAGCAGTGCTTTAAGTATTAATCTCCACACCGGGCGTGTAAAAACGTCCGGTGTTTTTTGTTTTGGTCCTTTCGGTCGGATTTTGCGGGTCGGCGCAGTGACAGCTCTCTCGAACAAACAATAGAATGCTGGCATGTTAAGTTACAAAGAGACAAACAAATAGTCTGTCTATATTTATAACAGAGAGCAGGCTCCAAATCCGCACTATGACTGGACTCCCGAAAATCTTCCGGTCACTAAACTGACCGGATGCAATGTCAGTGCGACGATGTTGCCGTGGAATTGGATAAAAAGAAAGCGGTAGAGAAGGAGTAATTTAACGGAGGGTAGTTTAATAACGTTTTATAAAAGGTTCTTTTCATCAAAACTTCATAGAAAACGCATGAAATCTATGCTATAATACAACTGCGGAAGGAATCGTGCCGGTCGGAAAGACAGGTGTCGATTTGAAAGATTTTGAAAAGATTGATTGGGATTCTTTAACCTTCGCCAACAATTACATTTTTCTGGAGGTGATGAACAACAAAAATCGCTGCCAGTACCTGATAGAGAAGGTTTTGCACATACCTATTAAGAGGATTCTGCACATTGTAGCGGAGCGCCACACGAACAGCCCGCGGGTCAGCAGTAAGAGTATTCGGCTTGATGTGTATGTGGAAATTCTGGACGGAACGGTTATAGATTTGGAGATGCAGGTGACAGGGAAGGGCAGCACCATTTACCGTGATGCAGAGGAAGAGCAAGTGGAAAATGAGCTTCCGTTGCGCACGCGGTATTACCAGAGCCTGATCAGCATGGACATGCTGCGCAGGGGCATGAACTATCCGGAGCTGCGTAAATCTTATGTGGTATTTATCTGCACGTTTGATCCGTATGGAAAAGGTCTGCCGGTGTATCATTTCACATATCGCTGCAAAGAAGACGATGATTTGCAGATGGGAGACCTGACGGAGAATATTTTCCTGAACGCTAAGGCTGCAGACAACACGGAAGATAAGGAGCTGGCTGCATTTTTGCAGTATGTGAACAGCGGATTGGCGCAGAATAAATTTACACAGGAGATTGACAAGGAAACGAAACGTGTGAGGAATGACACGAAATGGAGGGAACGCATCGTGACCTGGGAAATGGATTTGCGGATTATAAAGAAACGGGCGCATGAAAAAGGCAAACTTGAAGGAATACAAGAAGGAAAACGTGAAGGCATAGCTCTTGGAAAACAAGAAGTTGCGGAAGCGTTGCGCGAAAAAGGTATGTCCGAATCTGAGATTGCTGAAGTAACGGGACTTCCTGAAAAAAAGGAAACACTGAAGTAACAGTTTGTTTTTGTGGTTTTCTGTTTGCAGGAGCAATATTTTTGCTCTAAATGATTGATTTTAATTTTGTATAAATGTTAGACTGCACGATTCTTTCGCAGCGCCTGTAACCATGCAGGCGCTTTTTGTTTTGGTCCTTTTGGTCGGATTTTGCGGGTTGGCGCAGTGGCAGCTCTCTCGAACAAACAATAGAATGCTGGCATGTTAAGTTACAAAGAGACAAACAAATAGACTGTCTATACTTATAACAGAGAGCAGGTTCCAAACCTGCGCCATCACTGGACTGACGAAAATTTTCCGGTCACTAAACTGACCGGATGCAATGTCAGTGTGGCAAGTTTCGTGAAATTGGGTAATAAAGAAAACTGTCAATGACAAATTGTCAATTTTGTCAATAGTGTCAATGACAGTTGAAAGATAAACATAATCATCCCCAGCTTGGGGACGATTTCATGAAGAATTGGTATGACTGTCCACTACTTTATAAATAAGTAGAAATGTGATAAAATATAATAATAAAATAGGGGAAGTTTAACATAAATTTTCATTTTTGTATTTTCTAATAGCTTGCAAGATAAAAGTTAATATAAAGATTACGAGGTTACTATGGATAAAAACGCTATCAAAAAACTGGAAACAGAGTTGTGGGATGCGGCGGATTCGTTACGCGCCGAATCAAAGCTAACGTCTGCACAATACTGTATGCCGGTGCTGGGGCTGATTTTTCTTCGTTATGCTTTTGGCCGTTTCAAGATGGTGAAAGCGCAAATTGAAAAAGAACATCCTTCCCGTCCGGATCGTCCTTATATTATTACAGAGAAGAATTTCAAATCAAAAAGCGCTATCTATTTGGATGAGCAGGCACAGTATGCTAACCTGCTGCAATTATCTGGCGATGTGGCTTCGCATAACTGGCGTAATTCGGAAGGAAATCTGATCACTTCCCTGGGCATGGCGGTGAATAACGCCATGACACTGATTGAGAATCGCAGTGAGGCACTGCAGGGTGTTTTGCCGAAAAACTATACTGATTTTTCCGACAGCCTGTTGTCTTCGCTGATGATGAACTTCAACAACGAAGCGTTGGATGATGTGGGCGGCGATGTGCTAGGCCGCATCTATGAGTATTTTTTAGGAAAATTTGCCAAAAGCGTTGCCTCGGATGACGGTGTGTTCTTTACACCGAAGTCGCTGGTAAAGATGATTGTAAATGTGTTGGAACCCAAAAACGGGATTCTGCTTGATCCCGCTTGTGGCAGCGGAGGCATGTTTGTGCAGACCGGCGACTTTGTGAACCGGGAAGGCTTTTCCGTCAATGAAGCTATGACTTTTTACGGGCAGGAAAAGGCGGAGTTCAATGCAAAAATCTGCGCTATGAACATGGCAGTCCATGGCCTGTCCGGCAAAATCAAGTCCGGTAACGATGCCAACACCTTTTACCATGATGCACATAACCTGAACGGTAAATGCGATTACGTAATGGCCAATCCGCCGTTTAATGTGGATAAAGTGAATTCGGAAACGGCGCTGGCTGCAGGACGTTTGCCGTTTGGTCTGCCCGGGGTCAATAAAAAGACCAAAGAAGTGGGCAACGCCAACTATCTTTGGATTTCGTATTTCTATTCTTACCTGAAAGAAAACAAAGGCCGTGCTGGTTTCGTTATGGCATCCTCGGCAACGGACAGCCAAAGCAGAGATAAAGAAATTCGCCAGAAACTGGTGGAAAGCGGCGATGTGGATGTGATTATCAGCGTTGCCAACAACTTCTTCTATACGGTAAGCCTTCCCTGTACGCTGTGGTTCTTTGACAAAGGAAAAAAAGCTGAACTGAAAGACAAAGTGCTGTTCCTTGACGCAAGAAATTATTTTACTGTAATTGATCGCAAAACCAATGAATGGACAGATTGGCAACTGAAAAATCTGAATGCCATCGTGTGGCTTTATCGGGGTGAGACAGAGAAGTATGTTGCGTTGTTGCAGGAATACAAAAAAGCATTTCAAACTTTTGCAACCGAAACAGAAGATGTAAACGTAAAACAGATTTTATTGACAACAGAAAACTTTGAAGACATGATTGTCCGTTTGCGTGAAGCGCAGGAAGGGTATCGGCAAAAAGCAAAAGAAGAAATTGCCGCCGCGCCGGAACGGAAAAGCAAAATGAAAGACGCGCCGCAGATGAAAACCAAAAAAGAAGTAGAAGCGATGTGGAATAGTAAATTCAACTGGTTTGATGAAGTGATTGAAATTGCTACGCAGGCTAACTGGCTTTTTGAAAAATTTGGTGAAGGCGTTTATGCCGATGTGTTAGGTCTGTGCAAAATTGCAGACAGAAATGAAATCGCTGATAATAATTATTCCTTAACTCCCGGCGCTTATGTTGGGGTGAAACCGGAAGAAGATGACGGTGTGGATTTTGCAACGCGCATGAAAGAGATACACGCAGAGTTGTTGGAATTGCAAAAGGAAAGCAATGTGTTGATGGAAACTATAACCAATGATTTTAAGGATATGAAAATATGAATTGGGTTAATACTACATTAGGTGAAATTACAGTTAATATCCAAACGGGACCGTTTGGTTCCCAGTTGCATCAATCTGATTATACTGAAGCTGGAATACCTGTTGTTATGCCTAAAGATTTAATTAATGGACACATTGATGAAAACACCATAGCACGTGTCCAAGAAGAGCATGTTGAAAGACTAAGAAAACATAAGATTAGTAAAGGTGATATATTATATCCAAGAAGAGGGGATATAGGAAAGTGTGCCTTTTCCACAGACAAAGAAGAAGGGTGGCTTTGTGGTACCGGATGCCTTCGTGTAACAATAGATGAAACAATAGCTAACCCAAAATTTGTATTTTACCAATTATTTACAAATGAAACTAAAGGTTGGATTGAAAAACACGCTATTGGAGCAACAATGCTAAACTTAAACACTTCAATTTTGGAGCGTGTGCCAATCGTATTGCCAGAAATGAGAATTCAGAATTCAATTGCAAACATTTTATCTAACTATGATACCTTAATCGAAAACAATCAAAAGCAAATTAAACTTTTGGAAGAAGCTGTCCAGCGTTTATATAAAGAATGGTTTGTGGATTTGCGCTTCCCGGGACATGAGCAGACAAGAATTGTGGATGGCGTACCGGAAGGGTGGAAAAGGAAAACAGTTAAAGATTGCCTTGAATATCACATTAATGGGGGTTGGGGAAAAGATTTACCAACTAGTAATAATAGATTTAAAGGTGAAGTAATTAGAGGTACAGATATACAAGACATTAAAGGTGGAAGGTTTTCAGATATTCCAATCCGTTATCATTCTGAAAAGGATATTGTAAAACGTATCCTTAAAAAGTATGACATTATCTTTGAACTTTCAAATGGAAATATAAATAGCATAGGAAGAACACTTTTGTTAAATGAGAACATATTAAACATTTGTGGTGAAAATACTATATGTGCAAGTTTTTGTAAATTGCTAAGACCAATTAATTATATTCATTCATTAATTCTGTATTGGGAAATTCAAGATATGCAATTGAGTGGGCGCTTAATTCCCTTTAAAAAACAAGGGGCAAATGGAATTAATAATTTTGCATTTGAGGATTTTCTGCAGCATTCATTGTTGATTACAGAAGATAAGAATATTATTAAGATGTTTGATAGTTTTATGCAGAAAATAAGTGTTTTGCAAAACCAGCTCTTTTTATTAACCGAAGCCCGCGACCGTTTGCTTCCTAAACTTATGAATGGTGAAATAGAACTCTAACAAACGTAAAGCAACCAATATTTTTAACACAAGTGAAGGTGCCAAGATGAGTAATGATTACTGTGAAAATGAACTGATTCAAAAAACAGCGGCAGACTTTTTCCATCAGGAATTGGGATGGGACAGTTATTATGCCTTTAACAATGAAGTAATTGGGGAGACTAACAGTACCTTTGGCAGAAAAAGCTACAAAGAAGTGTTGCTGCCCCATCGTCTTCACGCTGCTTTAACAAAACTGAATCCGTGGATCACGGCTGACCAGATCAACGAGGTGAAGAAGAAACTGGAAGAGCATCTTGCTTCTGCTTCCCCCTTGGACACCAACGAAACTAAATACCGGATGCTTTTGGATGGAATCAAGTTAAGCTATACCGATGCCAATGGCGTGCAGCAGGAGAACGTGGCGCGGCTCATTGATTTTTCTGATCCTCTTACCAATGATTTTCTGGTTGTGCAGGAATTTAAAGTGCAGGGCGCAACGTACATGCGCCGGACGGATCTTGTTGGCTTTGTAAATGGTATTCCCCTGCTGTTTATAGAATTGAAAAAGCATACGGTAGACATTTACAATGCCTATATTGATAACTATCGGGATTATCAGGAAACGATTCCGCAGATTTTTTATTATAATGCTTTTATCATTTTCTCTAACGGCTTTGATGCAAAGATTGGCACGTTAGGCAGCAAATATGAATTTTTCCATGAGTGGAAGCGTCTGACAGAAGAAGAAGAAGGCCGGGTTGCGCTGGAGGTTATGCTTCGGGGCGTATGCCATAAGCAAAACTTCCTTGATTTGCTGGAGAATTTTATTCTGTTTGACCATTCTTTCAGCACTACAGCTAAAATTCTAGCCAGGAACCATCAGTTCCTGGGTGTGAACCGTGCGGTGGAACGTTATGCCAAGCATGATTTTCAGGATGGCAAGTTAGGTGTGTTCTGGCACACGCAGGGCAGTGGAAAAAGTTATTCTATGATTTTCTTTGCTCAGAAGATACGGCGTAAACTACCCGGTTCTCCAACGTTTGTAATTTTAACAGACCGGGACGAACTGAATAAACAGATCAGCGGAACTTTTGCATGCTGTGGCGTTTTAGCCGGGCAAAAGCCATCGCGATTCATTGCGTCCAGCGGTGATGATTTGATAAATAAGTTGCATGGTAATCCGGCCTTTATCTTTACGTTGATTCAGAAATTTAACAAACCGGATGCCGAACCGATCATTCCCAATCATGAAGTTATCATCATTTCGGACGAAGCCCATCGCAGCCAGTATGGAACGCTGGCAGAGAACATGTGCAGGTTGTTGCCCACGGCTTCTCGTATTGGCTTTACCGGTACGCCGCTCTTGAGCAGCGATAATATTACGGCGCGCACTTTTGGTGATTATGTTTCCGTATATGATTTCAAACGTGCGGTAGATGATGGGGCAACGGTGCCATTGTATTATGATCCACGGGGTGAGAAGTTAAAACAGATTACAAATCCAGTCATTACAGATGAAATTCTGGATGCCATTGAACGTGCCGATTTGGATGAAAACCAAAAAGAAAAATTGGAACAGGAATTCCAGAAAGAAATTCACCTTTTGACAGCAGAACCTCGTTTGCGTGCCATTGCGGAAGACTTTGCGGAAAATTACAGTTCCCTTTGGCAGAGTGGCAAGGCTATGTTCGTATGCCTGAATAAAGTAACCTGTGTGCGTATGTATAATTACGTGCAAGAGTATTGGAAACATGAAATTTCAAAATTGAAACTGAAAATTCAGGACACCTTTGACCTGCAGGAAGTTATGGAACTGAAACGCAAACTGCAATGGATGGAAGAAACGGAAATGGCAGTTGTGATCAGCGAAGAGCAAAATGAGGTAAAAACCTTCAAAGAGTGGGGACTGGATATTACTCCGCACCGCGAGAAGATGAAGGCGCGGGAGCTGGATAAAGACTTTAAAGACAGCGACCATCCGTTCCGTGTGGTGTTTGTTTGCGCCATGTGGCTTACGGGCTTTGATGTGAAGTGCCTGTCCTGTCTATATTTGGACAAACCTATGAAAGCGCATACCCTGATGCAGGCTATTGCCAGAGCCAACCGGGTAGCGGAAGGAAAAACCAATGGCCTTATTATTGATTATGTTGGTATCATTAAAGCGCTGCGTCAGGCGCTGGCAGATTATACAAGTGATAAAGAACATTCGGGAGGCAGCGATCCGACGATTGATAAGGCAAAGTTGCTTGAGCGTATCAAGAAGCTAATTGTAGATACGACACAGGTTTTAAAAGAGAATGGGTTTACGTTGCAAAAACTGGTAGATGCTTCCGGCTTTACGAAACTGGCTCTGCTGAAAGATGCGGCAGATGCGGTGTGCACACCGATTGCAACCAAAAAGAAATTCCAGGTCCATGCTATGGAACTGAAACGGTTGTGCAGGTTTGTGGATTACAAAGAGCTTACACCAGAGGAAAAGAAAAATAAAGATGCCATTGTCAACATTGATGAAATGCTGCAGGAGAAGCGCAAACATGTTGACACCAACAAACTGATGGTGGAGATCAATGAAATTGTCAGCAGGCATGTGAGCGTAACACGTGATGGCAATTATTCTTCCGGTGAAGATATTGAAAATGAAGGAAGACTATACGATATAAGCAAAATAGATTTTAGGCGTTTGAGTGCAGAGTTTGCCCGCGTAAAACATAAAGCACTCTTGATGAAAGATTTGCAGGAAATAGTACAGCGACAGTTGGATGCCATGACACTGACCAATCCGACGCGTGTGAACTTTTACAAAAAATATAATGAATTAATTGAAGAATATAATAACGACAAAGACCGTGCAAATATTGAAAAAATTTTTGCTGAGCTGCTGAATCTAACTCAAACCTTGGATGAGGAAACAAAACGGTTTGCCCGGTTGAATTTTGACAATGACGAACAGCTTGCCATATTTGATTTGCTGACTTCAGATAAAACATTGTCTAAAGCCGATATTAGTAAAATTAAGACAATGTCAAAAGAAATGCTTGACAAGGTGAAGGAACTTATCAGTCAGTTGGATCATTGGGCAGATAAGGAAGAAACCCGTGCAACTGTTGACACAAAGATTGGTGATATTCTGTATTCGGATGCGCCGGATTCGATTTACAACAAAAAGGATTATTACCAGGGACAGATTTTTGACTATTTCTATACACGGTATGGAAGTTATGCAGGACAACAGAGTGGGACAGGTTGGTAACTAGTATTAGTGAGGGAAGCGTAATGAACGGAAATGAATTGATAGCTTTACTGTCTAGTAATTTGTCTGTTTTTCAGACTTGTGTAGAACCAATTGCAGGTGCATTAATTACAATATAAAGTAATTTTAACTGAGGAGGGTACCCTATGGAATTTCAAAAGTTTGCGGATACGTATGTAGTACGACTGGACAAGGGAGAGGAAATTATTTCGTCTCTCCAGAAATTTTGTGAAACGGAACAGATTGCGCTGGCCAGTGTTACGGGTATCGGCGCGGCCGATCATGCGGTGGTCGGGTTATACGATGTGGGGCAGCGCCAGTATCACAAAACGGAACTGAACGGCCCCATGGAAATTACCTCCCTGATGGGGAACGTGACACAGAAAGAGGGGGCCGTGTATCTTCATCTGCATATTAATCTGTGCAATACGAAAATGCAGATCATGGGCGGTCATTTAAATGAGTGCCGGATCGGCGCCACGGGGGAAATCGTGGTTCGTACGCTGCCCGGCAAGGTGGAACGCCTGCTGGATGAAAAAGTGACGGGACTGAATCTGTTCCGGTTTGTGTGAAGAATGTTTTTGTTTGTTTTTGATTTATTTTGGAGGGGGGATTGTTCATGATTAAATTTCTTGCCGCGTTACTGTTTTGTGTATGCACATCCGTGTCTGCCTGGGCAGGCAATATGGAGACGGTTACCCTTTTCGACAAACAGTCACACCCGGACACGTCCATACTTATGGGAGCGGATGCGGAACAGAAGGCCAAATACTTCCCGGACGGAAAAATGGAGGGGAATGTGCTGGCGTTTCTCGTGAAAATAAAGGGACGTGAAATTTTGTTTG
>Ga0256404_1011379_pt1 | contig 11941 bp, 12 predicted proteins | sample RumenRJG_01DNA_FD_185990 | JGI IMG/M metagenome (GOLD analysis project Ga0256404, IMG submission 185990) | Bovine rumen microbial communities from Lethbridge, Alberta, Canada - RJG_01 | ecosystem: Host-associated > Mammals > Digestive system > Stomach > Rumen | place: Canada: Alberta | collected... | reverse complement strand
ATTTTCAAACATTTCTATCATTTTGTAAATATCAGGAATAAAGGAACATATTATTCTTATACCTGCTATATCATTAATATTTTCAACTATACTTTTATATGTAATTGGATATCCTCTCTTTCTACATTTTCTTATTATACTTTCTGGTGTTTTTATTCTTGATTCTATATGTTCAATAGGATTATAATTATACAACATTCTAAACTCATCAGAAATTATTTTTATTTTTGTTTCCATTTCTTTTAATGCTGACTCATACATAAGTGTTATTCTCTTAAGTTGTTGTTCCTTCTCTCGTATTAATTCAACATCACTTGTTTCTTTATTATCATCATCCATCCTTTTCCTCCTATTTTTTTCTTCCTCTATATTCCTTTATTTATTTTACCCAATTATATATTATAAAAATGAATTAATTATGAACAAAAAAATCCCATAAGTTTTTAACTTATAGAATTTTTTATATTTTTATAGAGGCAAATCTTTTTTATCAAACTTGATTATACCAATAATATATGTAACAATTCCTATTGCAAATAATATTGCTAATCCTACCATATAATCATTAGTTCCATTCAACATAGAATTAACATTAAAGAATGATATGATTGATGCATAATTAAAATAATTCATTGCTTCAATTCTTATTGCTGATGGAATTACCTTTTCTCCGAATAGCCCTAAAATTGAACAAACTAGGAAAAACATTGTTAGACCTCCACCTACACTTATTGAATTTTTCTCTCTGTTAAATATTGCAGATGATAAATAACAAATTCCACTAACTGCAAACATTACAAAAAATGCACCTATATTAAACTTTATCATTTCTTCTATTGTAATTGTTATCTCTGAATCTTTAATTATTTCCATACATACAATACTTGTTGTACAAATGCACACATACATTAATAAAACTGCTAAAATTAAATATATCATTTGCGTAATTGTTACTTTTGATCTTTTAGTTGGTGTAGATAATATATATGCCATAGAACCAGAATCAACTTGTCCTGCTAATAATCCATTTGCAGTCATTATTACAAATATCATAGGTAATAATAAACCTGCTATTCTAAACAAAATATTTCCTACAACAAGTCCATAAACATCTAAGTCCTTTATTTCTAATATAGCATCTTCTACATCATCTGGTAATTGCTCAATAAGGCTCTTTGATATTGAATCTAGTGCTTCTTCTTTAGTAGTTCCATTTTCAATTTTATTATTATAATCATCTATCGCTGTAGAAGCTATATCTTTAGCTGTTTTTGAATCTTCTTCACTATTTTCTTTAATTGCTTCTTCATAAACTGAATTTGTTACATAGTTTTTAGCCATTTTTTGTATTTCTTCTTCATTTGTATTTTCTCCATTTTTATATTTATCTAAAATCTCTTTTGCTAATTCTTTTGATTTCTGTGCAGTTTCTTCATCATTATCTTTTATAGCCTCATCATACACTCCATCTACAATCTTATCATATAATGCCTCTATAGTTTTCGTTCTTAATTCTTCTTTGCTACTTGCTAATGTACTTTCTGCTGAACTTAAAGCAGATTTTGAAGTGCTTATTTTCTTTTCGGCAGCTGTTATCTGGCTTTGCCCTTGACTTAATTTTGTATCTATTGTCCCAATACCACTCTTTACTTTTTCCAAATTAGTTTTAGCCTCTGAAATTCCAGTTTCATATTGGCTAATTCCAGCTTCTAATTGTGCTTTTTTATCTTTTAAATCTTTTAACTGTGCATCCAAAGCTGTTTTAGTTTGTTCATCTGCTTGTTCATAAGATTGATTAATTTGTGTAATTCCAGCATTTACTGTATTTAAATTTTCTTTCAATTCAGACATTTCTTTTTCTGATTTTGCAATTCCTTCTTCTAATTGTTTTTGTGTTGATTGTAGTTCTGTTTTCTGACTTTCAGCTTCCGTTTTACTCAGATTATATGTAGATTTGCTTGATGCAAGCTCACTTTCTCCAGAAGAAAGTTTACTTTTAGAACTTGCTATTTCCGTTTCTCCATCTCTGATTTTTTTAATTGCATCTTTAAATTCTTCGGAAAAGTCAGCATATTCTTCTTCATTTGCCTCTCCTGATATTGCTCTTTCTAAAATATCGGTCATTTCTTTATATTTATCTAATGTTTTTGTATATACATCATAAGTTTTTTGATAACTATCTGCTGATTTATACTGAATATCTGCTTGCTTATCTGAATCTTCAAATAAATCTTCTAAAGAACCTCTTATCTTATTCACATTTAGGTTTCCTAAAATTAATATAACAACAGCAACTATAAAACAAGATGCAAATGTTACAATGATCCATCTCGTAAAATTCGCTTTTATTGATTGTTTAAATAATGGTTTACTAAACATATTTTTTCTCCTTTTCTTATGAGTTACTTTCTAAATTTAATTTTTCTTTAAAATATTTTTCCAAATCATATTTTACTTCTCTAATAAATTTCACATTATATTTTGAAAGTTCTTGCATTAACATTTTTATTTGTTCTTCTTGTATTCTTATTGTTACCTGATTATAATCTTCTTGTTTTCTAACAAATTCATAATTTGACATAGTTACAAATTTTTTATAGTCTTCTTTGTTTGCAAATTCTATTTTATATAGTTTTAAATTTGAATTTCTTAAAGTTTCCATATCTGCTATATCTAATATTTTCCCATTCATAATAAGCCCAACTTTATCTGAATATGCTTCTAATTCTTCAAACATGTGGCTACTCATAAGTATTGTTTTTCCTTTTTTATGTTCTTCTGCCACAATGTTCATAAAACTATCTCTCATAAGAGGATCTAATCCAGTTGTAGGTTCATCAAAAAATAATATTTCAGGATCATGCATTAATGCTAAAACTATAGCAAGTTTTTGTTTCATTCCTTTACTCATCGATCTTGGATTTCCTCTAACATCTAGTTGAAGATTTTTTATAAGTGAATTAGCATAAGATAAATCTTTAACACCCAAAAATTCTGCTTGCGATTTTATGACATCTGTTCCACTTTTTAAATCTGGGAATGCAATTTCTCCAGGTATATATCCAATGTATTTCATCAATTTTTCTGAATCTTTCCATGGATTTAATCCCTTAATAGTTATTTTTCCTTTATCTGGTTTTGAAAAGCCTAGTAAATGCCTTATAGTAGTGGTTTTTCCTGCTCCATTTGTTCCAACAAAGCCAAACATTTCTCCCTTTTCAATATTGAAAGATATATCAAATATTCCTTTTGAATTCCCATAATCTTTAGTTACATTTTGTACTTCTATATAGCTCATTTATGCACCTCCTCATAAGTTCTATCTTCTTTATAGAACTTCATAAAATATTCTTGAAGAGATACTCTTGTTTCGGTCATGTTTATTACTCCTGAATTTCCTAGTAAATGTATTAACTCATTTGTATAATCTTCATCTATACTTATTGTTACACTTGATGTATCTTGAATTTTCTCCACTATTTCAATATTTGGAATAGCTTTTAACTGATTACAGAAAATTTCTAATTCACTATTATTTTCAAAGTATAAATTATATATCTTAATTTTGTTATGTTTTAAGTCATTTGTAACAAATTTATCTACTATTTTTCCATCCTTTATTATAGAAATTCTATCACATGTAGCATCTACTTCTGAAAATATATGACTAGATAACAGAATTGTTTTTCCTCTCTTTTTTTCATCTATAATAAATTGTATAAAAACTTCTTGCATAACTGGATCTAATCCACTTGTTGGTTCATCTAAAATTAATATTTCTGGATCATGCATAAAAGCAGTTACTATTGCTAATTTCCTTTTTTGTCCTAAACTCATACTCTTTAAATCTCCTGAACTATCTAGTTCAAATTGCTTAATTAACTTTTTAGTTAGCGTATCATCTTTTATATGTCTTAACTCTTTCATCATTTTTAAAAATTCATCACCTGTTAGCCCTTCTGGCAGAGCAATTTCTCCAGGTAAATACCCTATTTTCTCTAGTAGCTTATAGTAATTTTTAAATGTATCTTTTCCTAATATTTGTGTCTTTCCTTTATCTGGCTTTGAAAATCCCATTAGATGTCTAATTGTCGTACTTTTTCCTGCTCCATTTGGGCCTAAAAAGCCATATACTTCGCCTTTTTGGGCAGAAAGATTAACATCAAATACACCTCTGCCTAATCCATAATCCTTTGTTAAATTTTTGACAGAAATTACTTCCATTTTACTTTTGTTCCTTTCCTAGTGTTTAAAGCTGATTATTTCAAGTATAAATATTATTCTAATTTCTATTTATACTACAAAAAAATGAATTAATTATGAACAAATTAACTCATTTTAAATTTATTATTTCTTTAATTTTTCTTTGCTTTCTGCTATTCTATATTTTAATTTCATTTTCATTTCTGGGAATGCATGTATTAATCTCCTATGTAAAATTGATTTTTTCTCTAATATATCTTTTACTTTTCTAGTCAAATCTTCTGCTATTTCTTCTGTTATTTCTTCCGTATTATCTTTAATTTTCTTACTGGTTATATTTACATTGCTTATTATATTAAAAGATACAATATTATCAATAAAAAATATTACTAATAAAGTTATACATATAATATTCAAAGTTACATTTGGTATTTTTTCAATCACATCAAAGAAAAATGGATTTGACACATACATAATAAATAATCCCAATAATCCAAATGGAATCATTGTTCTTAAACAAATTCTTCCGTTTATATTAAATTTTCTTTGACTATAATCCCACCATCTTGCATGGAATATTTTTTCCATAAAGTAACTTGTAAGATATTCCAATATAGAACATATAACTATGCCCATTATAAATAATGCAATTGGATCATTAATATATTTTTGTAATAATAATGTTATTAGAATTGCACCATGTCCATATATAGGACAATATGGACCTATTAGAAATCCTCTATTTATAAACTTCTTTTTTTCTATCAATTTACATACTACTTCCATAATCCAGCCAAAAATAGAATAGATAAAGAATAGTAATATATAAGGTTCAATAGTTTGCCACATTATTCATCACCTTTTAGAATATTTCTTTTACATTTTTTATAAATATTATATCTTCTATAATATCTAAAATTGAAGATACGATCATCATAACACCTATTGTAACTACAACCGCACCTGAATTCATTGTTACATACATTCCTAGGATGAACATTATAACTGATAAAATTAAGCTAAATTTCCATATATTTAAACTTAAATTTTTTAATTTTATTGATAAACTTGCTCTTATTATTGAACTATATATAATCCATATTCCTATTATTACTCTAAAAACAGATCCAATAGTTCCACTATGTGCTATTGTTACTATTCCTATAATGACTGCTAGTATGCCATAAACTAAATCATAATTATACAAATCATATTTTCCTTTTGCAGATAAATAATTTATTGTCTTATATATACCTGTACATATAAAAATTAAGCCCAATATCCAAGAAACAAATGTTACTGTTCCCTCTGGATTTGCAATTAATATTATACCTAATATCACAAATATGACTGACTCTAATATTGAAATCCATCCACTTTTCTTGAATATTTTTTCAATATAACCCATAAATTACTCCTCCTCTTCTTTTACTATTTCTGTTTTTTCTTCATTTCTATTGTTTTCTATTCCTTGAATTTTTACATTTACACTTATTACTTCAAATCCTGTCATCGTTTCTACATCGTTTTTTATTTTATCTTGTATTTGCTTTGCAAGTTCTGGAATTTTAGCACCATACTTTATAATTATGCCAACATCAACAGTTACTTCTTTATCTTTAATTTCAACCTTTACACCTTTTCCGATATTCTTTTTACCTAATGCTTCTGAAATTCCTCCAGCAAAACCAGTAGCCACTTTTGCAACTCCTTCAATGTCTTGAATTGCCATACCTGCCATAACTGATATAACATCTTCTGATATTTGTATGTTGTTTACTTCTTCATTTTTTATTTCATTCTCTTCCATATCAAATCCTCCTATTTTTATAATTTTGAGTATTATATATTATAAAAATGAATTAATTATGAACTCTTATATAAAATTTTTATTTATTTTCTTCTACAACTATTGAAATTCCTTCTCCCATATTAGGATATTTTATAGAATAACAATTATCTATAGTTATTAGTGATAACAATATTGTACATGTTATTATTTTAGTTTTCTTCGTAATTTTTTGAATTTTTCTTTCTAAAAATGGTGCGACAATATATACACAAAGAGCTCCTCCCAAACCGAAAAATGCACTACATTCAAAACAGATTCTTCCATTTATATTATCAACTTTAAATGGTTGTCCAAATTCAATTTTTAAGTCTTTGCTTCTAAACTTATATTCTCCTGTTATTCCAAAAGGAACAATATAAGCATTAGTTCTTTGAGCTAATTCAATTGCTCCAGGTTTAAATGGTAACAATAAATTTTCTGTTTTATTTCTAGTACCTTCTGGAAATATCCCTATTGCACCATTATTTTTTAGAATTGCTAATGTTAATTTTAAGGTTTTATGATTGACTTTTGTTCTATCTACTGGTAAACAACCTATCTTCTTGAACATCCAGCCTATCTTTTTATTATCAAAGCATTCTTTTTTAGCCAAAAAATGTATTTCTCTATCTGTAGAAATAAAAACTAAGCATGGATCAAATAAATTTTTATGATTCCCTGCTATAATGATTGGTTCATCTTTTGGTATATGCTCTTTTCCTATTATTTGAACATTGTAATATCTTTTGAATATTAAGTTGAAAATTCTTTTACAAAATCTATAAAATTTATTATTTTTGCTAGACATTTTGGCTCTCCATTTCTATATATTTTGTTTTGTAATTTTATAATAATATTATGAACTAAATATGAATTGTCTTGTTTGTCTAAATAATTAAAAGCGAACAGAATTTAAAATGCTTAAATTCATATTCGCTTTTTATTATCTTTTTATTTTATTTGTAGTTGTTTTTTCAAAATCTTTATCTCTTATCTCTACTCTCGAAATATGCTTATAAGCTGGTAATTCTTTCGTATTTTTTGCAATATCTTTTTTTAATTGTTCTTCTACATTATCAAATTTCAATTCTTCAATTTTTTCCTTATTTAAGAAAACTTCCGCACAAAGAGAAACCTCTTCTCCATTATTATCTTTGTCAGATTTAACAATTGCATCTGCTATATATGGAATCTTATAAATATAATTTTCTATTTCTTCTGGATAAACATTTTTACCATTTTTTAATACTATAATATTTTTCTTTCTTCCATTAATAATCAACTGCCCTTTTTCATTAAACCTTCCATAATCTTCTGTATTAAACCATCCTTCTTTTAATACTCTATTTGTTTTTTCTGGATCTTTGTAATATCCCATCATTACAATATCACCTTTAACACAAATTTCTCCATCACCATTTTCATTTATGTTTTGAAATTTAATCTCTGCACAAGGCAATAATATTCCTGCTGTCGATGGATCGTTGAAATCATCCATATTTACACTTACAAGTGGAGAGCATTCTGTAATTCCATATCCAGCAATTAAAGGAATTCCTATATCATTAAAAAATTTTCCTATTTCATATCTTATAGGAGCTCCTCCTGCTACTATTTTTCTTAAATTTCCACCAAAGGCTTCATGTATTGATTTAAAAAATGTTTTTCTTTTGTCTATTCCAATCTTTCTTAAAAAATTGCTTAATACAATTAAAAATCTTAAACCAGATGCTTTTCCTGATTTTTCTGCATTGTTCCATATATTTTTGTAAAAGATTTCAGCAAATGCTGGAACTAAATATATATAATCTGGTTTATATAATTGTAAATTTTTTAATACATTCTTTAAGCTATCATTTATACATATTGTTACATGTTTATGAATAGCAACCAATAGACCTGACACTGCTTCATAAGTGTGATGATATGGTAATACTGATAAACATTTTGTATATACTGTTGATACTTGAAGTCCATAATATACACTACTTACTAAATTGTGTTCTGAAAGCATAACACCTTTTGCTATTCCAGTTGTACCTGATGTATAAACCAACATTTTTAACCCATTTATATCTTCATGTATAATACTTATATATTCTTTATTTCCTTTTTGAAGTTCTTTTCTTCCTTTTTCCATAAAAATTCTATACGATAAAACATTTCCATTATCTTTTTCATTGTCAAATCCTATAAAATATTTTATCTTTGGTAAATCTTCTTTTAATTGGTTTATATGTTTTTCATATTTTTTTGAAAAAAATAAAACTTCACTATCGCTATTTTTTAAAATATAGACTATTTCTTCATAAGTAAGCTCTTTATCTATTGGAACAAATACACCATTACTTTGAAGTGCTGTCAAATATACTGTTATCCATTCATAACTATTTTCTCCTATAACAGCTATATGTTTATCATTCATATTAATTGTTGTTAAAGCTGTTCCCAATTTATTTATATCATCTTGAAATTCTTTATATTTAACTTTTATAATATTCTTTGTTTCTTTATCTTTATACTCAAATGCTATATTGTTTCCAGCTTCCTTAACAGCAAGGTTTATCATATCTTTTATAGTATTTATTTTTGGTACTTCATAATAAGTTAATTTTTGCTTTTTCATTTCTATCCCCTTTTTATATTTGTTTTTTTGTCATTCTATATTTCTTTAAATTAAATACATATATATAGACCAAAAATGAAAGAATGTTCCTAGTAAACAGAAGACATGAAATATACAATGCATATATTTCTTCTTTGAACCTAATCCATATAATACTGAACCAATAGTGTACATTACTCCACCTAATATCATAAATAATAATCCTTCATGACCAGCATTATTAATTAATTCTGGTATTCCAATTAAAATAGACCATCCATTTATTACATGACATATAGTTGCAATTACTTTATATTTATCAACATTTATTGCTGTAAAAACTATTCCTATTATTGTAAAAGCACCAATAACTCCAAATAATATCCAGCCTTTTGCTCCACCTACGCCTAATAGTGATACTGGTATATAAGTTCCGAAAACTAATAAAAATACATTACAATGATCTATAACTCTTAATACTTTTTTTCCTTCCAAATTTGGAGATAATGCATGATATATACATGACATTGTATATAAAATAATCATTGTTGCTCCAAATAATGATACTGTAGTTTCAGGTAGTGGATTATGTGCTTTGACTACCATTAATACCAATGCAGCCACAGCAAGTGCTGCTCCTATTCCATGTGATATAGAATTAAATAGTTCCTCTCCTAAAGTATAATTTGGAATTTTTATATTAAGTTTTTTCTTCTCTGACATTTTTACACCTCATTATTTTTTATCTTTTTTTCGTTTTTTACTATAACAAAAATAGTAACAGCTGTAGCAATAACTGCTATTATTATACAAGCAACAGCAATAATCATAGTGTTATCATTTGATGATGTAGTATTCTCATTTTGCATATTTCTATTAAAATCTCTTGGATCATTACCATCAAATCCTTTTCTTTGTCCTCCCATCATGCCCATTCCACCATTAGTTTCTGAATAATTCGCCTCTGTTCCTTTTGTATATGATGTTATTTTTGTGTAAAGCCCATTAGTAGTTTCTCCTTGAATATCTCCTCCTGTATAAACATTATAAGAATCTGCATCTAAATCTGGTGAGCTAAACAAAAGAACTTGATATTGTTTTTCAGTTTTATAAGCCATTATTGGATTATCGTTTTTATCTGTTATAGTAACTAAAGTTCCTGCTGATATTTTATTTGCAAGTTGTATGTATATATATTTTTGTTTGCTATCTGTTGAAATTTCATCAGCCATATTGCCAGTTCCAATTACTGTTCCACCATTTATATATATTCCACAATCTGAATCGAGTCCAGAATCTGGGCTTGTTTTATGAGCAAAAGCATAGATAGTACCACCATTTACATAGATATATCCATTTGAATCTATACCATCTCCTTCTTCTCCATCATCACTTACATTTACATATATTGTACCATCATTTATAGTAATTACACTTACATTATCTTCATTTGCATTTATTCCATCATCTTTTGAAATTATTTCATAATTTCCACCATTAATTGTTAAATGTAATTTTACTTCAATTCCCTCATTGTCTGCATTAATAGTAGCCTTTCCGTTACCATCTAATATTAATGAAACATCAGAACTTATTGCTCCATCATATTTTTTAGAATGAGTTTTTGATTCTCCATTAACAGTATAAGTAGCCTTTTTAGGAAGGTGTGAACCAGTAATTTTATTTTCAGAATTATCAGCTAATGAAATTGTAACTCCTGCCTCTCCCTCCTTTTGATTGTCTAATGCATTATAAATAATTATTGCAGGTGCTGTTTTACAAGTTATATCTACTCCATCTAATATTAACTTAACTTCATCTGAATTTCCTGCATCTACAGCTATTTGTCCGTTTGAAATTGAACCACTTATTCTATATGTTCCTGCTTTTTTAATATTAACTACTTGATATTCAGTTACATCTTTAACATCCTCGTTTGTATCTGTATTTTTAGTAACATATATATTCCCGAGATATATCTTCCGATATTTTTTCTCCATCAACTGTAATTTCATTGTCTCCCAATACAATTTTGGTTTCATTTGATACTGCTAAAGATTTAGTAAATAAACTAGCATAAAGGCTTATCAATATAACCAAAATTATTGAAATTACTCCTATTCTTCTTAGATTTTTAATTTTTTGTTCCATACAATAACTTCTTTCAATTTTTCGGTCATTATATAAAAGAAAAATGAATTAATTATGAACTAATTAACTCATTTTAAAAATTTATATATCTATATGCATTATATATTTAAAAAGCTATAATTCCTAAATGCTCTAATAATATTTTTAATCCTATTATTATTAGGATAATACCTCCTGTCAATTCTGCTTTGTTTTGAAATTTATCTCCAAATCTATTGCCTATTTTTACTCCAATTATAGATAATATAAAAGTAATCAATCCAATAATTGAAATTGCAAGTCCTATATTAGTTTCAAAAAAAGCAAATGTTATTCCTACTGCTAATGCATCAATGCTTGTTGCTATTGCGAGCAATAACATTGTTTTTATATCTATATTGTCATTTCTTTTTTCGTTTTCATCATCGGTAGAATCTTTTATCATATTTCCACCAATAATAGCAAGTAAAATAAAAGCAATCCAATGATCAACACTTTCTACAAATCCACTAAATGTTGTTCCTAAAAAGTAGCCTATAACTGGCATTACTGCTTGAAAAATTCCAAAATATAAGCTGATTATAATAGCTTTTCTCCAATCCATCTTTTTCATTGAAAGACCTTTACATACTGATACTGCAAAAGCATCCATAGCAAGTCCAATTCCAATTAAAACTATTTCAAAAAAATCCATAATTACCTCTTTTCTTGCAAACAAAAACGAGATTTTGTCTGCAAATTTTATTTGGCAAACAAGTCTCGTTATTTAAAATAAAGCCAGATATTATATATCAGTATGTTGACTTTATTACATATTTAATAGATAACTACTCCCTTATTTAGAAATTATTATACATTATTCTCTTATTTTTGACAAGTAATTTACACAAAATACTATATTGATATTACTTATATATTTTAATTTATTTTGTGAAGAATATCAAAATCTTCTGAACAAATTTATTTTTACAATAACCTAAATATTTCATCTGATTTTTTTCTTATATTTAATATTGATTTACTATCAAAATACGTCTTTTTAGGATTTATTTGAACTATTTTAGCATTTTTATTTATATGATTCCTATAAGACCAATAATATGAACCATTTGCTCCAATTATGATAATCAGTTCTGCAAGTTCTACCCATCTTCTTGCTTTTTCTGCCTCTG
>Ga0256404_1011378_pt1 | contig 11944 bp, 10 predicted proteins | sample RumenRJG_01DNA_FD_185990 | JGI IMG/M metagenome (GOLD analysis project Ga0256404, IMG submission 185990) | Bovine rumen microbial communities from Lethbridge, Alberta, Canada - RJG_01 | ecosystem: Host-associated > Mammals > Digestive system > Stomach > Rumen | place: Canada: Alberta | collected... | reverse complement strand
CAAGGTAGGCAGCAAGGGACCACTCCACGAAACCCTCTACGAGACGGCCCACGGAGCAGTGAAGATGACTCGCCCACTTTATGGCTCAAGTCGCGGCAAACGCCAACGCCGCAAGGATCATGAGTTCGTTTACGTCACCTTCAAGTTCCCGAAGAAATACGGACTGGCGCTGACCAAGGCCCTCTATCAGGAGGAGGCTGACGAGATTATGTCTTACTTTAAAACACGCAAGGAGGAAACGCTATGGAAATGATTTTGGAACGGTTGATGTTTACATGTATAGGCAAGGGACACGGCGCCCCTTGCTTCCCTGCCAACCGCGAGGATTGGGAAAAACTTCGCCGCGAGCCTTGGCTGAAAGATATGTGTGAAAGGATAGAGCGTGGCGACGAGCAGTTGAAGCATCGGCTGCCGGTGTGGACACCCCACTGCGCTGAGTTCAAGAATAATCATCGTGCCATTGCCGATGCGGTGCGTCCGCTGAACCGACTGATGCTGGATTTTGACGAGAAGGGTCACACGGACGAAATCTGTGCCCGACTCTTGGAGCAGTCGCCGTTGGTGCCGCTGCTGATAGAGGAAAGCGTTCGTCGTGGCACTCATGTGCTCGTTGAGTTGCCCGACGGCATGACGGCCGAGCAGGCTCAGCAGCTGATGCAGGAGGCTACGGGCTTTGAGCCGGATGCCGCAGTGAAGGATGTTTCGAGGTGCATCTACATGGTGCCCGAGGACCATACGAAGTATGTCAGCGACAAACTGTTTGAGGTCTCTGAGGACTGTGAGCGCAAAAGTGAGCCGACATCCGATGAGGGCTGCGAGCAGAAGAGCCTGCCGACATCCGAAGCCGCACAAGAACCCCATACGCAGCTGATGTTCAAGGGCATCCCTTATACCTCTATTATAGCAGAGTGGTGGCATCGCAACGGCGGAGAGCCGGCCGAAGGCGAGCGCAACGTGAAACTGCACAAGTTGGCCGTCAGTCTTCGTGCTATCTGCGACAACAAGAAAGAGGTGCTGATGCAGGTGATGCCCCGATTCGGACTCTCCGACGTTGAACTTCGCAGCGTGGTCGACTCGGCTTGCAAGGAGACGCCCAAAGGCATTTCAAAGATGATGCAAGGCATTGTAAGTGCGCTGGAAATGGGTATCTCTTCAGACGAAATCGAGGATGCCGAGGCGGTTCAGGCAGAGACTGGTGTGAAGGTCAATGTCAAAGCGCTACCAATGGGCCTTAAAGAGTCGCTGACGGGTGTGCCCGTGTCGATGCACATGCCGGTGCTCTGTGGTGTGCTGCCCATTGCAGCGGCCTATGCCGACCAGGTGATGGTGGAGTATTGCGACGGCAACTTGCAGCACCTGGGACTGATGTCGATTATACGTGGTGAACAGGCTTCTAACAAGTCGGTGGTGAAGAATGCCATCGATGTATGGAAACGTCAGTTCGATGAGGAAGACGCCCTTGCCCGTAAGCGCGAGGAGGAGTGGAAGGAGCGCAAGAAGGGGCGCAAGGCCAACGAGAAGGCGCCCGACGACCCGAAGGTGCTGATAAGGATGGTGCCGGTGACGGTCTCGTGTTCTACTTTGCTCAAGCGCTTCAAGAATGCTCAGGGGCACACGCTCTACAGCTTTGGTGAGGAACTCGACACTCTGCGTAAAACCAACGGTGCCGGCTCGTGGAGCTCAAAGTACGACATCTACCGCCTGAGCTTTGACAAAGGTGAGTGGGGTCAGGATTACAACTCGGATGCCGCAGAGTCGGGAGTGGTGAAGGTGGCCTACAACTGGACGATGCTCGGCACCAACGGAGCACTCAGAAAGTGCTTTAAGTCGGACAACATAGAGAACGGTCTTTCTAGCCGAATCCTCGTGGCCGAGATGCCCGATAGCAGTTTCTCGAAGATGCCCAAGTTTGGCCGTCGTTCGGCAGGGGATGAAGCCATGATACAAGAGGCCGTCACTCGCCTGCGTGCGTTCTCCGGACTCATAGACACCCCGCGTCTGCGCAAGGCCATCGAGCAGTGGGTGGAGCAGAAACGCGTAGAGGCTGCCAAGGATATCGACCACGTGAAGGATACTTATCGTAAGCGTGCTGCCGTCATCGGTTTCCGTTGCGGGGTTGTGTTCCACCTGCTGGAGACCCACCCCCAGCCCCTCCCTGTGAGGGATGGGAGTGGTCAGACTCAAGTAAAAGAACTATCTACGCCCCTCCCTCACAGGGAGGGGAAGGGGGAGAGTCGAAACTGTATCAAGTTTGCGCTGATGATGGCCGAGTACTGCCTTTCTCAGCAGATAAAAGCATTCGGCGAGGCATTACAGAATCAATATGTTGATGCTCATGAGGAGTGCCAGCGATATGGTGCCAACCACTCCGTGTTCGACCAGCTTGCACCCACTTTTACCCTCGACGACCTGCGAGCCTTGAAGCGCGGCTACTGCTCGGAATCGGCTATGCGCATGATTATCTCTCGATGGATGCGCGACGGATGGATTAGCAAAACCGACCGCTACCACTGGAGTAAGGTAAAAGGGAATAGTGAAAAGTGAAAAATTTGCTTCCGCTATGTAACAATGTAACTTTGTAACAATGTAACATTAAGCACATTCAAGATTATGGAATTGATTTTAGAACGTATAGCAAAACGCAGGACCTACACGATAGGTCGTCTGTACATACGCCGCCAAGTGGTGGATGAATATCTGACCGGCACTGCTGATGACTATTTCTGCGACACGCTGGAACCTACCTGGCGCGACTACAAGAACGGGGCCTACAAGGTGAAAGGTCGCTCGGCCATCCCCGAAGGCCGCTACGCAGTGGTTATCTCGTATTCGCCCAAGTTCAAGCAGTGGCTGCCCATCCTGCTTGGTGGCCCTGAGTTCAACCGCAAATGGCAGGGCATACGCATCCATGCGGGCAACACGGCCAAGGATACCGAAGGTTGCATACTGGTGGGCAAGAACAAGCTGGTGGGGCAGGTGGTGGACAGCCGCATATGGACCCATCGTCTCAAGCAGAAAATCGTTGAGGCAAAGGGTAGGGGTGAGCCCGTCTGGCTCACCATCAGGTGAAAAAGGGGGAGGGACGGTCGGCGCGGCCTGTGAGACCGTCCTTGCCCACTTGCTTAAAAATGTTGTCGTCAGGAAAAAAAGTAGTCTCAAAATTTGTGGGTAAGAAAAAAAATGACTACCTTTGCACCCGCTAAACAAAAAAACGATGCACCCGTAGCTCAGTTGGTAGAGCACCTGACTCTTAATCAGGGTGTCCAGAGTTCGAACCTCTGCGGGTGTACTTGGGAAGGCCGACATGGCTCAGTTGGTAGAGCAACGCATTCGTAATGCGTAGGTCCCCGGTTCGAGTCCGGGTGTCGGCTCAAAAGGATGTCAATGCGGAATTAGCTCAGTTGGTAGAGCATTGGCTTCCCAAGCCGAGGGTCGCGGGTTCGAGTCCCGTATTCCGCTCATAATGAAAGAGATTCAGTTTATATCCAGTCTTCAGAATCAGAAGATAAAGCAATTAGTCTTACTGCAACAGAAATCATCGGAGCGCAAGAGGTCCGGTCTTTTTGTCGTTGAGGGTTTGCGTGAGTTGCGCCACTGTGTGAGCAAGGGCTACGAGATAGATAGTCTTTTCTTTTGCAGCGCGCTGCTGGGTGAGAGTATCGACGACCTGCTGGTGGCTTCTTCGTATGAGGTGACAGAGCAGGTGTACGGGAAGATTGCCTATCGTGACAGCACTGAGGGCGTGGTGGCCGTGATGCGCATGAGGCACACCGCCTTAGAGGGTCTGCAATTGTCGGACAGGCCGTTGCTGGTGGTGCTGGAGAGTGTGGAGAAACCTGGCAACCTGGGGGCGGTGCTGCGTTCGGCCGATGCCGCAGGTGCTGATGCCGTGATAGTATGCGACCCGTTGACGGATTTATATAACCCGAACCTGATTCGTGCCAGTATAGGTGCCCTGTTCACGGTGCCTACAGTGGCGGTGTCGTCTGAGGCATGTATCCGTTTTCTGAAGGAGCGTGGCATCAGGATTCTGACGGCCCAGCTGCAGGACTCAGAACTGTATTACGACACGGATATGACGTGCGGCACAGCTATTGTGATGGGTACGGAGGCTACGGGGCTCACCAACCAGTGGCGCGTGGCAGCAGATGCACATATACGGATTCCGATGTTGGGACAACTGGATTCGCTGAATGTGTCTGTCTCGGCAGCTATCCTGCTGTTTGAGGCTGTGAGACAAAGAAAGGGAAATCACTAAGTGACTTCCCTCTTTTTTATTCCTTTCTTAAAAAAATCCTATTTTTCTTTATAGTGCCTCATCGTCGGGGCGTTGTAGCTTCTTAATGATACGTGGCAGGTGCTTCTTTTTTCTGAGATACTCGGCTTTGCGTGCCTCGTAGTCCTGCTGGTGTTTCTCTAAATATCCGTCGGCCATAGTGGGGATTGGTGGTTATTTGTTGAATTTAGCGTACGCCACATTAATCTTGATGGGCTCGTAGGGGTTGTCGGCACCTCCAACGAGTTGTGTGCTGGTCAGCGACATGTCGTGCTGAGCATTGGTTGACGAACCGCTCTCGTAGGTGATGGGCACCAGCAGCACCTTGTTCCAGTTGGGATGCTTCTGCTCCCAGTTGGCATCATTCTTAATGCCTTCCTGATATTGCTCCCACATCTTTGTGACGAGCGAGGCTATATTGGCGAAGTTATAAGTGTTTGTTCCGTTCCAGGTGGAGTTGATGTAGTTGTAGTTGGCATAGAAAGAAGTGGCCTGGTCGGGCACATTGTTTCCCTCGAAGAATGTCTTCAGACTATCCTCCTGAACCATCAGCAGGGTGTTGGGGATGCCAAACATACGACTGTCGCTCGACTCGTCGTTGATGCGCTGGAAAGAAATCTTGGCTGCAATGAGCGAGTCGTTCTCGTGACCTTCCTTGATTTCCTTGACAGGCAGTGTTACCTCAGTGAACAGACCGGCAGGCGACTTGATATAAGTGTGTGTAGTCTCTTCGGCCAGTTTCTTGATGGCCTGCTTGTCGTTGGTAATCAGCGTGGTCTGGGTGACCTCACGGGTACCTGCCAGCGTCACACCAGTGTTGACAACGGATGTGTCGCCCTGAATGGTGTAGTTCAGGCGCAGACCGATATTTGAGACTTTGGCATGGAAGCCGTAGCCGTCTGTAATCTCGAAGAAGAATCCGGGACATACGTGGCGACTGAAGGCATATGAGTTCTTGAAATACTCAGGATGCTCGTGAAACTGTCTGATGATGTATGTGCCGTAGTTATTATAGGTAACACCATTCTTGTCTGTGTAAGGCTCGTTGAGCGATACACGGATATTGTTCATATAGGATGAGGTGCCACGAAGACTGTCGTTGTCAACCAGGTTTTTGTAAGAGAACATCTTGTTCTTGTTGAGACCTTCCGTACGCACCATGCCAAGCTTCATGGGGTTGAAGTCGGAATAGTATTTCAGGCCAGTCTCCAGTGTCTTGTCCAACTCATGGACTGTCATCTTCACAGATGCCAGCGTGTCGGCAGCGTTGAAGGGATTGCTGACGTAGAGTATCAGATAGCAGGAATCGGCAGCAGGCAGACCATTGTCCAGGCTCAGGAACTTATCGGCATCAGGTATTGTGACGATATCGAGCAGGTGGAACTGCGTAGCAAACTCACTCTTGATGTCGGCCTGTGTCTGAGGGTCGCGTACCATGCCTAAATAGCAGGTGCTGCTCTGCGTGAACACAGAACCAAGATGCTCGTCGCTATTATTGAATACGGTATCGGCAATGACGGTGCGCGTCTGGACGTTGAAAACCTTTGAGGCGATATTCAGCTGGTCTTCATCACTGGTAAGTGAACCGCCAATCTGGTCAGTGGTCTCATCACAAGAAGAAATGGCCATTGCCGTAAGTACGACACCAGCCATATAGTGCATAATCTTTTTCATATAGAAATGATTTCTAACTATAATTCCGGACTAATCTGATCGTAGAATGCTTCGTAAGCATCTCCAAATTCCTCGCCCTGGAATCCAAGGGTAGGAATGTTCTTGTCCTTGGCATACTTCTGTAGCGTCTTACTCACGTCCTTGTCAGCAAGAATCACACCATCGCTATAGTCGATAGCCAGCTTGCCGAGGTCCTGGAAGGTGAACTCGTCATTATAGGGAGCCAGCAACTCTGACTTGGCATCACGGAAATCAACACACTGCTTGAAGTTGGTGCCGAAATCACCCTGGAACTCCTTGTTGAAAAGCGAGGTGACCACCTTCGTATTGGCAAACGAAGGCTCGTCCTTGTAGGCCGTCTTGATATAGAAAGGCACAACGCCACTCATCCATCCCTGACAGTGAATGATATCGGGAACCCAGCACTGCTTCTTCACAGTCTCCAGCACGCCTCTTGCGAAGAAAATAGCACGCTCGCCATTGTCGGGATAGTCCAGTCCGTTCTCATCAACAGTCATCTGACGATTTGAGAAGTAATCATCATTGTCGATGAAATAAACTTGTACACGACAAGAGGGGATTGAAGCAACTTTAATAACAAGGGGGTGGTCGGTATCATCGATGATGAGGTTGATACCAGAAAGACGGATAACCTCATGCAACTGTCCGCGACGTTCATTGATATTCCCCCATTTAGGCATGAAGGTGCGAATCTCATGATTGCGATCCTGCATGGTGCGAGGTAATTCACGACCCATTACCGACATTGCGTTGTCGGGAACGTATGGGGATATCTCCTGATTGATGAATAGAATCTTCTTCTTTGCCATCTTTATGTTGTTAATAGTTGTGCAAAGGTACAAAATTATTTGCAAATAACGGCAAAAAATGTGTGATTTTAGGAAAAAGTGACACTTTATATACTTATTTTTAGTGTTTTTTTTCCATATTTGAGAAATTTGTTGTTATTTTGCACCGCCAAACCAATTGGTGATTATTAAGAATGAAAGTTTTTAAGAAGATTGTTGACCTGCAGAATGCGCTTTTCGAAGAACGCAAACAGGGTAAGGAAATTGGATTAGTGCCTACAATGGGGGCTCTACACGAGGGACATGCCTCGCTGGTAAGACGTAGTGTGGGCGAGAATGGTGTGACCGTAGTGTCGGTCTTTGTTAACCCCACACAGTTTAATGATAAGAATGACCTGAAGAACTATCCTCGTGACTTGGAGGCCGACTGTGCGTTGCTGGAGAGTTGCAAGGCCGACTATGTGTTTGCACCCGAGGTGGAGGAGATGTATCCTACACCCGATACACGTCATTTTGAATTCCCACCGGTATCAACGGTGATGGAGGGCGCTCATCGTCCAGGCCATTTCAATGGTGTTTGCCAGGTGGTGAGCCGTCTGTTCTATATCGTGCGTCCTGACAGGGCCTATTTCGGTGAGAAGGACTGGCAGCAGATTGCCGTGGTGAAGGCCATGGTGCGTCAGTTGGGCTTAGGCGTAAAAATTGTGGAGTGTCCTATAGTGCGCGATGACGACGGACTGGCACGTAGCAGCCGCAACAGTTTGCTGGCACCAGACGAGCGCGCCATTGCTCCTGCTATCTATAAAGCTTTGAAGAGCAGCGTGACGTATGCCAAGAAGCACACGTTGAAGCAGACTCACGACAAGGTGGTAGCTGATATCAATAAGGTGGAAGGTCTCGATGTGGAGTATTTCTCTATCGTGGATGGCAACACCTTGCAGGATGTAGCAGAATGGGAAGATTCTCCCTATATAGTTGGTTGTATCACTGTTTATTGTGGTAAGACGCCTATTCGTCTTATTGATCATATAAAGTATAAGGAAGCATGATGATTCAAGTACTGAAGTCTAAACTTCACTGTGTTCGGGTGACTGAGGCCAACCTGAACTATATGGGTAGTATTACTATTGATGAAGACTTGATGGATGCAGCAAATATGATTGCTGGTGAGAAGGTGCAGATTGTTGACAATAACAATGGTGAGCGCTTTGAGACTTATATCATCAAGGGCGAGCGTGGCAGTGGCTGTATCTGTCTGAACGGTGCAGCAGCCCGTAAGGTGCAGGTAGGCGATACGGTGATCATCATCTCCTATGCCCTGATGGATTTTGAGGAGGCTAAGACATTCACGCCTACTGTGGTATTCCCTAACGATAATCACATCTGAGAAAACAGATACAGACAGATAAAAAATCCCTTCAGCCTGATGACTGAAGGGATTTTTTATGTGAGATATTACTTATTTCAGGTTCTCATTGATGAACTGTGAGAGTTGTGCACCACGCAGTCCCTTTGACAGCACCTTTCCCTGCTGGTCGATGACAGCGGTGAAGGGGATGGCCTGCACGCCAAAGCTGCGTGCGATATATGAGCCGCCACCTTTCAGGTCGGACATCTGAGGCCATGTGAGTTGGAGCTCGTCGATGCAGCTCACCCATGCCTTCTTGTCATCGTCGATAGAGATACCTACGATGCCAAAGCCTTTCTCCTGATAGTCTGCCAGCATCTGTTTCATTGCGGGCATCTCCTCACGACAGGGCTGGCACCATGATGCCCAGAAATCCAGGACGGTGAGCTTGTTCTGCTTCACCAGACTCATGATGCTGATTTCCTGACCCTCAGGTGTCTGCATCTTGAAATCGGGAATCTGCTGACCTACCTCCGTGGTGAATATCTCGTCAAGCATCTTCAGAATATCTTTGATAGCTTGGCGCTTCTGGAATTTGGAAGGCAGTTTTGTAATGGTCTCCTTTAACTCGTCACGTGTGAAGTCGTCACCATAGGCCATCTGGTTGATGAGGAAATAACCCAGCTCGTTGTTGAGATTGCGGAGTGCCAGATCTTTGACTTTCTTGCCAACCTCCTTCTGAATCTCAGTGTACTGCGTGTAGATCTCCACTTGCTGCTCTTCGGTCAGACTGTCATTGTAGATCTTGCTCATCAGTGCCTCGCCCTTTTTCTGGGCCTCAGAGAAAATTGTACCTAATTCCTGCAAGCCTTCGTTGGACTCGGTACCAGATACCTTAGAGTCGCCAGAGGCCGAAAGCAGCAGATTGATGGTGCCTGGCTCCCTGAAGAACATGGCAGAGGTCATTGTCTTCGGAGCTACAACAGTGCAAAGGAATACGGAGTCGGCTTCGCCCTCCCATTCAAATTTGCCATCTTTGACGATGAGCGTGTCGAGCGGGGTGGGAGTGTTGGACATGATGAGCAGTGTGTCACCGTCATCAATGCCCTCTACCTCACCTTCTACCTTGAAACCGTTGGAGTTACAAGATGTCATGGAAATAGCTGCAAGAGCTAATCCGAAAAGGAATTTTAGTTGTTTCATCTTTATAGTAAAATTGGTGTGACTATACCAGATACTGGTCACTGATACTCTCGTTCTCAATCACACGGCGGATGGTCTCGGCAAACATCTCGGCAACGCTGATCTGCTTCACCTTGGCGCAACGCTGGGTGTATGGGATAGAGTCTGTGAATACAATCTCCTCAAGAGCTGACTCCTGTACACGATCGCTGGCAGGACCACTCATCACACAGTGGGATGCACAGGCACGCACGCTCTTGGCACCAGCCTCCATCATCAGGTCGGCTGCCTTGGTGATAGTGCCTGCTGTGTCAACCATATCATCGATAATGACTACGTTCTTACCTTCAACATCACCAATAATCTGCATGGTGGCTACCACATTGGCACGAGCGCGGGTCTTGTTGCACAACACCAGCGGACAGCCCAGGTATTTGGCGTATGTGTTGGCACGCTTAGAACCACCTACGTCAGGTGAAGCAATTACAAGCTCGTCGAGTTTCAGACTCTGCAGATAGGGCAGCAGCACACCTGAAGCATACAGATGGTCAACAGGTACGTCAAAGAAACCCTGAATCTGGTCGGCGTGGAGGTCCATCGTGATCACACGGTTAACGCCAGCAGTGCTCAGCAGGTCGGCAACCAACTTGGCACCAATGCTAACGCGTGGCTTGTCCTTACGATCCTGACGTGCCCATCCGAAATAGGGGATGACGGCGTTGATAGTACGAGCAGATGCACGCTTGGCAGCATCAATCATCAGCAATAGCTCCATCAGGTTGTCGCTATTGGGGAATGTGCTCTGCACCAGGAAAATGTCGCGTCCACGAATAGATTCTTCGTAAGAAACGGCAAACTCTCCGTCAGAGAATTTGGTGATTTGCAATTTGCCCAGAGGGCACCCTAAACTTTGGCAGATTTTCTCAGCCAAGTATCTCGTTGCAGTACCCGAGAATACCATGTAAGAGTCTTTTGTAGTCATTGCTTATTATGTAGTACGTATAAATTGAATAGACTTAGTTAACTGCTTTTTGTAACTTCTGGAAGTGAGATATGAGATCCTTGTAGTCCTGCTCCTGATGGATGTTGAAACGATTCCACAGGTCGCCACAGATGACTACGCCTCCAAAACCCAAGTCGCGCATCTGACGGATATTGTCAAGATTGATGCCGCCCATCGCATAGACATGCTTGTCGATAAGACCTTTCCTGCTGGCCTCGCGCAGCTCCTCCTCGCTGATTGTTTGCTTGTCTTGGGGATTGCTCTGACTGTCGAAGATGGTCTTCAGGAAAACATAATCGGCTTTCTTCTTGGCATCATGCAGTTCGGCAATACTGTGGCAGGTGCAGCTGAAATGGCCTTTGTAGCCATAGGGCAGTTCTGCATCGGCTGTATTGAGGTGAATACCTTTAAGACCAAATTCCTCACGTAGGTAGAAATGGTCGTGAACGGTGATTTTCCTATAGTAATCTTCAGAAAGGAGGGTAAGCAACCGTTCGGAATAAACGGGTTCCGAATCAGGTTTGTATAAGTGCAGATTATCCATCCCTTCTTCGAAAAGAGTGGTCAGGATCTTGTCTTCTTCCACGAAAAACGTGGCCTTTGTCAGGATGATAAGTTTCATCTACAAATCTTATTATTATAAAAGCCCTTTCCTGTTAGGAATAAGGGCTTTATGTAATAAAGTGATTCCGTCGGGATTCGAACCCGAGACCCACAGCTTAGAAGGCTGTTGCTCTATCCAGCTGAGCTACGGAACCAGCCTCGCATGAGGAATGCCCTCATTTGCGAGTGCAAAGGTACTCTTTTTTTATGATATATGCAAATTTTAAACCTTAAATCTGATATATGACCTGTCATCGAACGAATTATTTCCCGCTGTGAAGGCTTTGGTGGCTTTGAACTCACCGATATTCAGGGGGTCGTTCTCACGTTGCCAGGCTAGTTTTTCCTCGGATTCCTGCAGGGTGGGGCAGAGGAAGGGATAGCCATCGCTGGCCAGTACGATTTCCCATGGCTGGAAGTTGAGGGTGATGATACGCACATACTGCTCAGGGATGCGGAAGCCGTCAATGACGCTATAAGTGATGTTTTGCTGCTTCATAGCCTCCAGCATCTGTGGGATAATCTGCTGACGGGCAGTGTCATTGACGAGGTAGTGCTCCCTGGGCTCTGCTCCTTCGTTGATAATCTGCGCCCTGTGTTCGGCTAACTCCTGTTCGTAGGGCTTGGGATTGTCGTAGAAGGTGCCGCTCACCATGCATTGGCAGTCTCCAATCATCCAGATTTCGCGATTCAAACGGCTATAGACAACGGCACTGGCCGTGAGTCTTTCCTCAGGATGTTCTATCAGTCGGGGTATGTCCGCTTCTTTGTAGTGCTTATTGATTTGTCTGGATACCCCTATGCAGAAATCGTGGCATGAGATACCCTTTGGCGCTTTGCGGATATATTTCCCGATGAGCTGCATGGCATAGCGTCCGTTGCTCTTGAAGTAACTGTATCGCTTGTCGGTTTTTGACGTAGAGCCATCGATAACGGCGATGAAATCATCCGTGACGACGATGCCGTCCTCGCTTTTCTTCTTTGGGTTTTTCGGAACGAGGTTTTGTTCGAGAATTATCATTGTTGAAGTTTGGGTTATACGATTTGGG
>Ga0256404_1011376_pt1 | contig 11950 bp, 6 predicted proteins | sample RumenRJG_01DNA_FD_185990 | JGI IMG/M metagenome (GOLD analysis project Ga0256404, IMG submission 185990) | Bovine rumen microbial communities from Lethbridge, Alberta, Canada - RJG_01 | ecosystem: Host-associated > Mammals > Digestive system > Stomach > Rumen | place: Canada: Alberta | collected... | reverse complement strand
ATGACGTCCTGCACGTCGAGCCTGTCCAGGGCGGCCAGGTACCTGTTGACGCAGACGTCGGCCATCTCGCGGTCGCTGCGGGCCACCCATGCCGACACGGACTGGCTCGTGGCGATGTCGATGCCAGCGAACGGGTCCGCCTTGCCCTCGCGGACGTTGTGGGCGAGCGTCACGATGTCGCCGCCGTCAGCGGCCGTGCGGTGGTTCTCGGTGAGCCGCGCGACGGGCACGATGCCCGAGTCGATGAGGTCGGTGAGGACGTCGCCCGAGCCGATGGCGGGGAGCTGCCCGTCGTCGCCGACGAAGAGCAGGTTCGCGTTGCACTCAGCGACCATGTCCACGATGTGCAGGGCCTCGTCCTCCGTCAGCATGGACGCCTCGTCGACGATGACGAGCGTGTCGGAGCCCTTGCGGCTGATGCCGCCGACGACCGAGTCCATGTTCCAGAGGACGGACGCGACGGTGCGGCACTCGACGTGCGCGTGATGGCAGCTCTCGTTGAGGTTGTGGCTCAGCACGTTCGTCGCCTTGCCAGAGACGGCCATGCCGACGACGACGTCGAACTGGTCGGCGATGATGCCGGCGACGGTCGACTTGCCCGTGCCGGGCCCGCCTGTGAGCACGCTCACGCGGCTTCCGCATACGGTCCTGACGGCGGCGCGCTGGCTGTCGTCGAGGCTGCCCGGCAGCCCGCCGACGTCGCGCCTGCGCGTGCAGACGATGGGCGCAAGCTCGCTTGCCAGCTCGTTCTCCGTCCTGAAGCGGGCCGGCCCTGCGACGACCGTCCCCCGGGCGCCGCCCCATCGCGTCATCCTGACGATGTGCGACTTCCTGATGGCGTCCGCGAGCGTGGCGGGCGAGATGCCGAACAGCCGCATGGCGCTCACCGTGTCGTAGCCGTCGTCGTCGCATATCCGCTTCGACCCGGTGAGCTCGGTGAGGAACTCGTCTGCGAGCAGCTTGAGCGAGTCCTCGTCGGCGAGGTCGAAGCAGGTCCCATGGCTCTGCTGCGGGACGTAGACGTCGAGGCCCCAGACGGCGATGGCGCTCCTGACATTGGACATGGTCTCGTACGAGGGCCGCCACATGACGTACCAGCCGTGACTGGCGTCGACGGTCCATATCTTGCGGGCCATGACGTAGATCATCTCGAGCAGGAGCTCCGGGTGCATCACGTCGACGCTGTCGGGCGCGCTGTCGAGCGAGAGCCTGCCCTCCGTGGCGGCCTTGCCGAGGACGAGGGCCTCGGGATGCTCGGCGACGTAGGCGGGCGTGAGCGTGCCTATCCGCTCGACGGCCTTGTCATGGACGTGCGTGGCCAGGGCGGGCCACTTCGCGCGCACGACGGGACGCAGGAACATGTGCGCGACCAGGGAGCAGACGTCGTCCCACAGGCCGTCGAGCACCTGCGTCTCCTGGTCGTACTCGTCGTCGTCCGACGACACGATGCCCGCCCTGACGGCACCCTCGATGACGAGCGACTTCGCGTGCAGCTGGCCGTCCGGCCCCTTGAACAGGTCCTCGTAGATGCGTGCGAGCGCGTCGTCGTCGTCCGCGATGGATGCGGCCCTGTGCGACCAGTCGACGTCATTGCGGAGCCGGTCCGCGACGGCCTGCACGCCGACCGTGACGCCGTGCGCGTCGAGCATCGCGGCGATGGCCTTCGCGACGTCGTGCTGGCTCGTGGGCACGATCTCGATGTCGTGGACCGCATACGTGTGGTACACGCGGTTGGGCTGGCTGTCGATGGTGGCCGTCACGGTGAGCCCCGCCACGAGCGCGTCGAACTCTGCCATGGGACCGGACGGCTCCCACAGGACGCAGCTGTAGCTGCCGTCGTCCGTGAGGATGCGGAACGTCTTGCGTGCCGACACGCCCGGCCTCGGGCTGTCGATGCGGCGGCAGCCGTTGACGGTGCCCGTCACCGTGATGGTCTTCTTCTTGTTCGCCATGGTGTCTCGTATTTCTTCTAAGCGCTAGTCCCAGTCGCCCGTCATGTAGTCGATCGAATGGCCCGCTGCCGCGTTGAAGGTCTCGACCTCGGTGTCGATGGCGCCGTCGGAGCTCTTCGCGTCGACGTAGACGCTGCGCGGCACGAGCTCGTCGCCCACGTAGACGGGGGTCGCCCGGTAGTAGACGGTAACGTCGTGATGGTCCCTGAGGTAGTCCCTCACGATGGTCTCGATGTAGGCCATGCCGCCCTTGCCGTCGTTCTTGCCGACGTTCTGCGTGCGGGTGCCCGTGACGAGGTTGTCGCGGCGCGCATGTCCTCCGAGCGAGTCCGCGAGCAGGTGGCTCCTGTTCCAGAACCAGCCGTGGTAGCTGTTGCCGTCCGCGAAGGTGATGGTCGTGCGGCCGTTGTGGCCCCAGCCGGACGGGTCGTCGTCGGCCGAGAACTCCTCGCGCCAGCCCGCCGACTCCTCGACCATGTCGTAGGTGACGGTCGCGACGACCGACGTCGTGCGCCCGAGGTCGTCGAGTCCGCCATAGACCGTCTTGCCGGCCGCAGGCTGGCCGAAGACGTTGGCGGCACCGACCACGCGCACGTAGTTCGGATACCTGTCGGCGTCGAAGTCCGTGGCGACGTAATCGCCCGACGCCGTGCCATCGTCCGTGACGGACGCCGCGGCCCCGTCCGTGTCGCCCGCGGCCGTCTGTGTGACGGCCGCGCTGTCGCTGGGCAGCCGAACGGCGCCGGTCCCGCACGCGCCGGCGAGGCCGACGGCGAGCAGCAACGCGGCTATGAGCGACGGCAGTGCGAGCCTTCCGCGGCGCATGGCGTCGTCCCTGCTATCCGAGGACGTGGTCGGGCGTCACGGGACGGATGGCAGGCTCCGGGTACGGCGACTCGGGGCCGCCGAGCCCGTAGACGAAGTGCTGCCGGTTCGGCATGACGTAGTGGAACTCCTCGAAGCCATGGGGGTCTCCGTACTGGCCCTCGCTGCGATAGTCCACGAGGTCCGCGGCCTCTGTGTCATAGTGGCGGTGGCGTCCGTTGACGACGATGTCTGCCTGCAAGGTGCGTCTCCAATCGGTGGTGCTTTCGTGCCACCAATCATAGCACAACCTGCTAGAACTCGCACTCGACGTCGGCTCCCGCGACGCTCTCGCCGACCGCGTCGTCGGCGAGCCCCCGCTTCGGCCTCGGCGCGAAGCGCTCGGGCATGTCGAGGTAGCTCCGGACGGAGAAGCCCGGGTGCCTGTCCAGCACCTCGTCCATGCGACGCGCGTGCTCGGCGCAGTCCTCGCTGAGGCGGACGTAGAGGGGCCTGTCCCTCACCCAGGAGGGGTCGTTCAGGTACTGCCTCGAGCGCGCGAAGTCGCGCAGCACGCTCGTCGCCACCATGGCGGGCTGGCTGTTGCACCCGGCGCACCACGCGCCCGGCTGCTCGGCCGCGCCCGTGTCGAGCGCCGTGAGCGTGCGGTCGAGCCTGCGCTCGGCGACGGAGCACGCCTTGGAGTAGACGTCCGCCAGGTGCGGGTCCCACGACGCCTCGGACTTGTTGTACAGGGCGAAGGCGACGTATTGGACGGCCGACGGGAGCGTGAGCGTGTCGGCGGCGACGTCGTCGACGCCGTGCAGCACGGCCTCGTTGTCCTGCAGGATCTCGCGCTGGTAGCCGGCGCGGTTGCGCACGAGCCGGTGCGAGAAGTCGAGCGTGGCCATGCCGCGGTCGAGCATCGTCGCCGCATCGGCCGTCGTGCCGATGGAGGCGTAGTAGGCGTCGTCGAGGTCGGCCACGCGGTCGGCCGCCGCCTTCGCGGACGGCAGCAGGACGTCCTTGTCGTAGTACTGGCGGTCGGACGGGATGTCGCGCTCGTCGTCGTAGAGGTCGCCGATGGCCTTGACGTCGGCCCGGAGCGTCAGGAGGTCCTCGGCCTTGATGGTCCCGGGCTTCACGAGGCGGCCCACGGACGCGGGCGCGCGGTCATGGGCGGGGCGTGCGCACGCGCCGCAGCTGTCGTCGAAGACCGTGCGGTCCTCGGCGGGCAGCTGGGCGCGCATCTGCCGCTTGACCTCGTCGAGGACCGTGTCGTCGCCGTCCACGACGTAGCGGATGAGCGCCTGCAGCGGGGCGTCGCCGTTGGGCATGGCCGTGACGCCGGCCTTGTCCAGGAGGAACTCGCCGGTGCCGTCGCGCAGCCAGTCGGCCTCGGTCCTGCGGTAGGGCGTCCAGCGCGAGTAGCCCGTCTTGTGCTGCCTCAGGCGCTCGATGCGCTGGACGCAGGAGATGGCCCAGTCGCGTGTGAGTGGCTCTCTCTGCATGGCGCTCACTCCGCCGGCTGCGCGTCGTCAGGGCCGTCGCTGTCGCCGTCGGGGACGCCGGTCGCGAGCGGCCTGTCCTTGCCCGTGCGGTAGGCGGGCGGCACCTCCTTGAGCCTCTGCTTCGGCGACGCGGAGTCGGCGTGCTTGTCGAGCGTCTCGGGCGTGATGACGCCGGAGACGTGGCCGGCGAGCACGTCCGCCATCGAGCCGATGCGGCGCGCGTCGTCGGACGGGCCCTTCCTCTTCGGAACGCTCCGCTTGACGTGCTCGCCCTTGAGGTTGAGCGGCGTGGGCGCCTTGGCCTGGTCCTTCGGGAAGAGCTCGTGCGCCGAGCCGATCGTGACGTTGAGCCCGTCGATGGTGGTCTCCCCGCGCGACACCGCGAGGAGCGCGTCGTCGAGGCCCTTGTGCTCCGGGTCCCAGCTCACGACGCGGACCGGCTCGTCGTTGAGCTTCTTGAGCGCGGCCTCGGCCGACTCGATGCCGCGGGCGACGTTGAGGTTCTTGCGGCCGTCGGCGTCCATGGCGATGAGCGTCTGCGAGACGTGGGCCGGCCTGCCGTCTGCGCACTTGAGGTCGGTGTAGATGGGAGCCGCCGTCGTGACGAACGCCTTGGCGACGCCGGGCACCTGGACGAGCACGACGCCCTTGTCGCCCGCGAGGCGGTCGGCGAGCGAGACGCCCGTCGAGTCGGGGTGGTCGAGGTACTTGCCGGCGATGACGCCCTTGAGCGCGCCCTCGCAGATGACGGCCGTGTAGTCGGCCGAGCCGTCCTTCGGCTCGCGCACGCGCACGATGCCGGCCTGCGGCGGCGAGACGGTGCGCGCCTTGTCGTCGGTCGAGCCGCACATGTCGCCCGCGGAGAGCCAGATGTACTTGGTGTCGAGCTGGAGCTTGCAGCTGTCGATGACGTCGGGCAGCTGGTAGCCGCGGCCGGCGAGCGTCTCCTTGAGGTCGTCGCCGAGGCTGGCGTCGAAGCTGCCGTGCGCGTCCTCGAAGGTGACGGTGTCGGTCTTGGGGCTGGTGCGGACGACGTGGAGCTCGGAGGGCGTTCCGTCCCCGAAGGAGAACTTGTACACGCCGGACTTCTTGTCGTAGTACTCGTTGCCCGCGACGGCCGTCCCGTCCGCTCCACGGCACTTGAGGCGCACGTTGATGCGCGTCGGGTCAGCGGCGATCTGGAAGCGCACGGGGTCGCCCTCGACGTTGCGCATGGGGATGGCGATGCCGGACTTGCTGTTGGTCGTGAGCGCCATCGTCACGCCTGACAGCATGTTGCCGCTGGCGTCCTTGAACTGCATGTCCTGCGTGAGGTCGCGCGCCGTGATGCCGGGGATGCCGACCATGTCGTCGCCCATGAGGCCGGGCGAGACAGGGGCGTTCGAGCGCCACGTGAAGAACTGGCCGAGGTCCTTCTCCTCGAGGCCGCGCTTCGGCTGCTCGAGGTTGGCCTTGTGCACGTCGTCGAGCCCGAAGACGTCCTTGAAGCGACCGAGCACCTCCGCCTGGTGGCGCTGCCACGCGAGCGTCGAGCCGTAGCGCTCCATGCGGGCGTCGACGCGCTTGTCGGAGGCCTTGCGCTCGATGGCGTCGGGGTCGTAGAGGGGCGAGATGAGGTAGTTGCGCCCGCCGAAGCGGTCGACCATGGGCACGGACACGCCTCGTGACCCGGCCGGCGTGATGGCCTTGCGCACCGTGTTGACGACCATGTTGCCGTGGCTCACGGCGTAGTCGGAGCTCTGCATGCCATGATCGTAGGTGAACGCGACGTAGCCGTGCCCGCCGACGTTGGCCGTGACGGCCTCGCGCACCTGTGCGGCCTTCGCGTTGGTCGGCACGTCGATCGTGGCCGTCGCGGGGTCGTACGTCACGCTGCCCCTGTGCGCGCTCATGTGGACGGTCAGAGGGTTCTCGTAGATCATCAGCCACCTCCGTGATGTGACAGAATCGATGGCACCGATGATAGCACGGGCGTGCCGTGTGCCACGGCCGTCGGCCGGCCATGGCACGGCCTGCGTCACTGCCCGCCCGAGGCGTCCTTCCCCTCCAGGACCTGCTTGTCGTGCCTGATGATCTTGCTCAGCAGGAGCCGTTCCCTCCGCGAGACGTGCTCGCCCGAGTATGCATAGCCGATGAAGTGGATGCTCACGTTGCCGAGCCAACACAAGTCGATGGGCATGCCGCTCTTGTAGGCCTTCGCGACTCGCTGCTCGTCCCAGCCGTCAGGGTGTCTGACGCACCATCGGACGAGCCCCTCCTCGATCGCCGTCGGCTCGCGTGTGACGTTGCTGTAATCGGTGATGAGGATGGCCCGCTTTCCGTCCGGCCCCTTCGGTGCCGTCGGCGTCCTGTTCTTGTGCATGAGACGGTCGAGCGCCTTGCTCAGCTTGTCTGCCATGGCCACGCCTCTCTCTCGGATATGGGCGAACGCGACGGCCGACACGCAGGCCGTGGGTGCCACAGGTGAATATGAGTCGGCCATGGGGACGCAAGGTCCCTGACCAGCTATATGATAGCACGGGCGACATCACGGCTGTCACAGAGACGGTTCCCAAAGCTGTGACAAGGGCATGCGGATCAACCGCAGATGAGAGCGCGTGTGCGCGTGCTGTCACAAAAAGTGGTGACAAAAGTTGTGACAAGGAATCAGCAGGTCAGATGGTGTTTCAGCCCTGTCTGTCACAGCTGTCACCACTTTTCTGTGACAACTTCTATGAGAATCACGATTTGCCGCGAGCAAGATTCGTTGTCACAGAAACGGTTCCAAAACTGTGACAGGCATCTACCACGTAATCGCAGGTGGACGTAGGCGCGTGAATCCTGTCACAAAAAGTGGTGACAGGAATTGTGACAAAGAAACCGCAGGTAGACATGGGTTTCAGTACCCCTTGTCACAGTTGTCACCACTTTTCTGTGACAACTTCTAGGGAAATCACGCTTTGACATGAGCGTGATCGACGGCAGCTTTCGTTGTCACAGAAACGGTTCCAAAACTGTGACAAGGACATGCAACGTAATCGCAGGTAAAGACACCTGCTCGTATCCTGTCACAAAAAGTGGTGACAGGAATTGTGACAAAGAAACCGCAGGTAGACATGGGTTTCAGTACCCCTTGTCACAGTTGTCACCACTTTTCTGTGACAACTTCTAGGGAAATCACGTTCTGACGTACACGTCATCACCTGTCACAGAAACGGATTCAAAGCTGTGACAAGCATCCACCGTGTAATCGCAGGTAAACGTACCTGCCCGTATCCTGTCACAAAAAGTGGTGACAGGAATTGTGACAACGAAACTGCAGGTAGATGCCTGTTTCCGTACCCTCTGTCACAGTTGTCACCACTTTTCTGTGACAACTTCTATGAGAATCACGTTTCGACGTGAGCGTAATCGACAGCCGTTTCCGCTGTCACAGAAACGGTTCCGAAGCTGTGACAGATGCACATCGCGTAATCGCAGGTAAAAGTACCTGCTCGTATCCTGTCACAAAAAGTGGTGACAGGAATTGTGACAACGAATTCCCAGGTAAACACCCATTTCCGTACCCCTTGTCACAGTTGTCACCACTTTTCTGTGACAACTTCTATAGAAATCACGTTTCGGTGCCGACATGGCATGTCGAGAGTGTTTTTCACGGGAACTTTCTCTAGATAGTGGTGACAATGGTGACAACCACCCTTCACAACAGCTCTGACCTGCAGTTTCTCTGTCACACCCTGTCACAATTCCGTCTTTTGAAGTTGTGACAGCCTTCCCTCACACCCCGTCTGACCTGCTGTTTTGCTGTCACCATTGTCACCACCGTTTTTGTGACCCGCGCGCGGCTCCGTCCTCCGCCCTCCGTCGCCCATACGAAGAACGGGGCCGGAACCTCTCGGTCCCGACCCCGTCATGTGCGCTCGTCTCGCTGCGTCGCTCAGAAGTACACCCGTGCCTCGTAGGCTTCATCAGGCGTCCTGAACCGTGCCAGGAGCGTCTTGCCGCACAGCCGCTTGCCGTCGTCGTCGATGCACGTGACGTGCCTCACGTCGAAGCGCATCAGGCCCGCATAGAACGAGCCGCCCTTGACGCGCGTCACCTGCACGCGCTGGACGTCGCCGCTGGCGTCGAAGACGTTTACCATCTGTCCGACGCTGACGATGCGGTTGGCATGCTCCGCCGCGTCGATCGCCCTTCCCAAGTCCATCATCATCTTTCTCACCTCTGTCGTCCAAGGCCTCGCAGGCTTCCTCCTCCATTATATCCGACGTTTGCGCACTACACGTTGCGAATCGCGTCTTGACCAGCCACAACGTCTGTGCCACAATGGTTCTTGCAAGGCCTGATGACAATCGTTTATCCAGGAGCTGATTCCATGTCCAAGATCCTCTCGGCACTGCTGTCAGGCGGTGCCAATGGCGACCTGCGCCGCTACGGCAGGGCCGTCAGGCGCATCGACGCCCTCGAGCCCGAGATGCATGCGAGAAGCGACGCCGAGCTGCGCTCGCTCTCCGACTCGCTCCGCGAGCGCGTGGCCGCCGGTGCCGACATCGCCGACGTGACCGACGAGTCGTTCGCGCTCGTCCGCGAGGCGGGCCGCCGCGTCACCGGCAAGAGGCTCTATGACGTCCAGCTCGTCGGCGGCCTGGCGCTCGCAGACGGCCGCATCGCCGAGAGCCCGACCGGCTCCGGCAAGGCCATCCCCACGTCCTCGTACCTGCCGACGCCCACGGGCTGGCGCCACGCGTCCGACATCGAGGTCGGAGACGAGCTCTTCGGCCGCGACGGCCGTCCGACCAAGGTCGTCGGCGTCTTCCCGCAGGGCGAGCTCGAGGCGTTCCGCCTCACGTTCGCAGACGGCCGCACGCAGCTCGCGGCCGGCAACCACCGCTGGGGCGTGGCGCCGACCGGCCCCGAGGAGGAGCCTGCGCTCACGGTCATGACGACCGACGAGCTCGTCGCCTCCGATGCCCAATGGTCGGTGCCCCTTGCAGAGCCCGCCCGCTACCGGACGGCCGAGCTGCCCCTGCCGCCCTACGTCCTCGGCGTCATGCTCGGCGGCGCCACGATCGGCCGCTCCGAGGTCGTCATCGAGGCCCGCAACGGCGTGGCCCGCGGCGTCCAGATCAAGCTCTCGCTCGCCCTCGGCATCGACGTCTCCGTCCGCAAGATGGGGCGCCGCCTCTGGTCGGTGGGCGCCTCCGAGGGCGGCCGCGACGTCTGCAGCCTCCTCAGGGGCCTCTTCGGCGGCATGCTCGTCGGCGACAGCAGGGACTTCTACATCCCGAACGAGTACCTCGTGGCCGACGCCAGACAGCGCAGCGACCTCATGAGCGGCATCACCGACATGCTCGCCGAGGGCCGCGGCGGCCGCGTCGTCCTGTCCCTGCCGTCCTCGCAGCTGCGCGACGACGTGCGCCAGCTCGCCTGGTCGCTCGGCATGGTCTGCCCCTGCGTCCACAAGGGCCACGCGTCGAACGTCCTCGAGCTCGGTGCCGACCGCCAGGGCGCCCTGCGCGACCACACGCTGCCCGCCTACGCCGGCAACAGCTTCATGCTGCCCATCGTCTCGATCGAGGACACGGGCAAGCGCCAGGACATGGTCTGCTTCGCCGTCGACGCCGACGACCACCTGTTCCAGTGCGGCGACTACATCGTCACGCACAACACCATCATGGCGGCCGCCCCGTCCTACGTCCGCGCGCTCGCGGGCAGGGGCGCCCACGTCGTCACCGTGAACGACTACCTGGCACGCCGCGACGCCGAGGACATCGGCCGCATCCACCACTTCCTCGGGCTCTCCGTCGGCCTCCTGCAGAACGGCATGGACGCAGCTGGCCGCCACGAGGCCTACGCGTCCGACATCACCTACGGCACGAACTCCGAGTTCGGCTTCGACTACCTGCGCGACAACATGGCCTCTTCCGTTGCCGGGCAGGTGCAGCGCGGCCACTACTTCGCCATCGTCGACGAGGCCGACTCGATCCTCATCGACGAGGCGAGGACGCCCCTCATCATCGCCGGCGAGGGCTCGGGCGAGACGCGCCTGTACCGAGACTTCGCGCGGGCCGTGCGCGGCCTCAGGGCCGACGAGGACTACGACCTCAACAAGGCGAACGACACCATCGCCGCGACCGACAAGGGCCTCAGGACCATCGAGGGCCGCCTCGGCCTGTCCATCTACGACGACCCGTCGGGCCGCCTCGTGAACCACCTGCAGCAGGCGCTCAAGGCCGAGTACATGTTCCACCGCGACCAGCAGTACGCCGTCATCGGCGGCGAGGTCAAGATCGTCGACGAGTTCACGGGCCGCATCATGGGCGACCGCCGCTACTCGAACGGCCTGCACCAGGCCATCGAGGCCAAGGAGGGCGTCCGCGTCCAGGCCGAGAGCATGACGTACGCGACGACGACGCTCCAGAACTACTTCCGCTCCTACGAGCACCTGTCCGGCATGACCGGAACGGCGCTCTCCGAGGCGTCGGAGTTCCGCGAGATCTACCACACGCCCGTCACGGTCGTCCCGCCGAACGTCCCGTCGAGGCGCGTCGACCATCCCGACGTCATCTACGTCGACGAGGACGCGAAGTACGCGGCCGTCGTCGAGGACGTCGTCGCCCGCCACGCGAAGGGCCAGCCGTGCCTGGTCGGCACCGTGACCATCGAGCACTCCGAGCGGCTCTCGCGCATGCTCGACAAGCGCGGCGTGCGCCACAGCGTGCTCAACGCCAAGCACCACGAGCAGGAGGCCGCGATCATCGCGCAGGCCGGGCGCCTCGGTGCGGTCACCATCGCCACGAACATGGCCGGCCGCGGCACGGACATCCTCCTGGGCGGAAACCCCGAGGGCCTCGCCCACGACAGCCTCGTCGCCCAGGGATACTTCGGCCGCGACGACGACGGCAGCGTGGTGCTCCCGTCCGAGGAGCTCGCACGCGAGACGCTCGAGCGCTTCAAGGCCCAGTGCGCCGCCGAGCGCGAGCGTGTCATCGCCGCTGGCGGCCTCTGCGTCATCGGCACCGAGCGCCACGAGGCTCGCCGCATCGACAACCAGCTCCGTGGCCGTGCCGGCCGCCAGGGCGACCCGGGCGAGACCATCTTCTACGTCTCGCTCGAGGACGACATCATGCGCTGCTTCGGCAAGGGCGCGGACCTCACCGCGTCCTACCTCAAGATGACCGACGACCCGAGCGTCCCGCTCACCGGACGGGCCGTCAGCAAGGTGATCGAGAACGCCCAGCGCCACATCGAGGACTCCAACTACGCCGTGCGCCGCGACGTCGTCAAGTACGACGACGTGATGAACGGCCAGCGCAACGCAGTCTACGGCTTGCGCCAGCGCGTCCTCACGGCCACGGACGGCTCCATGCGCGACATCACGCGCGAGTCCGTCGAGATGGCCGTGGACCGTGCCGTGAAGGCCATGCCCGACCCCGCTGCGCTCGACCGCTGGGTCGACGAGCTCTCGGCAGACGAGCTCCACATCGCGGACGACGACCCCAAGGCGACCGTCCAGGCGGCCGTCGACGCCAAGGTGGCCGAGGTCGGGCCGGCAAGCGCGCTCGACCTGCAGCGCACCTGCCTGCTGCGTGTCATCGACGCCCAGTGGGTGTCCTACATCTCCGAGATGGAGGCCCTGAAGAACGGCATCGGCATGCGCTCCATCGGCCAGCGCGACCCGCTCGTCGAGTGGCGCCGCGACGC
>Ga0256404_1011375_pt1 | contig 11950 bp, 8 predicted proteins | sample RumenRJG_01DNA_FD_185990 | JGI IMG/M metagenome (GOLD analysis project Ga0256404, IMG submission 185990) | Bovine rumen microbial communities from Lethbridge, Alberta, Canada - RJG_01 | ecosystem: Host-associated > Mammals > Digestive system > Stomach > Rumen | place: Canada: Alberta | collected... | reverse complement strand
GGATACGGGGCGCGGCGTCGCGTTCCCGCAGTGGATCCGCTGCTACGTCACCTATATCCTGCCGCTCATTGTGCTGGTGATTTTCCTCAACGGGTATTACGCGCTGTTTTTCAGCAAATGAGGCGCGTCGCGGTTCGCGGCGGCACTGCTGGCGATTTGATAGAGAAAAGCAAATAGAAATAGCAAGCCCATGCGTCTTTCGCGATGCATGGGCTTGCTTTTTGTTGGTGCGAAACCTGCGGCGCGTCTGTTCGCCGCCCTGGTATGAGGGGGCGCGGGGCGGCCTGCCCGCGCCTCAGTCCTTTGCCGCGCCGGGGGAGAGCGGCGCCGCGATGAGGAGGCGCGTCTGTTCTTTGAGCAGGCGTTCCGCCTCCTGCGCGTGGCTGCCCGAGGTGATGAGGCCGCTGACATCGTGCCAGTCGGCGTAGGAGAACTGGGCCGTCGTGAGCGCCTTGCTGCTGTCGGCGACGACGTAGGTCTTGGCGGCCGCGCGCAGCATGGCGGATTTCACGCTCGCCTCATCGTAGGAGACGCTCGTGGGCCCGCTCTGCTGCGCGAAGCCGTCGGAGCCGAGGAAGGCGATGTCGGCGTGGAGGCGCTGGAGGCGTTCGGCGCTCCAACCGCCGACGAGCGCGTGGGAGCTGCGGCGGATGTGCCCGCCGATGAGGAACACCTCGCTCTTGGCGTCGGAGAGGATGCTCGCGAGCTCGAGCGAGTTCGTGATGATCGTGAGTCCCGTGCACAGCAGGAGCTGCTTGGCGATGGCGTTCGTCGTGCTGCCCGCGTCGAGCAGCACGGTGGCGCGCTCGTGGATGAGGCCCGCGGCGTAGGCGGCGATGGCCGCCTTTTCCTCGGCGTGGACGAGCGCGCGCTCGTTGAGCGGCTTCTCGACGAGGCCGACCTTGGCGATGGCGCCGCCGAAGCTCTTCTCGGCGAGGCCTTTTTCCTCCAGGTGGATGATGTCCTTGCGGATGGTTTCGGTTGAGACGGCGAAGCGTTCCGCCATCTCGCTGACCTTGATGCTACCCTCGGAGAGCAGGATCTGTGCCATGCGGTTGCGTCGTTCCGCGGTGAGGTTTGCCATGAAGAGCGCTCCTTTCTGCTCGCAGTCCGCCTGCGGAATCGCTTGGCATGCGGTTGCGATTCCTTGTCTTGGCAGACTGATCTTGTCAGATGATGCTTTCATTGTAGCATAATCGCAAGAATCCGCAAGAAAGCATTGGAGAAATTTTGCAAAATGCGCTTGACTAGCAAGAAAATCCATGTTATATTTGATACAACACAAAGGAAACACAATATATATATTGGCAAAAGTTGCGAGTCGCAGAAGGGGAGTTACAGAGTTCAGGGGGGAAGAAATATGAAAGAAAAGGTCCAATCCTTTGGCAGGTTCCTGTCGGGCATGGTCATGTCCAACATCGGCGCCTTCATTGCCTGGGGCTTGACGGCGGCGCTCTTCATCGATACGGGCTGGTGTCCGAACAAGGAGCTCAGCACGCTCGTCGGCCCGTTCCTCGGCTATGCGCTGCCGCTGCTCATCGCCTATACGGGCGGCAAGATGGTCGGCGGGACGCGCGGCGCGGTCATGGGGGCGATCGCGGTCATGGGCGTCATCCAGTCGAATCCCGGCACGACGATGCTCATGGGCGCGATGGTCATGGGGCCGCTGGCCGGCTGGGTCATCAAGCAGTTCGATGCCTTGGTCGAGGGGAAGATAAAGCCGGGCTTCGAGATGCTGGTGAATAATTTCTCCGTCGGCATCCTCGGCCTCATCATGGCCATCCTGGGGTTCTACATCACGGGGCCGATCATGGCGGCCATCCTCGCGCTGCTCAAGGCGGGTGCGGAAGTTCTCGTCGCGAACCGGCTGCTGCCGCTCGTGTCGCTCGTCGTGGAGCCGGCGAAGGTGCTGTTCCTCAACAACGCGATCAACCACGGCATCTTCACTCCGCTCGGCGCGGAGCAGGCGAGCGAGTTCGGCAAGTCGATTTTCTACATGATCGAGACGAATCCGGGGCCCGGCACGGGCGTTCTGCTCGCCTATTGGCTCTTTTCTCGCGACCAGGTCACGAAGGATTCCGCGCCGGGCGCGCTCATCGTCCATCTGCTCGGCGGCATCCATGAGATCTCGTTCCCGTACATCCTCATGAATCCGCTGCTGCTCCTCGCGACGATCGGCGGCAGCTTCGCGGCGATGGTCTATAATACGCTGCTGGGGCTCGGCCTCAGCGGCCCGGCCTCGCCGGGTTCCATCTTCGCCTTCGTCGGCATGGCGCCGAAGGGCTCGACGCTTTCCGTGTTCTTCGCGTTCGTGATCGCGGCCGGCGTCTCGTTCCTCATCGCTTCGCCCATCGTCCGTCTCTCGAACGGCAAGGGCAGTCTGGAGGACGCGCGGCAGGAGGTGGCGAGCCGCAAGAGCGCAGCGAAGGGGCTGCACCCGGCAGGCGCAGGGGACAAAAAGGTCGATCTGCGCACGCTCGATCAGATCGTTTTCGCCTGCGACGCGGGCATGGGCTCCTCGGCGATGGGCGCGGCTGTCATGCAGCGCAAGCTCGAGCGTGCGGGCTTCGGCAACATCAAGGTCACGCATGCCTCCGTTTCGGAGATTCCGCCGGGCGCGCAGTTCGTCATCTGCCATGAGGATCTCGCGGAACGGGCGCGCAGGAGCGCGCCGCAGGCACGCCTCGTGACGATCACGAATTTCATGAACGCGCCGGAGTACGACGAGATCGTCAATGAGATTATCGTCTCCCGCGAGAATCCGCATCAGCAGTCGGCGGCGCAGAATCCTGCCAAGGCGGCGCGTCCGGATTATCACGGCGGCGTGCTCATCAGGAAGAACATCCTCCTCAATCGTCCGAAGCAGACGAAGGAGGAAGTCATCCGCGATATGGGCCGGGTGCTCCATGAGAGCGGCTACGTCACGGAGCGCTACACCGAGGCGATGCTGAAGAAGGAAGAGGTGTTCAATACCGCCATCGGCAACAAACTCGCCATCCCGCACGGCGTCGAGGGCATGACGGGGGAGATCCTCAACGCGGGCATCGCGATCTTCACTTATCCGGACGGCGTCGACTGGGGGAACGGCCAGACGGTCAACCTCGTCATCGGCATCGCTTCAGTTGGCGACGAGCACCTCGAGACGCTGTCAAAAATCGCAACGACGTGCAGCAGCGAGGCGGAGGTCGAAAAGATCCTCAAGCTGAATGTCGACGAAGTGTATGAGCTTTTCCGATAAGATAACAGTTCCTTTTCTGTCATAAAGGAACCGCTGATTAATTCGGCACTCCGTCTTCGCGCGTCTGCACTGTCCTCTCGTCGTCGACAAATCCTTAGCACAAAACGCGATGGAGCGTTTTGCCGCTACGCTTCCGGTTTGTCTTCTAGAGAGATACAGCGCATCCACGCAAATTCGGAGCACTTCATTTAATCAGCGGTTCCTAAAGAAAGAGGTAAAAGAATATGAAAACGAGAGCAGTCAGGATGTATGGTACGTTCGATCTCCGCCTGGAGGAGTTCGAGCTGCCGGAGATCAAGGAGGATGAGATCCTCGCGAAGATTTACAGCGACAGTCTCTGCATGTCGACGTACAAGCTCGCGAAGCAGGGCAAGAAGCATAAGCGCTGCCCGCAGAACGTCGATACGCATCCGATCATCACGGGCCATGAGTTCGCGGGCGTCATCGTGAAGGTCGGCAAGAAATGGCAGGATAAGTTCCAGCCGGGCATGCGCTTCGCGCAGCAGCCCGCGCTCAACTACAAGGGTAGTATGGACTCGCCGGGGTATTCCTACGAGTTCTTCGGCGGCGACACGGAGTACTGCATTTTCCCGCACGAGGCGATGGAGGTCGGCGCGCTCATGCCGTTTGCCGGCGACAGCTTCTACAAGGCGTCGCTCGGCGAGCCGCTCTCCTGCTCCATCGGCGCGTTCCACGCGATGTACCATACGAAGCAGGCGAACTATCATCACGAGATGGGACTCAAGCGCGGCGGCAATGTCATCATCATGGGCGGCTGCGGGCCGATGGGCCTCGGCGCCGCCGCCTATGGCATCGTATGCGAGTACCATCCGAAGCGCATCGTCGTGACAGACATCAATGACGCGAAGATCGCGCGCGCCCGCGAGGTGCTGCCGGAGAGCCGCGCGGCGGAGCATGGCGTCGAGCTCATCTATGCGAACACGGCGAAGATGCAGGATGAGCGCGCGGGGCTGCTCGCGCTCACGGACGGGCACGGCTACGATGATGTCTTCATCTATACGCCGATTCCGGCGGTCGCGACGCTCGGCAACCAGGTGCTCGCCTACGACGGCTGCATGAATTTCTTCTCCGGCCCCGCCGACAAGAATTTCAGTGCGACGGTCAATCTCTACGACTGCCACTACAACGCGACGCATATCATGGGCACGACGGGCGGCAACAACGAGGATCTCATCGAGGCGAACGAGCTCGCGGCCAAGGGCATCATCGACCCCGCCATCATGGTCACGCATGTCGGCGGCCTCGACTCCATCGCGGAGGCGACCTGCCATCTGCCGGAGCTGCCGGGCGGCAAGAAGCTCGCGTACACGCAGTTCGACATGCCGATGACGGCCATCGAGGATTTCGGCAAGCTCGGGGAAAAGGATCCGTTCTTTAAGGAGCTCGACGCGTGCTGCAAGGCGCATCATGGTCTCTGGAACCCGGAGGCGGAGCGCCTGATCTTCAAGCATTTCGGCGTGAAGGTCTTCGGCGAGGAGGCGTGAGGTTTTCTGCTAACGGGGCGTAGCAGGAGGGGCGGGCAGGCCGTACATGGCGTATCAGCATGTACGGCCTTTTCGCGTTGTTAGGATGGGGACGGTGACGCGCCGTGCGGCATCCGAACCGCAGGAAATAAATTGACTTCTTTTGGTGTTTACGCTACAATACATTTGCGCTTATGTGGTACACGGGCGCCCATCAAGGATGCAGAGTGTCGCGATAGGGAAAAGAGGAAAGTCTCTTAGCGCTGGCTCTGCCCCCAAGCGGGCAGAGGACGAGGAGAAGGTTGTCGAGACGTCAGCGGATGCCTTCCGGAGTTGCCGCTCCGAGAGTGTGCCGGGAAAGCAGGGGAGCGATCTCCTGGACAAAGCGGTACATGCGGCAGACACCTGCAAGTGGTACCCGGGCAGACTGTCCGGGACAGACTGGAGGTATCTTTTATGTGTGGAATCGTTGGTTATGTCGGAGACCGTCAGGCGGCGGAATTCCTACTCGAGGGACTCTCGAAGCTGGAGTATCGCGGCTACGACTCGGCGGGCATCGCCGTCTATAACGGTGAGAATATCCGCGTGGAGAAGTGCGTGGGCCGTCTCGCGGCGCTGCGGGAGAAGATCAAAGATGACGTGCCGCAGGGCACGATCGGTATCGGCCATACGCGCTGGGCGACGCATGGGCGTCCGTCCGATGTGAACGCGCATCCGCATACGGACTGTTCCGGTGATTTCGTTGTCGTGCACAACGGCATCATCGAGAACTACCTCGCGCTCAAGGAGGCGCTCATCGAGAAGGGCCATGTGTTCAAGTCGGAGACGGATACCGAGGTGGTCGCGCACCTGCTCGAGGAGGTCTATAACGGCGACTTCGAGGAGAGCGTGCGCGAGGTGCTGCGCCGCATCGAGGGCTCGTACTCCCTCGTCTTTATGTGCCGTCAGCATCCGGACCGCCTGATCTGCACGAAGCAGGACAACCCGCTCGTCATCGGGCTCGGGGACGGGGAGAACTTCATCGCCTCCGATATCCCTGCCATCATCAACAGGACGCGCCGCACGTACATCCTCAACGACGGCGAGATGGCGGTCATCAAGAAGGACGCCATCGAGATCACGAACCGCAAGGGCGAGCTCGTGACGAAGAAGGTCTTCGAGGTCAACTGGAACGCCGAGGCGGCGGAGAAGGGCGGCTTCGAGCATTTCATGCTCAAGGAGATCCACGAGCAGCCGAAGGCGGTGCGTGACACGATGAGCCAGCGCATTGCGAAGGACGGCAAGCGCATCGTGATGAACGAGCTCAAGTGGAACGCGGATTTCCTCAATAATTTCAACAAGGTCTATATCGTTGCCTGTGGCACGGCGTACCACGCGGGGCTCGTCGGCAAGTTCTATATCGAGAAGCTCGCGCGCATCCCCGTCGAGGTGGATGTCGCGTCGGAGTTCCGCTACCGCGACCCGATCGTCGATGAGAACACGCTGCTCATCGTCGTCTCGCAGTCGGGCGAGACGAGCGACACGCTCGCCGCGCTCAAGGAGTCGAAGCGCCGCGGCGCGCAGACGCTCGCGCTCACGAATGTCGTCGGCTCGTCGATCGCGCGCGAGGCGGATCAGGTGCTCTACACCTGGGCCGGCCCGGAGATTGCCGTCGCCTCGACGAAGGCGTACACGACGCAGCTCATTCTCTTCTTCATGCTCGCGCTCTACATGGCGGAGATCAAGGGAACGCTGCCGGATGATGAGATCGCGCATTTCGTCAGCATGCTGCAGCAGGTGCCCGCGCAGATCAGCGAGACGCTCTCCGATGTCGAGCCGATCAAGACGTTCGCGAAGCAGTACGGCTTCAACGAGGATGTGTTCTACATCGGCCGCTCGCTCGACTATGACGTCGCGCTCGAGGGCGCGCTGAAGCTCAAGGAGATCTCCTATATCCACGCCGAGGCGTATGCGGCGGGCGAGCTCAAGCACGGTACGCTCGCGCTCATCGTCGAGGGCGTGCCGGTCATCGCGCTTGCGACGCAGAAGAGCGTCTACGAGAAGACGCTCTCGAACATCAAGGAGGTCAAGGCGCGCGACGCCGTCGTCATCGGCATCGCGGCCGCGGGCGACGAGGAGCTCGAGAAGTATGTCGACCATGTGATCCATGTGCCGGAGACGGATGAGCTGCTCATCCCGATCCTCACGGTCGTGCCGCTCCAGCTGCTCGCTTACTATGCGGCCATTACGCGCGGTTGCGATGTGGATAAGCCGCGCAACCTCGCGAAGTCGGTCACAGTCGAGTAAAAATCCCTTTGTGTTTTCATCCCGCCACAGGCATGTGGCGGGATTTTGTCGAAAGGAGACGTTATGAAGGCATTCATCTACGACATGGACGGTGTCATCTGCGATACGGAGCCGGTGCACATCGAGGCGGAGCAGCGCGTGCTCAAGAAGCTCGGCATCACCGTACCGCTCGAGGCGCTCTATGACTATCAGGGATCGAGCGATCTCAATCTCTGGACGGATCTCGCGGCGAAACATCATCTGTCGCAGGAACCAGAGGCCCTCGTCAAGGCAAAGGCGTATCTCTTCAACCGCCTCATGCACGAGCAGGGCGTCACGCCGATCAAGGGCGTGCTCTCGCTCATCAAGCGCACGGATGCGCTGCGCGCCGAGGGGCTCCGGACGGCCATCGCAAGCTCGAGCTCCTTGGATTTCATCGAGTTCGTCACCGCGTCGCTCGGCATCCGCGACTGCTTCGATACGCTGCAGTCGGGCGCGGAACTGCCGCAGTCGAAGCCGGATCCGGCCATCTATCTCAAGACGGCGGCCGTGCTCCAGATCGCGCCCGCGGACTGCGTCGTCATTGAGGATACGGAGAACGGCGCGCGAGCCGCGAAGGCCGCGGGCATGTACTGCATCGGCTTCCGCAGCCCGCACAGCGGCGACCAGGATCTCTCGATGACGGACTGGATCGTCTCGGATATGGCGGAGGTCGTTGAAAGGCTTGACACATACAGATCGCTGTAACATGAGCACTCTGTCCGCATGATTAACAGCAGGCACGGTCTGTTGTATCTATCCGACAGGAAGAATGAAGCATGATGAGACGTGGCGTCTCCTGTGAAAGGTGATGTGAGATGAAATGATGTGGCGTGATCTATTCAATTTACAGGGAGGCGCCGCCTCCATCCAAGAAATCAACCAGCGCATTCTTGCGGATGCGACGGTATCAGGGACGAATCTCATCGTCCTCGTCATGGCCATCGTAATTGCCTGTGTCGGCCTGAACATGAACAGCGTCGCTGTCATCATCGGCGCCATGCTGATTTCCCCGCTCATGGGCGGGATCGTGGCCGTCGGGTACGGCATGGCCACATACGATGTGCACTTTATCCGGCAGTCCATGATCAAGCTTGCCTTCCAGGTAGGGTTTGCCATCCTGACGGCTTCCATCTATTTCGCCATCTCGCCGCTGGCCTACTCAACGGACGAGCTTTTGGCGCGCACCACTCCCACCATTTGGGATGTCATCGTTGCTTTGTGTGGCGGTATTGCGGGAGCCGTTGGCAATACGCGCCGGGAAAAGAGTAATGTCATCCCCGGTGTGGCCATCGCCACCGCCCTGATGCCGCCGCTCTGCACGGCCGGATACGGGCTGGCATCCGGCCAGTCACCCTTCTTTCTCGGCGCGATGTACCTCTTTTTCATCAATGCTTTCTTCATCGCACTCGCGGCCTTCTTCGTATTCAAAGTCCTCGATGTTCCATCGCATGGCGATATTACTGCCTCGCAATTCCAGCGGCAACGTCTCATCCTGGCGGCTCTTGGCATCTTGATCACAGCGCCGAGCATCTATCTCGCCTATCAAATGGTCGAAGAGAACCTGCGCGACATGCAGGTCAAGAACTTCATCAGCGAGGATATGGATTTCCAGACGACGAGCGTCGTTTCCTACACCGTGAAGAACCGAGTGCTCACTGTCGATCTCGTGGGGACGCTGCTGACTGAGGAAGAGATCGCCGCCCTGCAGGATGAGTTGCACGCGCGCAACAGGCTGCAAGATCTCGAGCTTGTCGTCATACAGGGGCAGCGCGAACTCGACCGTGAGCAAATCCAGAAGCTCATCACGGCCCGGCTAGAGAAACAGAGCGTTTCAGAAAAGGAAGTGTCCTATAAAAATCTCTCCGCGCAGTATTACCCGGCCTACAAGCGGGCCGCTGCAGACCAGCAGATCATCGAGATTCTCACACAACAGGGACCGCTTCTCTTCCCTGAGGTTCTTTCCATCCAAGGTGGCACATTGACAGCCGTAACACATCAGAAGAAGCAGCCACAAGCTGAGGAGAAAAAAGTGGATCACAAACGTTTCATGGTCGAAGTCATTGTCAAAGAACCGCTCCAACCGGAAGAAGCCGAACGCTTGCAGAAATGGATTGTCTCACAGGTAGAAATGCCTGTCCTCATGACCGTCCAGACGGCAGATCATCCCAGTGACTTCTACGGCGACGGCATTGCCTGGCCGTGAAAGGGGCGGTTGCTAGAGTGAGGAATCAGACATGCTCGTACAGCATCATGCGTGCAGTGCTGCCATCTGTCGTTCACGAGGATATGACGGAGGTCGTTGAAAAAATCTCTTGCAAATTTCCAGAGGGTTTAGTATAATATCCTTTGTCGGCGCTTCCAGTGCCGAGATGATTCCTCGATAGCTCAGCCGGTAGAGCACCTGACTGTTAATCAGGCTGTCACAGGTTCGAATCCTGTTCGGGGAGCCATGGCGCCATCGTCAAGTGGTTAAGACACCGCCCTTTCACGGCGGGTTCATGGGTTCGAATCCCATTGGCGTCACCAGGGGCGATTAGCTCAGCTGGGAGAGCGCTTGCCTTACAAGCAAGATGTCAGCAGTTCGATCCTGTTATCGCCCACCAGAAAATACGAGGAGGCTCCGCACGGTCTTTGACCGGCGGAGCCTCTTTTTTGCATCTCGGTTGATTTTTCGTTGGTTCGTTGTTCTATTTGTAACGATATGATAAACTAATTGCGCGAACCATTTTTGATCTGGTGGTTGTCGAGCTTTTGCTTCGATGTAAATCCAACGAAAGGACGTGATGCCGTTTGGTGTCACGGAAATAGATGAAAAGTATGGTATCTGTGCTTGCAATGGTATTTCTTATTGCGGTTGCGGCACAGTATGGATTCATCGATAAGGACTTCGTTCTTGCGATGATGAAAGTAATTTTCTACCAGAGATAACTTCCTTTCGGCGGCATTTTCTATATGAAAAAAGAGCCATTTGGTCAAGGCTCTTTTTCCTAGAAATGTCGGTGGCCATCAGCGGTAGAGACGCTGTGTGTATGGCCAAAAAACTTTTGTGCAATACATCGGAGCGACCACCATTCAGATGGTTCGCTCTTTGTTTTTTATTATACTATTGTACTAGCAGTAAGTCAATCATCCGTCAGACTGTGCGATTACGCGGTCACTGTGATTTGCGAAGATCAAGGGGCAGGTTAGACGCCTTTGTAGAGGACGGCGCGCGCTTCATAGGGGAGAAGCACGCCGTCTTTTTTTGTTACTACATTCGAGATGAGCTTGTTGCCAGCGTCGGCATCCGCAAAGAGCGTGCAGGGCGCCTCGTGCTCCGTCCAGTTGCAGGCGACGAGGAGACGCTCGTTGCCGAGGCGGCGCTCGTAGGCGTAGACGGCGGGGTCGTCCTCGAGCAGCGGCAGGAAGTCGCCGTAGACGATGATGTCATATTTGTGGCGCAGCGCGATGAGCCGCTGGTAGTAGGAAAAGACGGAGTCTGGGTCAGAGAGTTCAGCGGCCGCGTTGATTTCCCGGTAGTTCGGATTGACGGCGATCCAGGGCGTGCCGGTCGTAAAACCGGCGTTTTCGCTCGCGTCCCATTGCATCGGCGTGCGCGCGTTGTCGCGCGCGACGTTGTCGAAGCAGGCGAGCATCGTCTCCGGCGTCACGCGCTGCTGATCGTCGACGTACTCGTGCCAGGCGTTGATCTCCTCGAGGTCGCGGCAGTCGGCGAGGGAGCGGAACCGCGTGTTCGTCATACCGAGCTCCTCGCCCTGGTAGATGTAGGGCGTGCCCTTCTGCATGTGGAGGCAGGTCGCGAGCATCTTCGCGGAGCGCACGCGCCACTTGGGGCTGTCGTTGCCGAACATCGAGACACAGCGCGGCTGGTCGTGGTTGTCGAGGTAGAGGGAGTTCCAGGCGCAGCCCGCGAGTTCTCGCTGCCACTTGTTGAGGATGGCGCGGACCTTCGGCATCTCGGGTTTGCCCGTCGTCCATTTTTCGATGATGCTGCCCTTGCCGTTGCCCTCGCCGACGTGCTCGAACTGGAATACCATGCCGAGCTCCTTGCCGTCGCTGCGCGCGTACTTCTTCGCTTCCTCGATGGTGACGCCGGCGGCTTCGCCGACGGTCAGGAGGTCGTAGTGCGAGAGCACGCGGCGATTCATCTCCTGCAGGAACTCGTGCACGCGCGGCCCGCTCACGCAGTAGGGGGAGAAGTCGCCGTAGCCGTCGGGCTTCACGGGGCCGTCGGGGAACCGCTGATCCTTTGAGATCATGCTGATGACGTCCATGCGGAAGCCGTCGATGCCCTTGTCGCACCAGAATTTCATGAGGTCGTAGACCTCGTCGCGCACCTTGGGATTCTCCCAGTTGAGGTCGGGCTGTTTCTTCGAGAAGAGATGCAGGTAGTATTCGCCGGTCGCCGCGTCGTACTGCCAGGCGGAGCCGCTGAAGCAGGACTCCCAGTTGTTCGGCTCTTTGCCCGCTTTGCCGGGACGCCAGATGTAGTAGTCACGGTAGGGGCTTTCCTTTGTGCGGCGGCTTTCGATGAACCAGGGATGCTCGTCTGAGGTGTGGTTGACGACGAGGTCCATGACGATCTTGAGCCCCATGCGGTGCGCGGCGGCGAGCAGCGCGTCGAAGTCCGCCATCGTGCCGAAGTCCTCCATGATGGCGCGGTAGTCGGAGATGTCGTAGCCGTTGTCGTCGTTCGGCGAGGCGTAGACGGGCGAGAGCCAGAGCACGTCTACGCCGAGCTCCCTGAGGTAGGGCAGGCGGCTCGTGATGCCCGCGAGGTCGCCGATGCCGTCTCCGTTGGCGTCCATGAAGCTGCGCGGGTAGATCTGATAGATGACGGCTTCCTTCCACCAGGCGCGCGGCTCTTTTTGGGCTGTGTTTTCCTGCATGCGAATGCCTCCTTTTTGATGCTTCTGCACGT
>Ga0256404_1011373_pt1 | contig 11953 bp, 9 predicted proteins | sample RumenRJG_01DNA_FD_185990 | JGI IMG/M metagenome (GOLD analysis project Ga0256404, IMG submission 185990) | Bovine rumen microbial communities from Lethbridge, Alberta, Canada - RJG_01 | ecosystem: Host-associated > Mammals > Digestive system > Stomach > Rumen | place: Canada: Alberta | collected... | reverse complement strand
TAATACGCTAGTATATCTTCAATATCTTCATTAGTTAAAACCACGTTCTCTTTCTCTGCAATAAGCAAAAACTCCCTCATGGCAGCTCCACATATTTCATCAAGATCTGTAAACTTTTTAAATAAAGAATAGTCTGCGCCTGTAAGAGCCGTAATGCTATTTCCCGCTACATTAAGCATCCATTTTTTCCATACTAGCCTATCAATATCCTCTGCATAAAACACTTGTTCATTAGCAGCATAAAGTAACTCATATATCTCATATACTCTTTGTTGATTGCTCTCACTTCCTAAATATATTGCTCCCGGATTATTGTAAATAAAGCTCCCCGAAACCAGTTGTGTATTCGGACCCTGAATAAATCCCTTTAGAACAAGATTATTAGGAAATAAGTTCGAAAAAAAACTGTGTGAATACACACCGTTTTGCAATGGAAGTATCACCGTTTCTTTTGTAATACGAGGTAGTATTGAGGGAATAATACCCTCAAGATCATAGTTCTTTACGCAAATAATTAACAGTTCTATCGACTCACTAAGCTTCTCTTCCGCTGTTACAATCACCGGATTAAACAAGTCTCCATTAATAAACACTGGTTGCTGAGTAAGCTTTTCTTTATGTTTATAGTCTGCGAATAAAACAAATCTGTCACCATATTTATTATAAAGCTTATGCGCCAGTGGTGCGCCTATTGTACCTAGTCCAATTAAACCTATTAGCCCTTCCATTTTACGCTCCTTTTTTACTCAATAGAATAGCTCTCAAGCATCTCTCTAATTCTTGGAATATCATTAAACATCATTACATCAATTATTGAAAGATTTGGATAGTACTCATCTGAAAACTGCTTATACTCTGTTGGCTTTGTACGCACAAATTTCAACACTATTCCCCGATCCGAAAAATCGTTCTTTGAATATAGTTCCATGCCCCCAATGGCATTGTAATACTCCGTTGAACCAGTTTTTTCGCATATTTCTAACACTTTGTCCTGCCCTCGCAATTCATTGTTCTTCTCAATTGACGAAGATACAATGAACTCTGTCTTGATATTCAAGTAATCTGCAATCGAATAAATGGAACTAATTAAATAACTCGCAAGTGTCTCTTCGGAACTGCAAATTATTTTTTCGAGAACCGGATAAACATCAGAATAATAAGGAGCCTTTCTATACGCAGCCTCAATAATCCGCAAATTCTTTTTCTGTATGTTTGGGTTTGTGTTAACCTGTACTTCATTAATCAGTTTATTGGGACTAGCACCAACCATAGGAACATTAAAGAACTGAATTTTACCGTTATTAACAATCCGATTGCGATTAACCCAACCACCTTTAATGAAATTCACATCATCATATATAACATATTTGTCGACCAGATTCATTAGTTGCCAGTAACCTATATATGGCACAAAATAAGGTTGCATTATCCCTACTTTCATCTCTACCTACACTCCCTTTATACGCTAAGAATTGATATGTCAAAAGTTGATGAAATCATAGGATTACCATTATCATCATAATAGCTTATTAGATTTTGAACCTCCGAGATGTATTGACTTAATTCTTCGATTGAATCAGCCACAATATAGGCTCTATATGCAAGTGTAGCCAATGTCCCTGTCTCTTTGTCAGTCACAACATCTCCCTCTTTCCTGTTTAAGTATAGATACTTAACATAGGTTTTCTCTGACGCTTCTTCAATGCCCTCAATCCTATCAACAACACCCTGCCTTAGCACAGGAGATAATTTACAGCCATATCGTCCACCCAAAAAAGGATCTAATCTTTCAGCCAACGACTCATCCGACATTTTGCCAGTAAGCGCAAAATTAATTAACATATCTTCAGAATTAATTCCTGTCAGTGGCCCTATTATACAATGCTCTCTCGCTCCACAGAGTCTGTACCCGGGCTCATAGAGAATGGTCTCTTTACCGTCAAAAAAACCTTGCAAGAAAATCGGTCCATTTTCCATTCCTATGCCTTTAAGCATATTCTTTACTCTCGTATCCGTCTCCTGAATGTAAACCGCAGTGTGCTTTGAAGGGTATATATATGCAACCGGAAGCTGTCCTATACCATTTGAACTATTTGTTACATAGCGGTCGCACATTCCCACAAACGTCGGAACACCATCCTGCATATAATAATAGCAAACAACCTCATCGCCCTGCATATATTTTTCAATTATTATCTTCTTACTATTCGAAAATGATAGAGCATGCTCAATAGCGTCATTCAAGCCAGCCTCATTATTACATACAGTAATCCCTCTTGATCCACTTGAATCTACAGGTTTAACAATAACAGGATATTCAATCGCACCAGTGTCTGCGTACTCTTGCGGAACAGAAACATCATACCTCTCGCAAGTCCTTTTAAACGCCTCCTTGTCTATCATGGTACAAAATGTTTCATATGTTCCATAGCACGGTAGCCCAACCTCACTGCACAGTTTTGAATAATATGGGAGTAAAACATCCGCGTAGGCTGTAAAAATCCCATCTATTCCTTCTTCTTGACAGAGCGTCTTAAGAGATTCTACATCTGTTGCAGAAACCATAAACGACTTATCAGCATATTTCTTTGCAGGCGAGTTTTCAATGTTGTCTGTAACATATACAGTGGCACCCAAACACTTGGCTTTCTCTATCGCCTCTCTAAGTAGCTCCATACCACCAAGCACAAGAAGTTTTTTACCTTGGAATACTTTCATCATTTCCTCCATATTTTCTTTTCTTTCGTATAACAACATTGTAACACATAAAAAGCAGCCAACCAACTAAAGAACATGCTACTCCAGCCTTAAGACCCGGTGATGCGTAATGCATAACAAAACTATGCAGTCCTTTTTCAACAACAAACCCCATCTGATACGTATTAACTCTAATGATTTCCTTCTGTTCACCATCGACTGTCAGTTTCCACCCTTCCGAAAACGGAACTGTCAAACAGACTATTCGCTTTTCAGCGCCATTCACTTTTCCTGAAATTGTATTGTCTGAAACAACAATATCGTAGGCTGCTCCATCCACCATATCATCAATGCAACTACTGTAAACTATCAACGGCTCCACTATCGCTTCTATTGAATCAAAGTAGTACAAACCGGGCTGAGAAAAAGTTACTGTTAGGTTTCCAGGGCTCTCAATATATCCGACATTTAACAAAACGTCACGAGCACCATAGTAGTATTGGTTTGTATTGTTCAATATAACACAACTATTACGTGTTCCATTGATATCCGCACTTACAGAAGTCGCATCTGGCGCTGTCCATTTGGTATCATCCGAAAAATTGATTGCTTCGAATCTTATGCCTTTTAATAACACTTGGAATTCCCCGCTATATGCTTCTTCAACAGGAAAAACAAATGAACACCTCTCCTTAACCTCTACATATCCCTCTCCTGCACTGCATACTCCTTCAGATGCACAATAATGAGAAATCGTTTCAGGTGACACCTTAATTAAAGAAATATCATCAAAAACAAGTTCCGTCTGGGGAACATCAAGACTTTGATCGATTACTGCACCCTGCACCATTGCTTGTTCTTTTTTATTAGCATCTAGCTCAAGGTAATCTTCTTCCCTAATATAAGATGTATACGTATAAGCAATCGGAAGCGCATTCTTATTCCTATAAATCTCAACATTAATTTCACGTCCATCCAAAAGCGTTTTGGATGATTCTCCAACCAACTCGTATCCGTATGGAACATGATATCCGTTAGCTGTTGCTAGATATTTCACGCTGGATAAAGTATTGAGAACGGTCCTTTGATCGAGTCCGTAGAAGAGCAGCGGCGTATTTAGATCTGCGTTGCCTATATGCTGAGAATAGGCAATAAGCCTTCCATCAATTAGGCTGTAGTAACTCGATACTCCATTGACGCCATTTCTCACACCATAGTTTAACTCAGTACCCGAAAAGGCACCGGTTTGATTGACAGCATCGACACGATATTCCGGTTCTTGATATTCTGATAACTCTGCAGCCAATGTGTCCATTCCTGCCGTATAAAGCGTTCCAGAATCAACAAATTGCGAAAAATAGGAATTGTCATCTCCACCATACACTTGGTATGCTTTATGAACCGATTCTCCCAGACACAATAGAACCAGCAGAACTTCAGCCAAAACAACGAGTTTGTAAGAGGCTGTTGTTTTGCGCATAATAATAATAATGGCGACACAAATTACTGCTAAAAGAATCCATAACGGAACGACCATGTCAAATACAATAGCACCAACCGCGCCCATGATGAAGATAGCAATAATAGCGGCCTTTAAATAAGGTGGTAACCTTGTTTGTTGCTGATTCTCCTCATCAACTATCCCAAGCGTTACTACCACCTGCATGGCTACCCAAAACTGAAAAATAAAGCTCCACCTATGCGTCTTGCCGGCAAAACCACTAAACGCCATACCTAAAACTGGAATTAAGAAAACAAAATAATATGCAATGATTTGCAGTATGTGAACCTTATCACAGGCACGTCGCCTTCTAAAACCGTAAAACAAACTGAAAAGACCCATACTATAAAACGATATGAAGCCATAAAGGCCTATTTGTGATGAAGATAATTGCCCTTCAAAAAAAGTCTTATAATACTGTCTGTTCCAAAGCAGTAGACCCGTACCTTGCGAAGATACTCCTCTAGAACTATGAAGAATTCCCCAGACCGCAGGAAGAACAGAGAACCCAGCTAATAGGATGCCCACAATGTAGTGAGCCCCTATTCGCAATATAAGATTCCAAGAGCATTGTATTTTCTCTTTTATGCTCCTGTCTAGCAAAAGAATTCTAACTAACACATAGACAGCAACCCCTAAAGAAATAATAAACAGAAAGTATACATAGCTAGCAGCGGATAAAAATATCACCGCTACAAGCAGCAGTGAGTTTTTCCCATCTATAATACGGTCAATACCCAGGCACATAAGCGGGAAGTATATCATCATCTCAATAAAAAAGGCATGTCTCGGGGCAAAGAATATAGCATATGCGCTAAATACATAAATCATACTTCCAATTATGCAAGCATATGCGTCTTGACACTTTGTCATAGCATACCTTATAAACGCTACCCCCGCAAAATAAAGGTACACTATGCTTCGGAAATAAAAAAACACTTCTAGCTTTTCTTCCGAAAATAGAACGCTCAACCAATTTACTATTCTATAGCTAAAAGAGTTGCCAAAAATATCTCCTCCAAGTCCCTGTTGTAAACTCCATTGAGGGAAGCTAAGTTCTCCTTGTATGGCTCCGGAAAAGAATTGTTGTATCCAGTGGCGTGTGTAAATAATGGTTGGATAGTGTTGACTGATACCATCAACATTCCAAACGAACGTTTTGCCATTTATAAAAAAAAGCCCAAAAACTGAAATAAAGAACAACACAAAATACAGCGAGTATGCACCCACAATCTTAATAAAGGTACTTTTACTGTCACCTTCCAACCTCATGTTAGCACCCTAATTTTTCTTCGACAACATAGCGTGGGCGATTCTTTGTATTATCGAACGTCCTCCAAATATACTCTCCAAGAGTAAAGCAAGCACACAGTATTAGCCCCGTGCATGCAAAGAGCGCTGACAGCAATATCCACATTGCCATGTTATGCACATAAATATTGATTATAATAAGCAAGATCATAGCCAGGAACCCTGATGCAGCAAAAAAACCACCTATAAATCCCCATAATTGAGATAGGAAAGGAGAGTATGTCGTGAAAAGCCCCATCGCAACAGTGAGTTTACGCCATAGCTTATATCCAGACTTGCCTTGTTGTCTTTCTTGACGCACATAGTCAATCCTTTTGTATTCATAACCTAGCCACATTAGAGCCATCTGGATGGCTCCATTAGCCAGATCAATTTCTCTAAACTTTTCGGAAACTTCCCTGTCCAGTAAGAAAAAATCAAACCCACCGACAGGGTATCTATTATCAATTATTTTGTGCGTAAGTTTGTGTAATACCTTGGAGCCAATGGCTGATATACCTTTCTCACCTCTTCCCTTCCTCGCAGCTACCACAAGCTTATATCCATCCTCCCATGCAGATAACATATCCACAAACAATTCAAAAGGATCCTGCATATCGCAAGAGATTACCCCTATCACTTGACCTTTTGCCATATCCATTCCACAATGAATTGCCGCACCTTGACCAAAATTACGTGTTAGATTTACAATACGCACATGCTCAGGATAGCGATAATACATTTTTTTCATTTCCTCGTAAGAATTATCTGGCGAACCATCGCAAACAAGAATTATCTCAACATCATATGCCGGAAACAAATCTAAATGCTCAACAAAATACGGTATTGTAATTGTGATATTTTTTTCATTTCCATATATGGGAACAACAATGGAGAACAGTTTCTTTTCGTTATTCATATAACCCTCCAGATTGTGCAAAACTCTCTATTTTTTGCCATATATATTCCATATCTTCAGTGTTATATCGCTGATCGCAAGGAATTAAAACAAGTCTCTTAGATAATTCACCCGCAAGTGAGCCAGGCAAAGCATCATCAAGCAAATTGGGCCAAAGCGTAGGAACATAAACCTTACTCTCAATAAGTTTGCTTTTTAACTGATCACCATTACGCAAATACAATGGATACATAAAAGCTCCCTCGACCACTGGGACTGTCAGTATATTATATGTGCTCATTCTACTATGTAAGTATGCATAATTCTCCGTTCTTCGCGAAAAAACATAGTCATAGTCTATGCCCTTCAAGATATTATGCGTGGTAAGAGACATCAATGCTATCGGTAAACTCGACATTAACGCTTCATTCTCTTGAAATGCCTGGTAATATAGAGAGGCGCTTTTTTCAAGCCGACCATACAAGAAGTTTACTCTACCATTTGATGTATCCGCATCTAACTGATCGTTTGTGATATCATCAGTAAAGAGATACGCGCCATCTGGAACTCCAAAAAATTTTCTACAACTATTAATTGTATTAATCCCTTTCAGTGGATTGGAGAAAAAAGCCTGCACATTATCCACTATTATGTTTTTAAATAAAGAACTGTAGCGATAGATGTCATCGCTATTCAAGAATCCAAAATAATTAACTAGATAGAACCAATCCTCGCTCTGAAAATCGATTGGTAAGACAGGTCTGAAATCTAGATCTATAGGGTAGTAAATGACCTCAGCATTCTCATCTAAGCATGCTGTTATAACAGAATCACAAATCCACTCGGGAAGCCATATTCTTTTTATGTCATTTTTGCGGATTAGTAACTTAAGGCAATTCCTCCCACTGTTCAAGGCGATGCCATTCTCGTAATACTCTTTCCCTCTATTCTGCTCGATTTCAAAGTATCCGCCTATTTCTTTATTCATATTCCTAAAATACACTCAAAATTACGTCGCATATGCGATCAACGCTCGCAATTTCCAAATCCGAATAACACGGCAACGTTAGAACTCTATCAGAAATGTATTTCGCCACAGGAACATTGCTCTCTATATTAAGCGACTTACAAATCTCAAAATCACTACAAAGCGGATAAAAGTACTTCCTAGCATAAATTCCTTCTGCCGCTAACACTTCTGCAATCTTGTCTCGTCCTACACCTGTTACTTCTTCTTCAAATACCACAGGGAAATATGCATAATTTGATTCGACCTTCTCCTGTACAGGACATAATCTAATTCCATTGATGCCACCAAGTCTCTCCCTGTATCTTTCAACAACATTTTTACGCTTTTCAAAGAATTCTTCTATATGGCGAAGATTGCATAAACCCATTGCAGCGTGGATTTCGGTCATCTTTGCATTGCTACCAATGTACGGCGTTTCCTCTGTATTTATTATTTGTCCAAACTGCTTAAGGCCATTCAATAATTGTTTTAGTTCTGCATCCTGATAGGATAAACAACCGCCCTCGACAGTATTAAAAACCTTTGTGGCATGGAAGCTAAACATCGACATATCGCCAAATTCAGCAATATGCCTACCCTTATACTTCTCACCAAACGCATGTGCGGCATCATAGATTACCTTTAATCCATATTTATCTGCAATCTTCTGTATTGCCTCCACATCACAGATGTTCCCATAAACATGCACAGGAACTATTGCGCATGTTCTCTCTGTAATAAGGGACTCGATGCATTTAGGATCAAGCGTATAATCATCCTCCTTAATATCGCCAAACACAGGCACCAGCCCGTTTCTGAGGATAGCCTGCGTTGTGGATGCAAATGTAAAAGGTGTGGTTATTACTTCACCACTAAGCCCTAGTGCATTAAACCCTAATTCCAAAGCAAGGTGCCCATTTGCAAACAGTGTTATATTGGGCATACCGTACTTTTCTTTAATGAGTTCCGCAAGTCTTTCATGCTTCGGACCATTATGGGTCATAATGCCTGTTTCCCATATATCCCTTATTTCATCGACATACTCGTCTAACGGTGGGAGGCTCGGTTTTACAACATATATATTCTTTTCACCCATATCGACATGCTCCTATTACATATCTATAATCGACAACAAATTTCTAAGCTGTATATTAACAAAATTATTATACTGAATCATTTCGTTAAGGGTTCTAAAATCAACCCAGAAATACCCTTCCGGCAAGGCCTTCAGCGCATCGGCATCTATTTCTATAATGACATTTCTGTTCTCCTCGTGATAGAATCTTCCGCCTTCCTCAGAGAGCAGTACGTCGGTTTTAATACCATTGCTTTCATCCATGAACTGCAAGAACAGCTCTTCTATATCGTTCAGCCGATTACGCTTGTTGGTAGGTTCTAACTGTATTGTAGGGCCAAGCTCCGCACCATCAAAGCTACCGGACTCAGGGCGAACGCACACAAGATACTTTCGCGTTCCCTCTACAACCGTTGTGAAAAGACCCAATACGGAGATGCCACATGCTTCGACTAGCGGCTGCTCCCAGTAGCGAACTTCTCTTCCTTCAATCTCAATTCTGCAGTAAACGATTTTATAGTCATATGGAGTCTTGCAGACAATCTCGTCTTCTAGCATCTGCCAGCCTTTGAGGCTCTTTACGGGCACAAACCGCGACCTACGATTGTTGAACATTTTAAAATCATTTAGGTAGTTAAATATTTTGGTCATGCTCTCTATGTCTTCACTCTTAAAGATTGATTTAAAGAGAGCTTTATCAATAAACAGTTCTTCGATTTCCTTAAGCTTGCATCCTTCTACAGCAAAACGTCCAAAAGGAATACATGAAAGCACTGTTCGGCTGTCCATATTCACAATATTGTCATCCTGCATGAGGAGTTTGATCTGACCGAGAGTCATCCAACAATGCGTATCATATACAGGAACGTCTTCATCCTCACCTAGGAAAATAATGATATTTCTGTTTCTTTTTTTATAAAAGCGAGAAGCCTGCTCGGACTGTACCTGATCTACTATGATATGGTGTTTCTTTGACTCCTCAAAGTACTCCAGATATGCCGGTGTCGTGCCACCGTGCATTCTGGTGAAATTGCTTTTGGTCGCCTGAATGGTCGGCGAAAGCTGTATGTAATTAATGTTTCCGGGCTCTATCTTGGCCTGCATCAAAAAATTTAGCGTACCATCTATCATCTTGCAGATAATCCCAAGATATCCGATTTCCGGCTGTATTATGAGTGGCTGCTCATTTACAATCGCATCATGCTCATCTATTACCTGGTAGCCTTTGATCTGGAAGAAGCTGTTTTGCTGATTGCGAATACAGCCCTCATCCTCGTCATAATGCCAAAATCCATCATAGGAAAATGGAATCTTCTTGATATCCACTTTTCCTACTGTCTTTCGGCTCTCGAGCCAATTGCGTATCTCTTCGTTACTATTTACATTTCCGCGAGTATCCGCCCATGAACGGATTAGTTCGTATGTGATATCCATATACTTCTTTCCTATTCAGCAGTGTTTTTCTGGCGCATTTCTTCTATCAATCTAATCTGCGTGAGAATCTGCTCATAAGAGCGCTCGCGAAGGCCTACGTCGGCAACTTCTTTGATAAACATCTCTATCGATCTCTCAAATGAAGAATCAGCAGGTAGTTCTATCTCTTCTGTTCCCTCTTGCCTCTCTATATAGAATTTAGGAACAAAGCCCTCAGGCGCAGTAAAGATGCGATCTGTATAGAAGCGAGCTTCGCTTCCCCAGATTTCCAAAGAACAGCGATACCTATTATCCATGCCGTACCCAATCTGACAAACCAGTCCATCCTCATTGGAAAGGAATGCGCTACCATAGAAATCCACCTCAAACCCATCTATATGATTAAGGCTTGACGCTTCCACCTTGATGGTATCTCCGAGAAACATCGTAGCTAGACGCACGGGGTATCCCGCAGCATCCAGAAGCGCTCCTCCGCCGAGTGCCTTATTGTAGCGGAAGTCATTCTGTTGGCGCATCGGAAAACCAAAGTCAGCTCGAATAAGGCGAACCTGTCCAAGTACGCCGCTATCTGCTAACTCTTTGGCCTTTGCTATCTGGGAGTGGTAAATAAACATATAGTTCTCGTGTAGGGCAAGGTTATTCTCCTTTGCTATCCTTACGAGCTCAGAAGTGTCACCATAAGAAGTGGTCGATGGTTTCTCGACAAAAACATGCTTGCCATGCTCCAAAGCGCATTTTGCCCAGCGATAGTGAAGCGCCGGGGGCTGCGGAACATATATGGCATCTATATCTTCCCTCTTGATTAAATCCAAGAAGGAACTCTCCCTTTCTATTCCATATGTCGAACAGAAATTGTCCAGTTTTTCTGGTGCATACTCTTCCGCCACAGCAACAACGCTTATGCCCTCAACCTTGCTTGCGGCAGGCATAAAACGCCTAAATGCTATCTCGGAACAGCCTAAAATTCCTATATTAACCATAGAACCTGTCCCCAACTATTTGCATCACTAACTTAACCTAAATATTATACCTTGTTTTCAGGTAAAAGTCTAATTTTAATAATCTATGTACTCTACGCTTCCGTCTGAGTATGTGACCTCATAGTATCCGTGACTTCCATCGTCGCAATTGGGGAAAGCAACCCTTGAAACAACGTATGGTCCTATAACAACTACGGCATTTACAGGCTCTTTGGTGACCTTCTCTTCAACCAGTTCTGTCTCGACCTCTTCGCCGTTTACAAACTTAACTCTGTATATCCTCTGGACCTCGCCTTCTTCACCACTCACGCTGGTGTACTCGGTTCCACGTCCAAGCGTAGCATCATATGCAGTCTCCACATCAAACGGGATAACCTCTACTTCTGTCTTTTCCTCATACTTTACGCGATCGATTACGATTTCTAGGCCTTCTGTGACCTTCTGGTCAACTCCGGGTGTTACTTCATCGTCCTCTCCGAGTGTGATTCCGAATTCTTTGATTGCTTCAGAGACGGTAGTGGAACTAACGGCCTGTGATTTGGTTTCTCCGTCGCAGACTACGCTTACGGTCATTTGATCAAGAACCTGAACCTCCATGCCTTCCTTAAGCGGCTCTGTGAGGTCAAAATTTGTCAGTTGCTTGTCAGCCAGCGTCACGCCGCCTGCTTCCAAAAGGTCAGCAACGGTTCCGCCGACTACCTCAAGTGTCTGAGTGTTTCCTGCTACGGTAAGCTTTACCGTATGCATTCTCTCTATTAATATACTTTCTCCCTCGGAGAGTTTCTCATTAATCCCAGGTGTAACGACATCGCTTTCTCCAAGCGTGATACCTGCCTGCTCCAGAATCTTGCCAACCGCTGCGGGAAGCTTTGCCTCAAGCTCTGTCTTAAGTCCGTCATCATTGATACTGACCGTAGCAACCTTGCCGCATGCAGCAAGGCTTATAGCCATGGCACAAACAAGTAAAACAGCCACAACCTTCTTAATTTTCATCTTAATAAAACCCTCCTGTTAATGGAATTATTCTGCGCTCAACTGCTCAATAGTGCTTTTATGAACAAGCTGAATC
>Ga0256404_1011372_pt1 | contig 11953 bp, 11 predicted proteins | sample RumenRJG_01DNA_FD_185990 | JGI IMG/M metagenome (GOLD analysis project Ga0256404, IMG submission 185990) | Bovine rumen microbial communities from Lethbridge, Alberta, Canada - RJG_01 | ecosystem: Host-associated > Mammals > Digestive system > Stomach > Rumen | place: Canada: Alberta | collected... | reverse complement strand
TGGGAGATTATCGATACGTCCGTACTAGAGGAAATAGGAAAAAGCGTAATAAAAGATTGGCCAATATGAGAAAGACATTGATTACAATAACGATGGGTTTGGCTTTACTGCCGCAGATGAGTAAGGCTCAGGTCTATGATGAAGAAAAACGTCTGCAATGGCGGTCGATGGAAACCGGACCGTTAGAGTTTGAACCGAGGTTTTACTACTGGCTGTTCCATAACAACTATGCCCATCATGAGTGGGAATGGGAGTGGCATGGATTGTTCCATAGCGGATTCTATCTGAATCTGAAGCCCCATAAGAGTGATGCCAAGCCATTGCTCCCGAAACGTACGTTAGGTGCTGCCACTGATGAGTGGACACGGGAATCTACTGATGCCCAGGAGAAGAACTTCAAGCACCAGCTGGAGCAAGAGACACTCGCTGCTGCAGATCGACGGATTGATGCCGCCTATCTGCTCTTCAAGGATGACTTTGACGAGATGCAGCAGAAAATCTCTGCAGGATTAACCTATTGCATGGCTAACAGCAAGGGCGATTCCAATGTCATATCCTTGGTTAATAGCCTCTCCAATCAGAACCGTTTTATCACGGAGCAAGTCAGCTATGTACATAAGAGCAGTAACGGCTATGAGCTGGAGAATGCCAAACGCGAGGAGTGCTATATCAAGCTGAAGGCCGATATGGAGAAGGTGACACAAAGCACTATTGACTTGATGAGATATGTAGAAGTTTCAAAATAGTAAAAACGATGAATGAATTATTAAACTGTAATGTGGGCTGTATCTTCCTGACGATGGGCTTGCCGACATTGGATCCTGTGATGACCAGTGTGCTGGACTATATCCACCAGCATGCCCTGTTCTTGGGCTCGTGGGGAGGCTTTTCCAAGTCGTTGGGACTGATACTTGCCATGTGTGTGACCAGCTATGAATGCTGGATGATGATGCTTGGACGGCGAGGTATCGATGTGATGAAGCTGTTCAGGATAGTAGGTATCTCACTATGTATCGTCTCTGCCAATGCCATTGCCGATGCCGTGGCTGCACCAGGGGAACAGATGGGACGTGTGATGAAAGCGCAGGCCACCAGAAGCCACCAGCGTATCGATGCACTGGAGAAGCACGAGGCGAAACTCCAGAGCCAGTACCTCGATAAGCTACGGGCGCATAACGATTCACTCGACAGGAAACGCAGGGCAGAAGCCAAACTATCGGAGGATTCCCATTGGTGGGAAGAAGTTGCTTATGCCGTGAAGAACATGGATAATGCCGTAGAGCAGTGGGCCAAGGAAGCCGCTGTTATCGCAGAGACTAAGACGGCAGAGACCATCAATATGCTGATTCGGTATATCGGAGAAATCATCTATCAGGTCATCTATTTCGGAATGCTGCTTGGTCAGGCATTCATGATGAACGTGCTGAAAATCTTCTGTCCCGTAGCCTTTGCCCTGAGTATCGTACCACCCTGGGCCAGTGCGTGGAGTCAGTGGATCAGTAAATATGTGAGTCTGTCGCTATGGGCACCCTTGATATATATGTGTAGCATCTATGCGGACATGATACTGAAATACACCATCCTACAGGACACAACAGCCTACACCACTCTACTCGGTAGTGCCAGTTATACGTGGGGAGAGATAGGAGGTCTGGGAATGCAGGGCATCGGAAGTACCTGTATGTATGTCGTAGGATTATTGGTAGGAGCCATGCTCATTAAGTTCGTGCCAGAGCTTGCCTCATGGATAGTGCCGGGAGGAGCCAGCAGCAGTATCGGTTCAGCTGTCAGCAGTATGACTACAGCAGGAGCAGCAGCCGTAGGAGGTGCGGCAGGAGGCTTTGCAGGTTCAAGTATCAGCGTGACACGTAAGACTCTGGGCAGTGTTGTCAGAAGAAGCGCTAAAGAACAGACAGTATAAGTAATCATATAAAAACAATACAGCAATGTTAATTGAAAGTTTAGAGAAGAAGACGAAATTGGCTATGTTCACGGTCTTGCTGGCAGTCAGTGCCAGCGCCGTGACTTGCGGCCTGTGCTTTTACTTTGCCATCAGTCTGGTCAGAGACCAACAGCAGCAGGTGTATATCCTTGACGGAAGCATTCCCTTTATGGCAGAGCGCAGTAAGAACGAGATGACTTTTGACATCGAGGCCAAGGCACACATCCAGTTGTTCCACCAGTATTTCTTCAATCTCTCGCCAGATGATGAGTATCTGAAATGGACATTTGGGAAGGCTATGTATCTGGCTGATGAGAGTGCCCTGAGGCAGAAGCAGGCCATCGAGGAAACTGGTTTTTACTCGCAATTGCTCTCCAGCTCTGCTGTAGAGACTATCGTGGCAGACAGTATCGAACTCAACAAAGACCAGATGAGTTTCAAGTATTACGGCACGCAGATGATTAAGCGCAGAACCAACAGCGTAAAGCGTAGCATCATCACCGTAGGAAAGTTGCAGAATGTGCCGAGGACGCAGAACAATCCTCACGGACTGCTGATAACCAACTGGCGTACGCTGGAGAATAAAGACCTGAAATCATATTAAGTGAAAAGAGAAGAGTGAAGAGTGAAAAGTGAATAATAAAGTACCATGAATATATTCAAGAACAAGCAAACACACGAGTATAAGGAGAAGGAGCGTTACCGCCTGAGAAGAGCCAGAATCTGGGGCTTTAAGATAGGTAAGAAATACGCCATCGGAGAGAAGATTGCCAAGGCCAATGCCTGGGCAGACGGCCACAGACGCAAGACAGCAGGAATCTTGTTCTCTGTGAATGCCACCATCTACGTTATCGGCTTCCTGCTGTGTATGTCAGGAAATGACAATAACAGTATCAAGGACCCCATGCAGGACTTCGCTCAGGTACAGCCCATGTTTGCCCAGCTGCACCGTATCGAGGACATGAAGACCGTCCAGAAGAATACCTTTGTGACGCTGAGCAATAGAGCAGTAAGACTGAAACACGAGGTCGATTCCCTGATGGCCAAGCCCGGTAAGACCCATGCAGATTCCGTGCTCGCACTGGAAAAATACGATGAACTCCAAATGATTATGAACAAATAACCAAATAAGAAAAGAACCATGAAGATAGATTTCAAGAAGATTGATTTTCGACAGGGAAAGTACTGGTTCCCGCTGGTACTCTTCGTTCCCTTGGTAGCCATAGCCTATTTCTCCTGTGAGATGTTCAAAGGCCCGACAGAGCAGACAGGTATGGTCACCGACAGTATCAACACCATGATGCCAGAGCCAGCCGGTGACGGACTGCATGGTAAGTTCGCTGCCATGGAGGACAACATCCTCAGAGGTGACGGCTATACTGCCATCAATGCCCTTGGCGAGGAAGAACAAGGCGAGAGCGATGACGAGAACGTCTATAGCGAGAGTGAGATGGACCGAATCGACAAGGAGAAGGCAGAGAAGAAACGCCAGGAACAAGAGATGGCAGCCCTCCAGCAGCAGCTCAAAGAGTCGAGGATGCACATCAACCAGTATGATGACCGCTATACAGGCCATAGCAGTAATGGCAGTCAGCAGCGAGAGATGGAGCAATTTGAGGAGCAGATGCGCCAGATCCAGGAGCGAAGCAGAAAGATGGCACGAGACATCACAGGCGATGACTATCCTTCAAGGAATGATCAGCAGGCACAATTCAATCCGAATGCGAATGGTCAGATAACAGGCTATGATATCTACGGCAATCCTATCATGGCTAACCAACAGCCCAAGAAAGACACTATAGCCGTTGTTGCCAAGGCTGATGATACCCATGCGGAAAGCTTCAATACCATTGCTGATGACGAAAAACTCGATGACCCGCTAATCAAGGCCATGATAGACAAGACCACCAAAGCCCATGAGGGAACCAGACTCCGTTTTAAACTGTTGGATGATGTCATTGTTATGGGCGTGAAGCTGAAGAAAGGCACCTACCTCTATGGAACAGTGACCGGCTTCGGTCAGCAGCGAGTGATGGCAGATATTACCAGTATTCTGGTGAAAGATAAGTTTCTGAAGATTCACCTGTCGGTCTATGACCTTGACGGTATGAAAGGATTTTATGTGCCGGAGTCAGCTTTTAGGGATATGATGAAGAATGCCGGTAGTGCTGCCATGCAGAGCAACATCAGCTTTGACTCCAATGGTGGTAGCGGTATCTCAGCACAGGCACTGGCTCTACAGGCTCTGCAGAATGCCTATCAGAGTACGTCAAGTGCCATCTCACAGGCCATTAAGAAGAACAAGGCAAAGATTAAGTATAACACCATTGTATATCTGATTAACGAACAATAACCCCATAAACACACAAACGATATGAAAAGTATGAAAAAGTTTTTATTTACAGCAGTGGCTTTGATGGCCATGAGCACAACCAATGTAAGTGCAGAGACAACGCAGTCCAATGACGTGTATCTGAGCACCATCTATGTCAACGAGCAAGTAACCACCCATCTGATTATGCCAGAGACCATCCGACTGGTGGATATCTCCACTGATACCGTCGTCGGCAACCAAGTCAATGACAACATCGTGCGTCTGAAACCCAAAGGAGCGATGCAGGACTATGAGCAGGCAGGCATCGTGACTGTCATCGGAGAACGACATATCGCCCAGTATAAGCTTATCTATCGCAGCTGTCTTCCCTTTGCCAGTACCCGCTTCACTGTTCCGTATTGGGATATGCAGGAATACCAGAATCCCAATGTGAGTATGTCTGTAGGAGAAATGAGCCGCTATGCCATCCGTATCTATAACACCAAGCGCAGTGTGGAGAATATTCATACCAAGAAAGACAAGATGAAGGCCTGGGTGAACCATATCTGTTCAGCAGGTGACTACTTCTTCATTGACTTCTCACTGGAGAACAAGACTAAGATACCATACGACATTTCAGAGATACGAGTCAAGCTGGAGGATAAGAAGCAGAAGAAAGCCACCAACTACCAGAGTATAGAGCTGACACCAGAGTATATGCTCAACTACAACAAGCACTTCAAGAAACGTTATCGCAATGTGCTTGTAGTAAAGAAGCTCACCTTCCCCGAAGCCAAGGTCTTGAAGATCGAGGTCAGTGAGAACCAGATTTCCGGCAGAACCATTGAGCTGCACATCAACTATGATGATGTGCTGGATGCCGATTGCTTTGACGATTAAACAAACAAAGGTAGAAGAAGAGCATGATTCAGGAAACCAAGGAACAGCAGCAGATGTATAATCTGTTTCGCTCGTTCATCTATATTTTCTTGATTATCGAGTTGGTGATGCACATGCCTGTCCATACAGGGAGTAGCATTGCCAACTCCTTTTTGCAGATGATAGCCAGACTGGGCTTCTTCAATTCCGTGGTTTCGTGCAAGGTCATAGAGTTGGTGACTATCTTGATTACCTGTGCAGGCACTACGGCACGACGGAGCTTGAAGTTCGATGTCAGGAAGATGGTCGTCTATCCCTGTGTAGCAGGAATCACCCTGACCGTGCTGTGCATCTTCCTGCAGCAAGGGCATTGGGGAACCCATATTGCAGGCTATTCGCTGAACCGCATTCTCTATCTTGTTACCTCGATAACAGGCGTGATGTGTATTCACAGGAGTCTCGATGCCATTGCGCAGTACTTTAGCTGCAAGTTAGGTGAAGACAGGTTTAACTTCGAGAATGAGAGTTTCCAACAGTGTGAGCAGTTGGTGGAGAATAAGTACAGCGTCAACATTCCGATGATCTTCTACTATAAGGGACGAATGCGAAAAGGCTGGTGCAATGTGGTTAATCCTTTCAGAGGGACATGGGTGGTAGGAACACCAGGTAGTGGTAAGTCCTTCTCTGTAGTAGAACCCTTCATCCGACAGCACTCAGCCAAGGGCTTTTCGTTAGTTGTGTATGACTACAAGTTTCCGGCTCTTGCAGAGATGACCTTTTACCACTTCAATAAGAATAAGATGCTCGGCAATATCCCCAAGGATATGAACTTCAACATCATCAACTTTACCGATGTGGAGTACTCGAATAGAGTGAACCCCATCCAACGAAAGTACATCCCCGATTTGAGTGCTGCCTCAGAGACAGCAGCTACACTGCTTGCAGCCCTGAACAAAGGAGCAGGACAGGCAGGAGGTGGTGGAAGTGACAAGTTCTTCACCAACTCAGCCGAGAACTTTCTGGCAGCCATCATCTATTTCTTTGTCACCTTCCGTCCTGTGGCATGGAAGAACGGCAGGAAGTTGCATCACATGATTATCAGTGACGGACGAAAACTGGAAATCAGGATACGCATGTGGGATGACTATGTTGCATTGGATAAAGATGGTAATGTCGTTCTCGACTTCACAGATAAAGACGGCAATAATGTCAGCACCGATGCCGATGGAATGCCTGTCACCTTGAAAGGCTTTTCGTATGTCGATAGAGAGGGGAGAGTAGTCTTTATTGAAGATGAGTTCTACGAGGATGATGAAGGGCGAATCACCCAGCCCGACACCTTTACGGGCGAGTATAGTGACATGCCCCATGTACTCAGCTTCCTGCAGCTCAGTTATGAAGATTCCTTTAATATCCTGATGCAGGATGAAAACATCATGTCGCTGATGGCTCCATTTAAGAGTGCTTACGATAACAATGCTATGGATCAGTTGGAAGGTATGGTTGGAACACTTCGTGTCAACGCTGCACGACTGGTGTCACAGGAAGCCTACTGGGTATTCTCGGGTGATGACTTCGACCTGAAGGTGTCAGACCCAGCAAAACCCTCGTATCTGATTATCGCCAATGACCCAGAGAAAGAACAAGTGATAGGCTCTCTAAATGCCCTGATATTGAACCGTCTGACTACACGAGTCAACAGCGGACAGGGAAAGAACGTGCCAGTGAGTATCATCATCGATGAGCTACCGACGCTTTATTTTCATAAGATAGACCGACTGATAGGTACAGCCAGAAGCAATAAGGTCAGTGTGACAATGGCATTTCAGGAGCTACCCCAGTTGGAAGCCGACTATGGTAAGAACGGTATGCAGAAGGTGATAACGACGTGTGGTAATGTGTTTGCAGGCTCAGCGAGAAACAAGGAAACGCTGGAATGGTTACAGAATGACATCTTCGGAAAGGTCAAGCAGACTACCCAGAGCATCAGCATTAATGATGAGCGGGTATCAACCTCCTTTAATGAGAAGATGGACTGTTTGGTTCCTGCTGCCAAGATAGCAGATATGGCCACTGGCTGGATCTGTGGACAGACAGCGCGCGACTTCACGCCCACAGAAGCAGCTGCTATGCACAGCGTGAACCTAGAAGAAACCGATGAGTTCAAGACCACCAAGTTCTTCTGTAAAACCAACTTCGATATGAGCCATATCGAGGAAGAGAAGAAACACTATACCCCCTTGCCCAAGAAATACTGCTTTGAGAACGAGCATGAAAAAGAAGTGATGCTGGCAAGAAACTTCCGACGCATCAATGAGGAAGTGACGCAGCTTACGGCCAGTTTGCTTGGAAAAGAAAACGCCCAATAAACGAAGAAGCCTGCCTCCAATGCGAGACAGGTTTCTTTCGTTATAGCGTATTTGCTATGGCTCTGACTTTGGCGTTATAGCTATCCATATTCTCTGCATAGCCGATACGCTTTAGGAAGGCATAGTAGTCTTTGTCCTTCTTGGGGTCATAGCGTCGCTGTATCATGCGGACATAACCTGCAACCGATTCTTCCCAGGAACGGAAGCGATAGTAGTCACGTTGGGAAGAGTTATACAGCCCAAAGAGATTGTTGTAGTTCCGGCACACATTCGAAGAGCCATAGCCCGTTTCAAGACAATACTGTGCTGCTACAATCTTTGGGTAAAGTACACCGCAGTCCTTCATGACCTTGAATAGGTTGTGAAGGTTAAGCGGTCTGTCAGGTCTGGAGGCAAAATGTAAGTTCTCCATTTCCTCCTGCAAACCACAGATATAACTGTTCAGATGATTGATGAACGGTTCAGGGTCTATTGACTTCCACACACCTTCTACAAGCCGCTCCGCTTTCAAATGAAGATGCGGACCAGTTGACTTACCTGTATCAGAGGACAAGGCCACTATCGTTCCTGCTGATACAACATCCCCTTCTCTGACTGCTATCAGTCCTAAGTGACCATACAGGATGCGCAGTCCAACATGGTTGATGATGACATGATGACCATAGCCCGATTCACTATATACCACCTTTTCAATGACTCCTGGCATCATCGCATAGACCAATGAGCCTTTGGCACATCGCAAGTCTATTCCGTTGTGGAATGTCCCTTTTACAAAAGTGACAGGATCTTTGCGATAGCCATAGTCAGAAGTGATGTGGATAAAGTCCAATGGCAGCGCTACAGAAGTACGACGGTTCAGCAGTTCCATCATCATACTGTCTTTGATAGAAACGAATAAAGGGACATCGTACTCAATGGCTATTTCCTGATGCGAAGGAAGGTCAAAGTATTCTTTTGAGCTCTTTTGTTCAGAAACCGCTAAATTACAGGAATCAGGCTGAACTTCTGGAATCTGCTTACTTTTAACCACCTGTGGCAGCTTTTGAACCGTATTAAACTGTGCCGGACAAGACACTGGAATTACCGGCAGGAATAAGAAGTATAAGAAATATTTTTTTCTGCTTTTCATGGTATTATTTGTTTTAATTTTGCACTCGGTTTGAGAAACCAGTCACTCCTGAATACGAGTGCAAAGGTACGGAAAACTGACGAGGAAATCGAAGGAATAAAAACTTTATATCCTCTTTGGTAAATCCTGCCACATTTTAATAATAAGGTATAACAATCAAACAAAAGAAGAGAATGGGAAAGTTATTTGGTGAAAGAGAACTGAGTAAGAAAGACTTTGAGCGTATCGACATTGATGTAAGGTCGATGCCCAAGGAAATCAAGGAGAAGCTGTTGAACGGTGAGCTCACTCCACTCGTGGAGATTCGTGACCAGCTGGATAACGGCATCATCGCCACCATGCCTGTGAAGCTCCGCCTGCAACGCGATACCGACGGCAATGCCGTGCTGAAAGCCTATCCAGTGAGCAGGGATATTGTGAGTGACCTGAAGCTACAGGATGCAGAGCAGAAACGTCTGCAGGCTGGTGAGGTCATCCAGAAGGACATCCGTGAGGGCAGCCGCACAAGAACCATGTTCCTCCAGTTAGACCAGGAAACGAAGTCGCTGCTGAAGCGTGAAGTCAATAAGGCTGAGATTGACAAGCGTATCGACGAGCTGGAGCATGTGAAGGACATCACCCTTGGACAGAACCAGCGTCAGGCCATCAGAGAAGGAAAGCCCGTGGAACTGGAGGTAGGCGATACCAAGGTAACAGTCGGTGTTGACCTCCGTCAGAACTCAGGCTTCAAGGCTATTGACGGCGACATGCAGGAGTGGAAGCGTCAGCAGGAAATCAAGTGGGACATGGCCAATCCCGGTCAGATGGGCTACTGGCAGACTGACGAGAACCGTTGGGAGTACAAACAGGTTCAGGAGAAATACAAGATGCCGGAGCCCAATAAGGAAGAGAAGAAGACTGTCAAGGAGGAAGTGCGACAGACAATCCGCTTCAAGTAAGAGAACAAAGGTATAGCAAAGTAAAGATTGAATAAAGGATAACAACAATGATTCTTGCCATTTCTTAGATACTATGAAAACACGAGACCTTATAATCTATACTGTGAAAACACACTTTTAAAATCAGGAAACATGGAGAAAAGAGAAAAAACTTATGAAGAGCTTGTACAGCTCAAAGAATCGGGAGAAATTGGCTGGCGCGAGTTTATCCGCAGGCAGCCTGAGATGGAGGACGATTACTATCACTGGTGCGTGGAGAATGACCTCGACATGAACGAGGACACGGCAGAAGCCTTTATGACGCTCACCGAGGAACACGTAGTGGCATAGTAGCAGGACTCAAAACAAATAATACCAAGAAAAAGAATACACTATGGAAGATAACAAGGATAACAGTGTAAAAGAGACTGAGCAAAAGCCCCAGGAACAGGCAGAGGGCAAGACTGGCGGTAAGACGATGGCAGAAAAGGCCATCGACCGCTTCGCTCAGATGATGGTCACCCGTCTGGAGGAGATGAAGGGCCAACAGTGGGAAAAAGGCTGGATTGACGGAGGCGGCAGGACACACGGCCTGCCCCAGAACCTCTCCGGTCGCCGCTATTCAGGACATAATGACTTCTTCCTTCAGTTGCATACCGCTGCCAATGGCTATGATGTACCCGTCTATGCCACCTATAAGCAGATAAAGGAAGCTGGAGCCAATATCGCTAAAGGCGAGAAAGCCATGCCCGTCATCTATTGGAATGTCACCCATAAGGATGAGAACGGCCAGAAGGTATCTGATGAAGCCTACGAAGCCATGACCAAGGCAGAGCAGGAGAAGGTCAAGACCATCCCCATTATGATGGGCTACTATGTCTGGAACCTACAGCAGACCAACTTCCCTGAGATAAAACCGGAGCAGTATGCCAAGCTGCAGGATAAGTTCAAGGCACCGCATATCGAGGATGCCACCGGTATGTACACCTCCAAGGAGTTCGACCAGATGATTGACAAGCAGGCATGGGTCTGCAAGATCAATAACGTGGATGGTGCAGGCGCTTTCTACAGCCAGTCGAAGGATGAAATCACCGTTCCGACAAAGAAGCAGTTCAAGATCCACGATACCCCTGAGGAAATCTATAAGGACGGTATGGAGTACTACAGTTCCATCGCCCATGAGATGGCCCATTCGACAGGTGTAGAGAAACGTCTTGGAAGAGACATGGAAGGTCATTTCGGTGATCCGAAGTATGCCAAGGAAGAGCTCGTTGCGGAACTGACTGCTGCCATGGTCGGCAATACGATGGGCTTTGACAAACGTATCCTTGACAACAATGCCAAGTATGTCGATTCCTGGATGGACACCCTGAAGAAAGAGCCCCGCTTCATCCTCAGTGTGATGGCCGATGTCAATAAAGCATCAAAAATGATTCTCGACCATGTGGATGCCCAGCGTCTGGAGATGGGCATGACAGCCCTCCAGCCCAAGGAAGAAACAGCCAACGAAAAGACTGCGGAAGCCAAGGTTGCCCCAGAGACCAAGATGGACATAGCAGCAGAACCCATCGCCAAGCCCAAGACCAAGGCAGAAGAAAAGGCAGAACTTGCCAAGGAAACAGCAGTCGTCTTTAAGGACTTGAAGGAAAAGCATCCCGATGCTCTGCTATTGATGCGTAAGGGTGACTTCTATGAAGCCTTTGAAGAAGATGCCAAGAAAGTAGCCAAGTCAACAGGCTTGAAGGAGCAGCATATCATCAAGGAAGGTTTTGCTAATAAGGAAAACAAAGAGGGTGAAAAAGGCGTTTCCTATGTCAACTTCAAGAACACCAGTCTTGACAAGTACCTGCCCAAGCTCGTCCGTGACGGCCATCGTGTCGCCATCTGTGACAGTCTTGAAGACATCGCCAAGCAGCGTATCAGCGAGAGAAAAGAGCTGCAGGAACAACAGGTAGCGGCAAAGGCACAGCAGCCTGCCCAGTCAGCCAAGACCATTCCTTTGGATCAGTTCAACAAGCTCGAAACTGAGGATGGAAAGAAGATAGACCATTTTGCCGTTTTCAAGATGAAGAGCGGCAACTACGGTGTGAGGGCTATGGTGGACGGTCAGCAGATGAGCGTCAAGGCACTGGATAAAGAAGACCGCAATGCCTTCTTTGAGCATACCACTACCAAGGCTGCTTTGGTACAGAAGTACTATGGCAAGGAGCTCTCCCAGCCAAAGCATGAGGAGCGTAGCAGAGCCAGGGCGATGTAATGGATGTAAGAAGTTAGAGGTAAGAAAAGAAAAAGTACAAAGATAAAACGATGTTTGAAGAATACAAGGCGTTCAAGGAAAAGGTCGGTGTGGATGATGTCGCTGCCTATCTTGGCTATAAGCTTGATAGGAAGGCCGGAGTCGGC
>Ga0256404_1011370_pt1 | contig 11957 bp, 10 predicted proteins | sample RumenRJG_01DNA_FD_185990 | JGI IMG/M metagenome (GOLD analysis project Ga0256404, IMG submission 185990) | Bovine rumen microbial communities from Lethbridge, Alberta, Canada - RJG_01 | ecosystem: Host-associated > Mammals > Digestive system > Stomach > Rumen | place: Canada: Alberta | collected... | reverse complement strand
CTGCCGATCTCCTCCGAATCCATCTGCACCGCTTCTTCCACAAAGTACCAGAGATCATCTTCCCTTAATGTCCCGTCTTCTTTCAGACAGATCATGCTTTCCAGAAATTCCTTCCGGCATTTTTCGGCCATCTCATAGCTGTCCAAAAGATAATTACAGGTGCGGAATGTTTCACATGCCCTTTCATATTCCTGCGCGCGGTAATACTCCATTCCCTTCTGATAATGCAGAAAAAGAGGAACGAAATAAAGAGCGCTGCCTGTCACGGCAACAGCGATGATTCCGCAGAGAATCTTTGTAAGTTTCTTCATCTTTCTCTTCCTTTCATTGCGGCACAACAGCAGTCGAAGTGATTGAGATTTCAATGATACCGGCATCTTCGGCATAGACCTGTTCCATTAATCCTTTCACGCTCCAGTCATTGGGAGCGTTGCAGAACTCGCGGAACAGCCCGAGATAAAGATTGTTGCCGTATGGCGGCGGCAGTATGTAGCGAAGAGTCACACCCTTCCACGCCAGCTGATGCCGCTGTACGAAATTGCCTGATTCCGTCATGTCGGTATATTTCCTGTGCTCTGCTTCCATACCGTAACGCATTCTCAACTGTTCCACAATTTGGTCCATCATTGGTTCAGAGACAAGGTTTGACTGACAGGAGAAGGTAACGGTATTCTGTTCCTTATTTCTGTCATACCACCGGCAAATCCTGTCTGTTTCTCTTTGGAACAGCATCCCCAGAAGCGGCTGATCCGTACCTTTCAGATATTTGTAATTATTTCCGTCCTGCTTCACCGGAGCATCGAAGTTCTTTTCCAGTTCCGCAAAATCCATATTCACGGCTTCTTCCATGAAATACAGATGGTCATCCTCTCTGAGATTCCCGTTTTCATCCAAACGCACCATGCCGTCATAAAACTTCTCCCGGCATTTCTGCGCCATACTCATGCTGAAAGGAAGATTGTTGCACGTCACAAAAATATCGCATGCCCTTTCATAGTCCTTCATGAAATAGCAGACCATTCCCCTTGCATAATGGACCAACAGTGGCGTCAGATACAGCAGGCAGAGCACCGCAACGATTTTGAATAAACGGAGAAACGTTTTTCTCATGATATCACAGCTTTCTTCTCCTTCATTGTAGCGGATTCACTCCCCCCACGCAAGAAAAGAAAAGGAGACCTTCCGGTCTCCCCGTTACTCTTCTTCACAGGCACCGTTCCAAAGACGGTAGTAGGTTCCCTTCTTTGAAAGCAGCTCTTCATGCGTTCCTTCTTCCTCAATGCCGTTTTTCCCTAAGACCAGAATGCGGTCCGCATCCTTGATGGTCGTTAAGCGGTGGGCAATGGTCAGGGTGGTTCTGCCCTTTGCCAGTTTCTTTAAGCTCTTTTCGATCAGGATCTCGCTCTCATTGTCCAATGCACTGGTGGCTTCATCCAGTAAAAGAATCGGCGGATTCTTTAGGAAGACCCGCGCAATGGCGATGCGCTGCTTCTGTCCGCCCGAAAGCTTGACGCCACGCTCTCCAACATAGGAATGATAGCCGTCTTTGAGCTGAGAGATGAATTCATCCGCCCCGGCCAGCTTCGCTGCCGCAATGACTTCCTCTTCCGTCGCATGGAATTTCCCGTACGCGATATTCTCAAATACCGTACCGGAGAAAAGGTAGACATCCTGCTGCACGATGCCGATAGCCGAGCGCAAAGAATGCAGCGTCACATCCCGGACGTTCTGTCCGTCAATGGTGATCTTTCCTTCCGAGACGTCATAGAAGCGCGGAATCAATGATGATAAGTGGTCTTGCCGCCGCCGCTCTCCCCGACTAATGCCAGATTCTCGCCCGGTGCGATATCGATGTTCAGATGGCTTAACACGCGGTTATGGTCATCCGGATACTCAAAGGTGACATCCTCAAAGCGGATATGGCCTTCTTTGACTTTTAGATCCTTGGCCCCTTCCTTATCGAAGATATCGATCGGAGTATCCATGATCTGCAGGAAGCGCTCGATGCCGGTAATGCCGGACTGGAACTGCTCCGCATATTCCACAATACGGCGAATCGTCGCAATGAGCGAAGATACATAAAGAATATAGGCCACCAAATCCCCGGCATTGATATAGCCCTTCACCAGGAACATGCCGCCGGAGAGGATCGTGACGGAATACATTAAGCCGTCAAATAAGCGCGTGGACATATTGTAGTTGGCCATCGCATAGTAGCGCTCTTTCTTGATTTCCTTAAAGAGCTGATTGTCCCTTTCAAATTTCTCCAGTTCATGCTCTTCCGCCGAGAAGGCCTTGACGACTTTCTCTCCGAGAAGGGAGTCTTCGACATTGGCATTGAGTGCCCCGATCTGGCTGCGCTGCTTGCGCGTGGCGACACGGAAATTGTGGCTCAGTTTGGAGGAAACGATCACCATGAGCGGCACGCAGGCAAAGATGATGAGGGTTAATGGGATATTGCTGCGGCAGAGGATCACAAAGGAGACCGTGATCTTGATCAGGGCAATGAAGAATTCCTCCGGACAGTGATGGGCAAATTCCGTGATGTCAAACAGGTCACTGGTGATACGACCCATAATGGTGCCGATCTTGGTATTGGCATAGTAGCTGTCCGACATGTATTCCAAGTGGCGGAACGCATCCGTCCGCATATCCGTCTCAATGTAAACCCCCATGATGTGACCGATCGAGCTCATGTAGTAGTACGCTGCCGCATCCACTAAGCGCAGTACGATATATAAGAGCGCCAGCTTTGTAATCAGGGAAACCGTCAGCATGGCAGGTTCATACATGGCCGTATTGGTCAGTCTGCTCATGATCTTCGGCAGAGCAATGTCGCAAAGTGTCGTCAAAGAGGCACAGAAGAGATCAAACACCATGTATTTCCAATACTTCCGTAAATACGGAATAAACCGTTTCAGCAATTCCCCGGTTGAATACTGTTTTTCCACTGTTCTGCTCATGCTCTTCACTCCACTTTCTCTTTTAAGAAAAACGGAGCCGGTTTCCTTTCCCCTGCAGGGATCATCGACTCCATTTTATGATATTTCTCTATTCTTCTTCTTTTTTGCGGTCCGGACTTTTCTCCAAATAGGAGACCGTCACGTTCGCAAACGGGATGTTGATGCTGTTTTCCTTGAAGATCCGTAAGATCTCGCGGTTCAGGAAAACCTTGACACCGTAAACGTCCTTTTCGTTGGCCTTGGCGCTGATGACCAGGTTCACGCTGTTATCCGCCAGTTCCATGACTCCGCCGTACTGCGGCCCTTCCAGAATGGCCGGATTCTTCTTAGCCAGATTCGGAAGTTCTCTCGCCAGCACTTTTTCCACAAATTCCAGATCCTCTCCGTACTCGATTCCCACCGTGATGGAAGCGATGGAAGTTTCCTTCGTCATGTTCACCACGCCGGAGATATCCGAGTTGTTGTAGATCTTGATGTTGCCGTCGGCCACCATGACCTTGGTCGTCCGCAGGCCGATATCCATGACCGTGCCGCGGTAGTTATTGACCGTGATGATATCACCGACCCGGAATTCCCCTTCAAAGACAATGAAGAGACCGGCAATGATATCCTTGACAAGACTCTGGGCACCGAAGCCGATGACCAGGGAAAGCACCCCGGCACTGGCAATCAGGTTCGCCGCATCCACGCCCAGTAAGTACAGGCAATAGAACAGTACCCCGAGGGTACCGCCATATTTTACCACAGAGAGCAACAGGTGCGATACTGTTTCGCCCCGCGTTCCCAAGAGCGATCCGATGATTCTTCCCGGAATATGGAAGAGAGCGACCGCAATCGACATGAACATCAGTACGATGGCACAGGCGCTTAAGGCGAAGATGTTGAAGCCCCGATCCCAGTTTCCGCTTAAGATATAGCGGACAATGGAACCGTCACCGAACAGTCTTCCGGCGCCCAGCACCGTGATAACAACATAGAAAATCAGTATCCCGCCGACAAAGCTCAGCATCCTGAGCAGCTTCTGTTCCGGACTCATCTCGATCCATTTGATGGCCCGGTTATCCCACCGTGCCGCCGCCTTGGTGGTTGCCGCTACGCGGCCGGACGGTAAGAGAATATTGAAGATGGCGGAATCCAGACCGTTTTCCAGTTCCGCATTGCTCATGGTTTCATACAGGGTTTCTTCCGCCTTGGTGGTCACCGTGACCGTTCCGGAAAGGAAGAGGATCAGAACCAGGCTGATGAGCGTGGTGATGGAGGCCACCACAAAGCGCGTCTCATACATGCTCCGGGTCGGAACGGTACTGCCCGCGAAATAATCTCCCGTATAGCGGAAGAATTCGAAGTAACGCTCCCCGTTATACCGGTGGAAGCCGTAGTAGTCGTTTCCCGTAAAGATATTATCCGACATTCCCATCTCTGCAGCCGTCTTGCCGATCTGGGCACGGTTCGGCGAGTAGAGGCAGGTATGCGCATCATCCGTATCAAACAGCAGGATGGATCCGCCGTTTAACAGTTCGGAAGAGAGAATGGCCGAAGCATCCGTTGCGGAAAGTACCCGGTTGATCATTTCCTTGCTGGCTTCCACCTGCAGTAAGGAGCGGTGGGTATGCACCGGATTGGCAAATGTCTCCCGGGTCAGACCTTCCGCCTGTGCACGGGAGAGGTAGACCGTATTGCCGTTCGTATCCAGCGTGGTGTAGTAGCGGAACGTGACACCGATATACTGCGACTGGGCTCCGGTATCATCTTCCATGATGCTCTGGATCAGTTCATCCTTCTTGCCGTCGATAATATCCTGGAACGGATAGGACTGATCTTCCGGATTCAGACTCAGCGTAAAGTACCAGTCTTCCGTATTGGTCGCAATGGTTCTGCCGTTCTCGTCAAAGATGTAGATGGAAGTGATGAAGTTGTTGGCGCAGAGTTCTTTTAAGCGTTCCGCGGACTGCACGGAGCGGAGGATGCTTCACTCGCTGTCGTAAATGTACTCCCGCTCTCCATCCTTGCCGAGTTTCGTATAGTAGCGCTCCGTCGGCGTATTCAGTACGGACGGATCTTCTTCAATTAAATAGGAAATCAGCTTGGCGGTGCTTAAGAAGCGCTGCTGATGATAGTCTTTGATAATGGCGTTGTTCCGCTGGGATTTCTGGTATCTGGCATTGACATCCTCCAGAGCAATGGCCGATTTTTCGGCGCTTTCCGAGATCTCCAGAAGCGTCTGGGAATAGAAGGAAATGCCGAAGATGATCAGAACGCCGAAGATCATTAACGGGAAGACCTTTTCGAAAATGGAAATATTCAGAATCGTCTCGCCGCCGTTTCTGCGCCTGAATACTTTCTTTTTGGTCTCCACCGTATTGCGGACAAAGTCGTTCCGCACCACAACGGCATAGGCCAGACACAGTAACATCACCAGAATATAGCCGGAGATGGACCAGAAGAGAACGTATTTGTTGTTGGAGAAGATCTTTGCGGTCTCCGCCACGGCACAGACCAGTGTCGTTCCGTTGAATTCCTTCGTGACACAGTAATACTTCTCTCCCAGGATATTCTGCATGCCGTTATAGCCATCGGAAAGCGCCTCTTTGGTAATACCCGCTTCCAGAGCGCTCTTGCCGGTCAGGATGGTTCCGTCATTTTCATAGTAGAGAAAGGTTTCGTTTTCCGGGTTGACCGCAAAGAGGAAACCGTCATTGCTGATGGAGATGCGGCTTAATACCTCGGAGACATCCCTCAGGGAATCGATCTGGATATCCAGCAGATTCGCCCGGGCACCCAGCATCAGATACACCGTCTGCGACCCGATCTGCAGCGGGGAGGAATAGAAATAGTAGTTTCCGTACGTGCTTCTCAGATAGACAGGAGTAACGCCTTCTTCCTCGGAATAGGTCCCCCTGATGAGACGCTGCACCTGGCGGAAGGTAAACATGTTGTTTTCCATGATGTTCTTGCCGTTGAATTGCTCCGTCGGCGAAATGATCACATTGCCCGCTTCGTCAATAATCAGAAGGTAGTCGATTCCCGAACGTCCGATAATATCGTGAAAGACTTCCGAGCGCTCTTCCTGCGTTGCCGTACTCAAAAAGTCAAACATGCCGCTGGTTAACAGTTCGCTTAAATCCCCCAGCATGTTCTGATTTCCGTAGTGGAAGATCGCCGTCAGCTCTTCCGTATCCTCTTCGTTGGTCGCAAGGATCTCCACGACCTCACTCAATGCCTTCTCGCTGCTGTTCCGCTGCCGGTAGATGGCTGTCTGATCCTGCATCCGGCGCAGGAAAAAGGCAATCAAAAAGGCACCGACGACCACCAGAACCGTATTGAAAACCACCTTTGAGAAAAAGTAGGTGTTCGCTCTTTTCCGGACCTGTTCATGTTCCGACATACCGCTGTCCTCCTGTAGATGATCTATGTATTGAATTTCGAATTGTTACCTATGATGGATTATTACCATTTTATCAAAAAACAGTGCACTTGATAATAGAATCGGGCATTTTCTGCTGTCTGATGAAATGTATTTTCCATGCTCCTTCCCGCCGCTGAGCAGGAAAGCTTTTTCCCAAAAGAAAAACCGGAATCCCAACGGGAATTCCGGTGTCTGTATTTCTTACTGTTCGCTGATCTTCAGCTTCATTTTCAGTTTTCTTAGCTCGCTCTGATAAAGCTCTCGGAGCGCTTCATCCCTGCGGGCCTCTTTGATCTTTGCCTGTACCTCTTCGATCTCCATTGCCACTTCCGCACGGTTGATCTCATCCGAGCGCTCAATATCATCCACCAGTACGGTGGCCATATTGTCCCGGAAATACAGGATGCCCTTACCGGAAACATAGTCGTAGCGGTAGGAGTGGGTGGGAGATTCCAGACCGATCGTTACCTTTCCGACATCCAGTGTGGTCACGATCGGCATGTGGTTGCTTAAAATACCACGCATTCCTGCCGGCGTAGTCACATTGAGTATCGTGGCCTCCAGTTCATCATAGAGACCGATCGGGGTAATGATCTTTACTTTAAACACGCTATACTCCTAAATGCTTTGCTTTCTCTCGCGCTTCGTCCACGCTGCCCACCATCATGAAGGCCTGTTCCGGAAGGTCGTCGCATTCCCCGTTCAGAATGGAACGGAAGGAACGGACCGTTTCCGCAACCGGAACGTATTTCCCGGAAATACCCGTAAACTGCTCCGCCACGTTCAGCGGCTGCGAGAGGAAGTTACGGATTCTTCTTGCCCGGTTGATGATGATTTTGTCTTCATCGCTCAGCTCATCCATGCCGAGGATGGAAATGATATCCTGCAGTTCCTTGTAACGCTGCAGGATCTGCTGCACTTCTCTGGCGACCTGGTAGTGTTCCTGTCCCACCACGAGCGGGTCCAGCATACGGCTGGTGGAATTCAGCGGGTCAACCGCCGGATAGATGCCCAGTGCCGCAATGGAACGGTCTAATACCGTCTTGGAATCCAGGTGCGTGAACGCTGTCGCCGGAGCCGGGTCCGTCAGGTCATCGGCCGGTACGTAGACCGCCTGAATGGAAGTGATGGCACCTTTGTCCGTGGAAGTGATACGCTCCTGCAGCTGACCCATTTCCGTGGAAAGGGTCGGCTGGTAACCGACCGCACTCGGCATTCTGCCGAGCAGTGCGGAAACTTCCGAGCCTGCCTGGGTGAAACGGAAGATATTGTCGATGAATAAGAGCACATCCTGCTCCTGCTCATCGCGGTAATACTCCGCCATGGTCAAACCGGTCAGGGCCACACGCATTCTGGCACCCGGGGATTCATTCATCTGTCCGTAGACCAGAACCGTGTTTTCCAGAACACCGGATTCTTTCATTTCGTTATATAAGTCGTTGCCTTCTCTGGTGCGTTCGCCAACCCCGGCAACCACCGATAAGCCGTGATGCTCAATGGCGATATTGTGGATCATCTCCTGCATCAGTACCGTCTTGCCGACGCCGGCCCCTCCGAACAGACCGACCTTGCCGCCGCGGGCGTACGGGCATAAGAGGTCAATGACCTTCAAGCCGGTTTCCAGAATGGCGGAGTTGGTCTGCTGCTGGGCAAAAGTCGGAGCGGCTCTGTGGATCGGACGGCGCGGAATGTCTGCAGGAATCTCGCCAAGATTGTCGATCGGCTCGCCGAGAACATTAAACATTCGGCCTAAGATCTCATTTCCCACCGGAACGGAGATCGGTGCACCGGTATCCAGTGCTTCCAGGCCCCGCTGCAGGCCGTCCGTCGGAGACATCGCAATACAGCGCACGACATCGTTTCCGATATGCTGGGCAACCTCGACCGTGATCTTAGTGCCTTCGTTTTCAATTATGATGGCATTCTGCAGTGCCGGCATGTGGTCCTTTTCAAAACGGATGTCCACGACCGGCCCGATCACCTGAATAATTTTACCGATATTTGCCATGTGCTACTCCTCCTTCAAAGCATCCGCAGCCGAGATGATTTCCGTGATTTCCTGGGTAATCGCCGTCTGCCTTGCCTGGTTGTATTCTAACGTTAAGTCTTCTATCATCTTTTCCGCATTGTCGTTGGCACTTTCCATCGCCATTCTCCGGCTGCTCTGCTCGGAGGTTGTGGAATCGAGATAGGCATTGTAGAGTTCGGATTTCACATACATCGGAATCAGATCGTCCAGAATCTCTTCCGGGGACGGTTCGTAGATGATGTCCACCGCGGAATCCGATGCATTGTTTTTGATCGGGATCACCCGGATCTTTGTCGGCTCATATACCATCGTATTGAAGAATTTGGTATAGATGATGCGGATCGATGTGATCTCGTGATTGATATAGCGGACCAGCTGCCGGTCCATCATGTCCGCCAGCATGTCGTAATCCACTTCATCGATATGGATGGGCTCTTTCTGGATGGGATAACCGTCACGCAACAGCTGTGCATGCAGCTTGGAGCCGATGAGGATGATCTCCCCCGTCTTTTCCAGCTCCTTTTCCAGGTAGTTGGCCATATTGATGTTGTATCCTCCGCAAAGACCCAGATCGGAACAGAAGACAAAGGTCAGCGGATTGGTATCTTCCGTGACGGTCAGATATTTGTTTTCCACCTCCGAAGAGTGCATTAAAATATCCGTTACGACTAACGAAAGATTGTTCGCATATTCCTGATTCTGTTCCAGAAGGTGCCGCTGCCGCCGCAGCTTGCTGACGGCAACCAGTTCCATGGCACCCGTGATCTTGCGGGTTGCCTGAATGGAACGGATCCTTCCCTTGATTGTCTGCAGAGTTTTTGCCATAGGTTATCCTTCAGAGAAGAAGCGCTGATTGAAGCTGTCCACCGCGTCCATCAGCTCTTCCGTAATGTCTTCGTTGAACGACTGGTTTTCCTCCAGTTCGTCTAACAGGTTCTTCTCATTTGCATGAAGATAATGCAGGAGCTCGTCCTGATACCGCAGCATGTCATTGACCTCGACATCCTTGCACATGCCGTTTTCCACCGCAAAGAGGACCAGAACCTGATCCAGTGTGGTCATCGGCTGATACTGCGGCTGTTTTAAGATTTCCGTCAGACGCTTGCCGTGCTCAATGACGGAACGCGTGGCCGGATCCAGGTCGCTGCCGAACTGGGAGAAAGCCAGCATTTCCTGATACTGGGCCAGTTCCAGTTTCATGCTCTTGGAGACCTGCTTCATCATGCGCACCTGCGCACTGGAGCCGACTCGGCTGACCGAGAGGCCGCTGTCCACGGCCGGACGCACGCCGCTGTTGAATAATTCCGTCTGCAGGAACAGCTGGCCGTCCGTAATGGAAATGACGTTGGTCGGGATGTATGCACTGATATCCCCGGCCTGTGTTTCAATGATCGGCAGAGCGGTCAGAGACCCGCCGCCGTAATCTTCATTTAATTTGGCTGCACGCTCCAGCAGTCTGGAGTGCAGGTAGAAGACATCCCCCGGATAGGCTTCTCTTCCTGGAGGACGCCGTAATAACAGGGACATGGCACGGTAGGCCACGGCATGCTTGCTTAAGTCGTCATAGACGATCAGAACATCCTTGCCCTGTTCCATCCATTCCTCCCCGATGGCACATCCCGCATACGGGGTGATGTACTGCAGCGGAGAAGAGTCACTGGCCGTTGAGACAACGACCGTGGTATATTCCATGGCCCCGGCAACACGCAGTTTTTCCACGATCTGGGCGACCGTGGAGGCTTTCTGTCCAATGGCAACATAGATGCAGTAGACGTGCTTGCCCTTCTGGTTGATGATCGTATCGATGGCAATGGCCGTCTTTCCTGTCTGACGGTCGCCGATGATCAGCTCACGCTGTCCCTTGCCGATCGGAATCATGGAGTCAATGACCTTGATGCCCGTCTGCAGCGGCTGCTTGACGCTTTCCCGGCTCATGACGCCCGGAGCTACCCGTTCGATCGGACGGGTCTTCGTGCTCTTGATCGGGCCGGCTTCATCAATCGGCTGACCTAAGGCATTGACCACGCGTCCCAGCATCCCGTTCCCGACCGGGACTTCCACGACACGCTTGGTCCGCTTGACGCTGTCGCCTTCCTTGACCAGGCTGTCATCTCCCATGATGACCGCGCCGACGATGTTTTCTTCCAGGTTCAGTGCCATACCGTAAACTTCATCATTAAAAAGAATCAGTTCGTTCGCCATGACGGAATTGAGTCCCTTGACTAGGGCGATTCCGTCACCGACCGTTTTGACCACGCCGACATCGTCGACGCTGACCTCATTTTTAAATTCACTGATCTGCTTCTTAATGAGTGAGGAAATATCTTTTGTATTTAATTCCATGAACCCACCGCCTTTATTTGAGTAAGTCCGCTTTCATCTCATCCACCCGGTTCTTTAGTGAGGCGTCGATGACCTTGTCGTCACAGACGATCTTAAAACCGGAGATAAGCGAAGGATCGATCTTATTCTCCAGAACCACATCCTGGTTCAGTTTTTTCTCTGCGAATGCCGTGATGGCTTTCATTTCTTCCGTGTCCAGTTCTCTCACGGAATAAACGACGCCCTTTATCTTGCCGTCCGCACTCTCTTTGCTGAGCTTTTCATACGTTTCGTTGACGAGCTTAAAAGCATCGAGAATATTCTCCAGCTCCGCCGGAGTATTACTTTCTTTTAATAAATCATAAAGTGTATCGGAGAACTTTTCCTTGTCAAAATCGCTCATGATCAGTTCTCTTTCAGGAAGTTTTCAATATACTCCCTGTCTTTCTTTTCGTCCACTTTTTCGTTTAACAGTTTTTCGGCAGCCAGAAGGGCGACATCCACGATCTCCTTCTGTACTTCCTTTTCCATTTCAGCGCGTTCCAAAGCAAGTTTTTCCTTGGCCTGCTTTGTCATCTGTTCCGTTTCTTCTCTGGCTTCCTCCAGCAGTTTTTCCTTGGCCTTTTCGCCTTCGACTCGGCTGTCTTCGACGATCTGGCGGGCTTCTGCCTGCGCTTTGGAGATATTGTCTTCCGCTTCTTTTCTTAACTCTTCCGCCTCAGCATTCTTGCGGTCCGCTTCCTCGAGCTTTCCCTGTTCATAGGCGGCACGGGTTTCCAGAATCTTGCGGACCGGATTCCAGGCCAGCTTTTTCAGCAGGATAAAGAGCAGGAAGGTTGCGCAGAGCTGAGTCACCAAAGTCAGAAGATTCGGCAGCAAAAGCTCCAGAATATCAACTTCGATCTTCATGTGATTTCTCCTGAGATTATGCGCCTAAAACGAAGATAATTAATAAGGCAACTAATAAACCGTAAATCGCGCAGGTTTCCGAAACGGCGGCGCCGATGATAGCCATGGAACGGATCTCGTTGGCGGCTTCCGGATTCTTGGCGATGCCGTCAACTGCGTGCATAGCGACTTTCGCTTCGTTGATACCTGTAACGAAACCTTCCCAGACTGCGATTGCGGCGGCGATTGCGATAATACCTTTTTCCATAATTTCCTCCTGTATTATTCCTTTGGAAGTTCTTTTCCAATGAACATGATTGTTAAAGTAATAAAGATGTAGGCCTGTAAG
>Ga0256404_1011366_pt1 | contig 11961 bp, 8 predicted proteins | sample RumenRJG_01DNA_FD_185990 | JGI IMG/M metagenome (GOLD analysis project Ga0256404, IMG submission 185990) | Bovine rumen microbial communities from Lethbridge, Alberta, Canada - RJG_01 | ecosystem: Host-associated > Mammals > Digestive system > Stomach > Rumen | place: Canada: Alberta | collected... | reverse complement strand
ATCATTGGGCAGGTGGCAGTCATGAGGCTGCTGTCTGCCCTCTTTTTTATTGCCGCAAAATGGCGGCAATAGAAAGTGCCAGACCTGTCTGGTGCGCAGCCTGTCCGCAGGACAGTTCTCGGGGGATGGGGGATGCCCACCAACAAGCGGAGTCCTTTTTGTACAAAAGGACACTGCTTGCCAGTATCACAAATTTAAAACCAAGATCTATAAATTTGCATCTATATTGCAAAAACAAATTGCCAGTTAATTCTGTCTAGCATATACTGAAATTACCCTTAAAATCTTCAAAACTGCGAGGTAGATGCTATGTCATGCTCATATAACGGATTGTGGAAGCTACTAATAGACAAAAATATGAACAAAATGGAACTCATGAAAAGGGTCGGAATTAGCAGTGGAACGATTGCAAAAATGACCAGAGGGGAACCGGTATCCATGGCAATACTTGAAAGAATATGTCAGAAACTGAACTGTGATTTTGGAGATCTTGTTCACTATATTCCCAATGAGGATGATGAACAATAAGTTTTGGAGGCATGGATTATGAAGACTATTTCAGAAATTTTAAAACCCAGGGAATCTGTTTTCTCAGACACTGTACGTGATGACGTTCTTAATTTATCTGATTTTGCAGATGGGAAGGTTGATGCTGATAAATTTTTCTCAGAGAACTTTGAAACGCAGGGGATGAAAATGCTGTTCGATACAGCATTCAAGAGATTTCGCGGCCAGTCAGATACGGGCGTTATTAAACTTACACAGGCTATGGGCGGTGGTAAAACACACAGTATGCTGGCGCTTGCATTGCTTGCTGATAACGAATATCTGCGCGGAAAAATCCTTGGGGATTCTTATAAAGGAATTGGAAAGATTAAAGTTGTAACTTTCTCCGGCAGAGAAAATGCGGAGTTTGGTATCTGGGGCAGCATAGCAGAGCAACTCGGCAAAAAGGAGCAGTTCATCAAGTATTATCAGCCGCTGCAGGCTCCTGGTGAGAGAGCGTGGATTCAACTGCTGCAGGAGGACAAGATTCTTATTCTTCTGGATGAGCTTCCGCCCTATCTTGAGAATGCGAAATCTATTCCGGTCGGTAATTCCGACTTGAGCCGTGTTACCATTGCAGCCCTGGCAAATCTGTTCTCAGCTCTCGGAAAAGAGCAACTGTCGAATGTATGCCTTGTTTTCTCGGATCTTCGGGCAACGTATGAATCTGGCAGCGATATGCTGCAGTCCAGCTTCAAGGAACTGGAAGCGGAGGCAAACCGTATTGCGATTGAGATCGCTCCTGTAGCACTGAACAGCGACGAGATTTATTCTATTCTGCGGAAGCGCCTGTTTGAGGACAAGCCTCTGATTGATGATCTTCCGATGCAGAAGAATGAGATCGCAATTGCGTTCAAGAATTCCGTAGAAAACGCCAAGAAGCTCGGTTTCACTGCTTATCAGCCGGAGACTGTTTATAAGGGGATTGTCGATTCTTATCCGTTCCATCCTTCAATCAAAGATCTTTATGCGCGATTCAAAGAGAATCAGAACTTCCAGCAGACGCGCGGCCTGATTAAGCTGATGCGTCAGATTGTCCGGGAGTTTTATGAATCAGGACAGGCTGACAAGTCATATCTGATCAATGTGTTTGACGTGAATCTGAATAATCCGAATATGCTTTCACAGTTCAGGATTATTAATTCCTCGCTTGAGGAAGCAATCAGTCATGACATCGCGCAGGAAGGCCGTTCTGTCGCGGAGATCATTGATGAGGAGGCACATGATAAAGCAGGATCCGCTCAGCAGCTTGCAAAACTTCTGTTGGTGTCTTCTCTGTCTACAGCGCAGGGAGCAATCCGAGGCCTGACGGAGCAGGAAGCTTTTGGCTATCTTTGTGCACCGGGAGTAGATCTGAATGCCATAAAGGCAGCAATGGATGAACTCCGTGTCCAGTGCTGGTATATAAAGGCTGACAATCGCGGTAGGGTTTATTTCCAGAACACAAAGAATATGTTTGCGGAGATGAACACTCTGGTGGATTCATATACAAATGAGAACGCCAAGAAAGAGCTTCGCAATATTCTCAAGCAGAATTTCAAGAACAAGGTCGGAGATTGCTATCAGCTTTTGTATGTGCTTCCGGCAGTAGACGAGATTCATCTTGAGCAGAACAAGGTCGCTCTTGTAATATTTGAACCATACGCGGGAACAGCACTGCACCCGGATCTGCTCGAATTTTACAATCATGAATCATTGAAAAACCGTGTTATGTTCCTGTCCGGTGGCAGGGACATGATGAACAAGCTGTATGAGAACAGCAAGAAATATAAGGCAATAGAGCAGATCATCCAGAATATGGATGAAGAAGGTACGCCGGCCATTGATCAGCAGAGGCGTGAAGCAGAAGTACAGCACGATAAAGCACTCCAGGCATTACTTTCTACGATCAGAGAGACATTTGTGACGCTGTTCTATCCGACGAAGAATGGAATTGTGTCTTCGGATATCAAATTCGAGTTCAAGGACAATCACTTTGACGGTGAGGATCAGGTCAGAAAAACGCTCACAGAAGCAATGAAGTTTGACCCGTTCTCAACGGATGAAGACTTCCTGGAAACCATGCGGAAGAAGTGCGAGGCTCGTCTGTTCACGACTAAGGAGATGCAGTATAGCCAGATACTGGATCGCGCCGCAACGACACCAGCATGGGGCTGGTATCATCCGGAGCAGATGGATGCGTTAAAGAACAATTGTATCCGCAAGGGTCAGTGGAGAGAAGTTGGCGGCTATCTGGAAAAAGGCCCATTTAAGAAGGAGCCAACCAGTGTCCAGGTAGAGCAGACATACTATGATCCGAGCACTTATGAGTTCACTCTCTCTGTTCATGGCATCGGAGGAAGGGTTTATTACGATATCGGCGGCACCCCGACAGAAGCATCAACAGAGCTTGCGGAACAGACGATGAAAACAAAAGAGCCGGAGCTTTATTTTGCCTGTATTGATCCGTCTGGTGAACGCGAGGAAGGCGAGATATTTGATTTCGTCGGAGAGCCGCCGATTCGCTACGGCGAGAGGGAAAGTGCTTCCGGACGGATGTTCCGCATAGAGAAGAATCCGAATTATGAGATCCGGTATACCACGGATGGGAGCGAGCCGAAGGACAATGGTGGAGTTTACTACGAAGAATTCAGCATTCCGGCAAACTGCAGATTTATTCGTATTGCTCAGTTGTATAATGACAGACTCATTAATTCCAAAGATGTTCCGATAGAAAAGGAAAATACGCCTAAAACTGAGAAAAAGATAGATGAGGATCGTCCGCTTGTATTCACTTACAACGTGAAACGCAATTTTGCAGACACAGAAGACACATACAGAGAGCTTGATGTCCTGGAGAAGATTCCTAGTCTGATTATTTCAAATGTTAATGCCTATATTTATGAAAAGGCAGATCAGAATAAATATGTTGAACTGCAGACAAGTTTGGACTATGAGCCAGGCACATTTAAGGCGATGATTGACCTAGTAAGGGAGACGAGCTTTTCTGGAAAGGATATCAATATAACTTTCAGCTATAAGCAGCTACGTTTCAGCGAGGGCAGGCAGTTCAATAACTGGGTCGAACTGTGCAAGCTTGACCTGAAGAAGCTCCAGACAGAAGGGAATATTCGTCAATGAAGAAGGATTATATAGGATTTGGCTTCAATCCCAAAGAGGGAGAGAACCATTTCTATGTGGTTATTCCTGCTGATGAGAAGGAAAGTGTTTCTGTATACGAACGCTTTCACTGGGACGCAGAGGGAGAACAGATTATAGAGAACTCGGATGTACTGAAACTACAGTTGCCGCGGCAGAAATGGGCGAAGGTATCTATTTCTATGCAGAACGAGTTCAATAACCGTCTGAAGGCGGGTCATAAACCAAAGTCGAGATTTACCAAAGGCGGAAATGTGGTCAACAAGATGTTTGGCAAAGAGATGATGGTTCTTTTATGGGCTATAGAAACAAATGAAATCCGCGGCATACCGGTTGCAATCAGAAACTGGTTGGGGCTTCGTCCGGAAGAGCGCTGGTGGTTGTATACGATGACGAATGCGAGTACTGGAGATATAAACAACCGGCACGGTTGGAGGATTGCTTTAAAATACGCGCTCTGTGAGAATCCAGTAGAAGAGCCCAAACAGATGTCGTTTGGAGATTATATAGGAGACAAAATTGATGGATGAACAACTTTCTTTAATAGAGACACAGTTCCCGGTGTCGAAGGTAAGCAAAGAAAGCTATAAAGAGCGGAAGGCCGTGCAAAGCCAAACTTTAACAGGGATGGGAAGATGGTGGGGACGAAAACCACTTTCAATGGTTAGAGCAGCGCTATTAGGTATGCTTCTTCCGGCGACAGATGATCCTCAAAAGGACATGGAGAACTTTTTGAGATTAATGTGCATGGATGATGAAGGACTTTTTTTTCGATTGAAGAAACCTTTTTCTGTGAAGGAACTCTATCAGTTGGCAGGGTCAAATCCTAAGTACAAAAATAAATTATCAAACTATTTTGAGAGTGATGGAAAAAAAATAAAACTAAATGGAAATGTAGATAAAGACGAATTATCTAGAAGTTTATTTAACGATCTTGGATACGATGAAAAACTTAGTTACTGTGACAGATCAGAGCAGATTAATAGTATAGATACAGCGGAATGGCAGGAGATTAATAAATATTATAAAACAGATGCTCATTCAATCTCTGATTTTGTGAAACAGCTCTCTACAAAAAGATTTGGCAAAGTAATGAGAGTTGGAGATGCTTTTTGCGGCGGGGGGTCTATACCATTCGAGGCATCGAGGCTAGGATTTAATACATATGCCAGTGATTTAAATCCAATAGCTGGACTACTAACTTGGTCAAGCATAAACATAAGCGGAGCTGGTCCGGATAATCTTACAAGAATCACAAAGTTTCAGAATGATACATATGATGAGGTTTTTCAGACCATTGATCGGCTTGGAGTTGATAAAAACGATTTAGGGGATCAAGCCCTTGGATATATGTATTGTATAGAGGCCAATTGCCCTGAATGTGGAAGAAGAGTTCCTCTCTTATCTTCTTATGTGATTGGGAAAAGAGCAGGAAAAGTAATCGCAAAGCTCATACCAAATAATAGTAATGGTGTAGACATAGTAGTGTTGAATGATGTCTCAGAGGAGGAATTCAAGAAGGCAGGAAATAGTTTTACGGTTTCAGGCGGAACGTTTTATTGCCCTTGCTGTGGGAAAACTTCTCCTATGAGTAAGGTAAAAGGAGACAGATGGGATAAGGATGGAAATACTATTAGTGGTCTTAGAAAGCTGAGAGAAAATGAATTCACATATGCAGAGGGAGATGTATTCTCAGAAAGATTGTATGCCATAAGGTATTTGAAATCAGATGGGACGAGGTATTATTGTAAGCCGTCATTACGAGACCTCAATAATGAAAAGAAAATTAAGAACTTTATCGCGGAAAATCTTACTGAGTGGCAACAAAAAGGATATATACCTTCTGCGCCAATTATTCCTGGACAAAAAACGAACGAATTAATAGAAGGGCGAGGATGGCAATATTGGCATCAACTTTTCAGCGCAAGACATTTATTTTATTTAGGCATGTTAAATAAAATGACACTTGAGCAGAAAGACCCCATTCTGTTGGCCGTGGGAGCATTGGGAATAAATAAGTGCACAGATTTTGCTTCAAAATTATGCAGCTGGGCATCTTCTGTCGATATTTCTACAAATACATTTTATAATCAGGCGTTAAATCCATTGGTTAATTGGGGAGAACGTAGTTTTTACATGCTAAAAGCCATCTGGAATTGGACAATTAATTCTTATCCAACGAATAAGAACAGTGTGATAAAACTTTCTGATGCTAGAGACGTCGATGCCGTTTGTGATTTTTGGGTAACGGATCCTCCATATGCCGATGCAGTTATGTATCACGAGCTTTCCGAATATTTTCTATCATGGGATAAAGGGATAATAAATAAATTATTCCCAGACTGGACAACCGACAGTAGAAGGATCTTAGCTGTAAAAGGCGATGATCACTTCAGCCAAACGATGATTGATATTTATTCAAATTTGGCTAAGCACATGCCGGACAACGGTATGCAGATCGTCATGTTTACGCATTCTGACCCTGCCGTATGGGCTCAGCTTGCTATCATCATGTGGCGTGCCGGTCTGCGTGTAACTGCAGCTTGGAATATTGCAACAGAGACGGATGCGTCCGGTCTGAAGAATGGAAATTATGTAAAGGGAACTGTCCTTCTTGTTCTTCGCAAGCAAAAAGGCTCAGATATTGCGTTCCTTGACGAGATCAACGCCGATATCCGGGAAGAGGTTAAACGGCAGATTTCTAGCATGCAGCAGCTGGATGATAAGGAGGAACCGAATTTCTCGGATCCGGATTATGTGCTTGCTGCTTATGCTGCATCACTGAAAGTTCTAACGTCCTATAAGGAAATTGAGGATTTGAATCTTGATTACGAACTGAACAAGGCAATTTCTGATCCGTCCAATAGTAAAGTCGTTGCCATCATCGAGAACGCCAAGAAGATTGCTTATGACTGCGTGATTCCTACGGATTTTGACAATTACTTCTGGCGGGAACTGACGAACGCCGAAAAATTCTACATCAAAGGCCTCGAAAGTGAGAAACACGGGAATTATCAGATCGGCACATATCAGGAATTTGCCCGTGGATTTTCTATTGGCGGATATTCTCAGCTGATGGCATCGGAGCGCGCCAATTCTGCAAGACTTAAGACACCTTATGAAATGGGCGACCGGTCACTCAATGATGTGCCGGATTTCCAGAATTCTCTCATGAGAACAGTATTTGAGGGGATCTATGTTGCTATTAAAAACGACATGAATCCGAGTAAAGGATTGGACTTCATTAAGAATGACATTCCGAATTACTGGGATAAGCGTGAAATGATCCAGCAGATCCTGTCCTTCCTGGTTGATATCAACGATATCAGCAATATGCAGGAGCATTGGGCGGATTCTGCTAAAATGGCTGACGCTTTGCTCACGGTAGTAAAACACGACAGCATCTGATATGGGACTGGTTTTATGATCAATAGATATTCCTCCCGTCTGATGAGACTGGATGAAGGATTTTTGAATAAAAAGCTCAAGAACGCCAAAAATTACGACCGAATTGCTGGATATTTCTGCTCTTCTATACTGGAAGTCGCCGGTGAGAATATCGAGGCAGTTTCCGGAAAGGTAAGGATCATCTGCAATTCGAATCTTGAAAAGGAAGATGTCGATATCGCTGTCAAGGCGCAGCAGATGAAGCAGGAATGGTGTGAATACGGTCCGGAGGAGAAATATTCTTCACCGGCTGCTCAGGACAGGCTGTCTCGTCTTTATCGTCTGTTAGCTTCGGGGAAACTAGAAGTACGTGTCATCCCTGATGAAGTCTATGGCCTCATGCATGGGAAGGCCGGTGTGATAACTTATAACGATGGTTCAAAGACAAGCTTTCTCGGTAGCATCAATGAGACAAAGAGCGCATTCTCTCTGAATTATGAACTTGTATGGGAAGATAATTCCGATGAAGCCGTAAAGTGGGTTCAGGAGGAGTTTGACTATTTCTGGAACAATAAGTACGCTGTCAATCTCTGCGACTTTGTTATAAAGGATATTGATCGTATCTCGAAACGCCGAATCGTTCCGCTTCATGACTGGCGTGAACAGAACGATGAAAAAATAGGGGAGGCGGCAGCTGAAACTCCGGTGTTTCGCACGGAATTTGGTCTTTGGGAACACCAGAAATATTTTGTAGAACGCGCATTCAGAGAACATCAAAAACCCGGCGGAGCGAGACTTCTTCTGGCAGATCAGGTAGGACTCGGAAAGACGGTGCAGCTTGCCATGTCTGCAAAGCTTATGGCGCTGTATGGTGATAAGCCGATTCTTATTATTGTACCGAAGACACTGGTATTTCAGTGGCAGGATGAAATGATGTCACTTCTTGATATGCCAAGTGCAGTTTGGACTGGTCATGGGTGGCAGGACGAGACGGGCTATTTTTATCAGAGCGAAGGAGCAAAATCTATTTTACGATGTCCTAGACGAGTAGGCATCATTTCCCAGGGGCTTGTTGCCCGTCGGACAGAAGCAGCGGACTATCTGAAGCAGCAGACCTATGAGTGCATCATAGTAGACGAATGCCATCGGGCAAGAAGACGTAATGCGACAAAGGATCCGGACAGAAATCGTGCTGATGCAAATTATCTTCTTCGTTTTTTGAACGAAATTACTTTCAAGACGAAAAGTATGCTGCTTGCTACGGCCACTCCGGTGCAGGTGAATACGATAGAGGTGTTTGACCTTCTCAATGTGCTCGCGCTCCCGAATGAGAAGGTTCTCGGGGATAAGTACAGCAAATGGAGAAGTGTGCCGCAGACAATGCTTGATATGGTATGCGGCGATAAAGCTGTTCCGAATCAGGAAAGCGCGATGTGGGACATCATGCGGGATCCGCTTCCAGGAAGAAGCAAAGATACTGTTGTTATAAACAGCATCCGGGATGCGCTTGATGTTCCGGATGATAAGTATGTGCTGGGACCGGAAGTGTATTCAGAAGCGCGTCCTTCTACGAGAGAGAAGATCAGAAGCCTTTATACTGCCGGTGATTTCGTTCACAACTATAACCCTTATCTTCGTTGTATTGTCCGCAGAACGAGAGATTATCTGGAGAATACGATTAATCCGGAAACTGGTGAACCTTACCTTAAGAAAATCGAGGTAAAGCTTTACGGAGAGGAAGACCGGGAAGCTCTGGAACTACGGGGATATCTGCGTCAGGCATATGAGCTGGCACAACAATTCTGCGAGATGATTTCGGCGCGGGTGAAGGGAGGAGGATTCCTGTCCACTCTGATTCTTAAACGCATCGGAAGCACAATCTGCGCCGGAGAAAGTACGGCTAAGAAGATGCTCGCATGGACAGAAGCAGGACGAAAAATTCTTGAAGATGAATTCGATGTTGATTTCGAGGATGACGATCTTGGAGAGATGGACCAGAAAAATGAGATTAAAGACCTGAGGCCAGAGGAGATAGATGTTCTTCGTGATCTGGTTAAGGTTCTATCTTTGAATAGGGATAATGACCCGAAGTGCAACCGGGTACTGGATATTCTCACAAAGGGAACAGGAGGTTCGGATACACCTTGGATGAAAGCAGGATGCATCCTGTTTTCTCAGTATTATGATAGCGCACATTTTTTGGCGGAATATCTATCTTCACAACTGAATGATATTGGCATCGGGCTATATGCTGGGGGAGATAAGTCCGGCGTATTTCTGAATGGTGAATTTGAGAAAAAAGAAAAGGATGTAATAAAAAAGGCTGTTAAGTCACATGAAATCAGAATTCTTGTAGGTACCGATGCTGCCAGTGAGGGACTTAATTTGCAGACGCTTTCAACTCTTATCAACCTTGACCTTCCTTGGAATCCTACAAGACTCGAGCAGCGAAAAGGTAGAATCCAGAGAATCGGACAGATGAGTGATACAGTGCGTATATATAACATGCGCTACAAGGATTCTGTAGAGGATAAAGTCCACAAAGCACTTTCCGGAAGGCTGAACGAAATTTACAATATGTTCGGACAAATTCCGGATACGCTGGAAGATGTCTGGATAGATATAGCTACAAATAATGAAGAAAAGGCAAAAGAGCGAATTGATATGGTTCCGAAGAAAAATCCATTCAAATTGAAATATGAGGAACGTCCGGGAAGAACGGAGAACTGGGCTTTTTGTGAAGCTGTACTGGATAAACAGGATGTGAAGAAGCAATTGTTAAAGGGTTGGAAATAAAGTCACAGTGCTGGGGGACTACTAAATTGAGAAAGCTTGATCACCGAAGCTAAAGATCGATTTGTAAGGATTCTCCGGGCTGCAATTATTTGAGGTGTGAGGCGGATAACGTGAAGTACGGAATGAGAAAGCCAAGTCTAAAGAAATCATTGAGCGCCAGAACAAAGGGGAGAGCAACTCGTGATGTGAAAAAGGCATTGATTCCGGGCTATGGTAAGAAGGGAATGGGGATTCTACATCCGAAGAAGGCAATCTATAACAAGGTCTATCGGAAGACCACCTTTGGATTAGGCGATTTGTTCAAACTTTTTAAATGACTCGGCGATGATATGAAGGCTTATATCAATGAAATTGAATTGAGAGGAAAATGCTTATGATGAATGACACGTTTACCATCACGAACATCGGTGGCGAAATGTTGGTGAGCCTGACGGCGAGCTTATGATGACCTGGAAACAATTCTACGATGGTTATCTTTGCTGGTCTGATAGCACTGTCTCTTCCAGACTTTCACAGATATCCGACCTTCAAAATGCAGATACCACCGAGATTGTAGATTGCTGCCAATGTATAGATGAGGCTCTTGCCTGCCGCCTTCTTCGCAAGGCAGAGAAGGTACAGCTATCCTTCACATATGCTCAGGTCGCGGAGCTTGCCGTATTTATCGGTGACGAGGAGCTTTTGAATACTCTCGCGATAGCGGCAACGGGTCCTTGTACGCAGGAGGTTCTGGAAGAACTCAATAATAACGAGATTCGGGACGATGTGATAACAAATATTGCTAAGCGATACAATCTGCAAGATCCGAATGAAGGTGCTATCTGGCAGCCGGGAGTTCTTCAGAAACAGATCGACGACCTCGCGGAAAGTGCGGGACAGCTTGCGGACAACCTGAACCGGATTAACAAGAATCTCGAAAAGCAGAAACGAAAGAAAAAATCAGGATGGTTTGCCTTTCTCGGTATGCTCGGAGATTCAAACCGAGCCAAGTCGTCGTCTGGCTTTAGAGTTGGTGATCATGTGCGAGTGAAGTATCGCGGCCAAGAAGGAACGATAATTGACATCAATGGGAACCTGATAATGGTTTCCCTTGATGACGTAAACCATGTGGATTCCTACGAGGCGTCAGAGCTTGAGAAAGCATGGTGACGTCGAGTAACCTTTCAACGATAGCCATACTTTTTAACGATTGTAGAATGGGGGCGCTTTTGACTACAGAAGCCACGGCAGCATATACATACAGGACCACAGACGTAATCCTGCTCTATACTCTGAGACGAAGAAAAGCCCAGAAACAGCATGGTTTCCGGGCTAAAAGCACATATGGGCATTGTACCCGAAGATGAGGCCTTGATAGACAAGCCTAACAGCCGAAATCAGAGGTACAGGAAAAAGCAACTTGATCGGTGACCGACCAAGATAAGCGACCAAGATGCCGACCAAGTTAACGGCATACTGGGTTGAGGCCTTGATCATAAACCGATTGAGCAGAGGAGAGCAGGTCGAGACGATGGCTTCCCTCCTGCCCGCCGTATTATAGGTAGAAAAAGCATGTGGACAAGTTCCCGCAAACGGAGAGCACCTGTAAAAGCGCCGATTTTCGGCTTAGAGCAGTTCCCGCGAACGGACGGAAATGTGTACGGAATCCAGACATTCAGGTGCTTGCCTCGTGCCATATTGAGACGGTAGTCTTGATGTCAAGGAAAGATAAATAAAAGCCAGAAAGCGGCGTATTTCCGGGCTTTTTCGGAGGTTTGGATTTGAAGCCAGACTTCTGAAAAAGCTCGGTTTTCTTATATGGAAACATATCTACGACAAAATGTGTGTCAGGTTATAACCTCGGATTAGATGTCACGATTTGAGACAGTGGATTAGATGTCAGGCATTTTGGAGTGATTTTTGGAAAATGAAAAGGGCAGACAACTAATCCGGCAACTCGACCATTTTGGGTGTTTGTAGGCAGTGGAATAGATGTAAGGGGGATTGTAAACGGTAAATATTAAGTGTCTTCTTGTCATGCCCTGATTTTGGGATAATCCCCTTAGACAATTCTTGAGGTTCTTAAGAACCTTAAGACAAAGGGGGAATCTTATG
>Ga0256404_1011362_pt1 | contig 11965 bp, 8 predicted proteins | sample RumenRJG_01DNA_FD_185990 | JGI IMG/M metagenome (GOLD analysis project Ga0256404, IMG submission 185990) | Bovine rumen microbial communities from Lethbridge, Alberta, Canada - RJG_01 | ecosystem: Host-associated > Mammals > Digestive system > Stomach > Rumen | place: Canada: Alberta | collected... | reverse complement strand
GAGCGTCCCGTTCGGGCTGTCTTTTGTCCCTGGACCCTGGATGGAGAGCATCCAGATAGCGAAAGGATCACCTTCGGTCATCAACGGGACCGAGTCCATGACCGGCCAGATCAACACTGAGTTTCGAAAGCCTACTGACGAGATACCTCTTTTCATCAATGTGGTGGGCATGTCCGACACCAAGACAGATTTCAATCTCGCCTCCTCGCTCCAGTTCGGAGACAAGCTGTCCACGGTTACCCTTGCCCATGCGGAAGGCAACTTCAAGTCCCATGACATGAATATGGACGGTTTCCTGGACGACCCGATGAGAAAGCAGGTCAACCTGGGCAGCCGATGGCTGTGGTACACTCCGGAACTGGTGATTCATTGGGGCGCGAGCGCCCTGTACGACTCGAGGATAGGAGGACAGGAAGTCGGCTGGAAGTCAGACATCTCAAACAAGAGAGTCAACGCCTACATCAAAATCGGACATCCTTTCCGGGAGGACAACTCATCGAGCCTGGCGTTCATCGGCGACTACACTTTCAACGACATGGACGCGGGTTTCGGCCCGGCCATGTACGGTGGACGGCAGCACTCGGGATTCCTGAACCTGATGTTCCGGGACGCTTTCGCTGAGCGCCATGACATGACCCTCGGTCTGAGCTCCACCTTGGACGGTTATTCTGAAACCCTCCGGAGGAGCCTCCCCAACAAGGTGGAAAACTCTTTCCACGATCTCAAAACCAATCTGATTGACCTGAGGGCTTATGGCGAATACACCTTCCATGTGGAAGAGAAGTTCTCCGCGATCCTCGGCCTTAACGGGGACTGGTTCAAGGACTATGGTTTCCGTCTCTCCCCGAGGCTGACACTGAAGTACCAGCCTCTCGAGGCGGTCATCCTCAGGGCAAACGGTGGCAGGGGGCTCAGGAACGCGCTTCCGCTGATTGACAATTTCGGAGTGTTCTCAACCGGCAAGGCATTCCGTGGGGACTATATCTCCCATCCTCTGGAGGACTCCTGGACTTTCGGAGGTAACGCCACGTTCTATATCACTGAGAGCAACTACCTGAGCCTGGATTATTTCTCCACCCGTTTCACCGACCAGCTGGTCGTCGATAGGGAGCGGCGGCCAGATGAGATAGCTTTTTATCCTCTTGACGGTAAGTCTTTCAGCGACAGCTATCAGGCGGATATTCACATTGAGCCGTCATCCCATTTCACCGTGGACCTTACAGCGCGGTACACAGATGCCAAGACCACCTACAGCTCCTCTGGACTTCGGGAGATCCCCCTCGCGAGCCGTTTCAAGGGAGTACTCAACCTTCAGTACAAGACCAATCTTGGCAGGTGGGTTTTCGATCTTACCGGTTCGGTCAACGGATCTGCCAGGGTATATGACTTCATGCTCGACCTCAAAGACGAGGACGGAAAATTGCTGTATCCAGAGGGAAGGACTCCGGCCTATCCTCTTCTTTATGCCCAGGTGACCCGCCGGTTCAAGGGTTTTGATGTATATCTCGGCGGGGAGAACCTGACCGGATTCCGCCAGAAAAATGTTATTCTTGGCACGAGAATGGCAGACGGAATGGTGGACACGAGTTCCTCCGACTTCGACGCCAGCGCCGTCTGGGGTCCCCTTATGGGTGCGACGGTCTATGCCGGGATTCGTGTAACAATTTGGAAATAATTGATAGTTAAAGTGATATGAAAAAAGTTCTTATTTCTATTCTGTCCGCTTTTCTTCTTGCGGCCCCTGCAGCGATCTCCGCTTCTGAGCCAGCGGCCTCATATTCCCTTGACAAGAAGAAGACAAATTCTGTCACAGTGACTTACAATGTGAACATGCACTGCGAGAACTGTGTCAAAAAGATCAAGGAGAACATATCCTTCATGAAAGGGGTTGAGGACCTGAAGGTCTCACTTGACGAGAAGACGGTGGTGATAAAATACAATCCCGCCAAGACGGACGAGCCCACTCTCGTGAAGGCCATTGAGAAGTGCGGATATACTGTGGAAAAAGTGGAGAAAGTGGATAAATGAGATACCGCTGCCTTTTAGCCGTCCTTTTCGTCTGGGCTTTTTTTTACTTCTTGTTCCAAGGAGAATAAGTTGATGCCTGTCAGCCTGAGCTGCCAGGCTCCGCCTTTCTTGTCTCCGGGCGACAAGGTCGCCTTGCTGTCCCCGTCATACTATGTTCCTGAGTCCAAGGTCGATAGCGCGGCTGCGGTCATCCGTTCCTGGGGATATGAGCCGGTCATAGGACCGAATGTGGGGAAGGAATATCTCGGCAAATATGCCGGGACTCCCGAGGAGCGCGAGTCAGACATACTCTGGGCCCTGCATGATCCTGAAATAAAGGCTATTATCTGCAACAGGGGAGGCTACGGCACTATCCGTTTTGTGGACAGGCTTGATCTGAACGAGCTTCGCAAGTATCCGAAGTGGCTGGTCGGGTTCAGCGACATCACCACCCTGCACGAGATGGAGACCATGGCAGGAGTTATGAGCATCCACGGCACGATGGGCACCTTCCTGGCCAAGTCAGGAGGCACTGACCGTACGAGTGTCCTCGCCCGCCAGATTCTTTCCGGTACCATCCCGCATTACGAGATTCCATCGCATCCTAATGATATTCCCGGGAAGGCTACAGGTGTTCTCGTCGGAGGCAACCTGTGTACCTTTTCCCCGATTTTGGGAACGGTCGCTGACGCCACCAGGGGGAAAGACATCATCCTTTTCATCGAGGAGGTCGAGGAGAATATGAGCCATATTGACAGGCTCATCAACACTTTGGCTCTCAATGGTGTGTTTGACCGCTGCAAGGGAGTGATCTTGGGAGAGTTTACTGATTGCGAGGCCAATCTGGATTTCTCCAGCGTGGAGGAGATGATCTGCTCTTATTTGAAGGATTACAACATCCCGGTCTGTTGCGGCTTCCCCGCGGGCCATGATGACGTGAATCTCCCTCTGGTTATGGGCGCTGAGGCGACGCTGAATGTCAGCGAGGAAGGTTCATCGCTCTCATTTAAGGTCGGTGGAGCGGATCTATGGGTCAATGTGGCCGATGCTCTCGCGGCGTCAGACACAACGAAGGCTGATACGGAAATCATGGAATTCCCGGAAAAGAAGCAATCGGAGATCGTCCGGGCATTCAATTTCGCCCGCTACTACAATGGCGTCAGGAAATAATCTTATTCTATGACCAGCCCGTCGTAGGCCGGGCGGACAATCGAGTGGATGTGCTGTTCAGCGCACATGCGCTCAAGTTCCTTGTCGAATACTTCGTGGACAGGGAAAGAATGTGAGAGGTGGGTGAGCCAGGTGTGTTCGGCCTGGATGCGGTCGGCAAGATCGAGGGTCTCCTGGAGACTGAAGTGGGAATGGTGTTTATTGTAGCCTACCGTGTTGAGGGTCAGGTGTTTCAGCCCTTTCAGCTTGGTGAATTCGCTTTCCGGGAGCGTGCTCATGTCGGTAATATAAGCTATGTCCCCGAACCGGAATCCCAGCACCGGCAATTTATCATGCAACCCCCGTATCGGAATAATCGAGATAGCGGTCGCGTCGCCAGCGATGGCGACGGGAGCGTTATCGATCATATCGTCAAGACAGCGGGCGGTGGGGATGAGTTGGCCGTTGGGGAGACGGTAGTGGTAACCGATATCGTGTACCCAGACGAGCTCCTTCTCGGCGGTGTCTTTCCTGAGGATGAACGGACGCTCGTCGATTACGTGCAGCATCCATTCAGGAGCTCCTGGATATTTCGGGAACTTGAAGACGTAGGGATATTCCCGGATCAGGTCCTCGAGGACATTCCTCTCGCAGTAGATCTCCGCTGCGCGGCGGTCAACATAGTTCAATGAGCGCACGTCATCAAGCCCTCCGGTGTGGTCTTTATGATTGTGGGTCAGCAGGATAGCATCGAGATGGCTGATGCCGAGCCGGAGCATCTGCATCCTGAAGTCGGGACCCGCGTCCACAAGGATGTTCAGTCCTTCATATTCAACGAACGCCGATGCCCTGAACCTCTTGTCACGCTCGTCTTTCGAGCGGCACACCTCGCACTTGCATCCGATAATCGGCACACCTTGGGATGTGCCGGTACCGAGAAATGTCAGCCTTGCCCTGCCACCTGTCATAGGATAATATCTTCTATCGTGTTGACTTTCAATGGATCGTATGGTCTCTCGATCCTGATGTAATTTCCTGAATATCCGCCCATCAAGCCGTCTTTGACGTCCGACTCCCAAAGCACTTGGGAAAGGCGTCCCTCGTTCTTCTTGATAAAGTCCCCGTGCAGCTCCTCGCAGAGGCTCTCAAGCCTGGCCACCCTCTCCGTCTTGACGGAATCCTTGACCTGGTCTTTCCAACCAGCCGCCACGGTACCGGGCCTTCTGGAGTAGGGGAACACGTGGATAAACGCTGGTTTGACCCTGTCCTTGAGGAATGAATATGTCTTCTCAAAAAGCTCGTCAGTCTCTCCGGGAAGTCCGGCGATCACGTCGATGCCGAAAAAGACGTACGGCTTGAGGTTGCCCTGGGGCTCTCCGGGCCGGGGATCCATCACGGAACGGATGTAGTCGATCCTTTCGGCGAAGAAATCCGTCGAGTAGCGCCGTCTGACCCGTTGGAGAATCTCGTCGGCCCCGGACTGGAGGGGAATATGGAAATGTGGCTGGAACTTCGTTCCGGAGGCGATCCAGTCCACGATCTCTTCTGTGATGAGGTTGGGCTCAATCGACGAAATCCTGTATCGCTCAATGCCTTCCACGTCGTTAAGCCTTTTGAGCAGCTCGAGAAAACTCTCGCCGGTTGTCCTCCCGAAGTCACCGGTGTTGACTCCTGTGATGACTATCTCCTTGACTCCGAGGGAGGCGATGCGCTTCGCTTGGGCTATGGCGTCGGCGATGGGGATGTTGCGGGATAGGCCGCGGGCGTAGGGGACTGTGCAGTAGGCGCAGAAGTTGTCGCAGCCGTCCTGCACCTTCAGGAACGACCGTGTGCGCTCCTCAGAGGAGTACGCCTCGAGAATGCCACCGCTTCTGCCTTCTATGCCGGAGGGAGGTATTGCCCCCGCCGGGCCTGGCCGCCCGTGGCCAGGTGAGCGGGAGGGGCCCATCGCTTGCGATGGGAGGGATTTACCCGCCGGGGACAATACCTCCCTCCGGCCACTTGTCAGGAGGGACAGGGTGTCGGGGACGACGCGGGTTTTCTCGGTGGCGCCGAATACAAGCGCCACACCATCAATGGCTTCCAACTCCTCCCGCCGAAGCTGCGCATAGCATCCCGTCACGACGATTCTCGCCTCTGGCGACACCCGGTGAACCTTGCGGATCACATTGCGGCACTTCTTCTCGGCCCGCTCTGTCACCGAGCAAGTGTTGACCAGATACACGTCCGCCTTATCCTCCCACTGGACGACCTCAAGACCAGCCGCCACGAAACCCCGCTCGTAAGTGGAAGTCTCGGCGTAGTTGAGCTTGCAACCAAGTGTGAGGAAGGCTATTTTCATCGTCAGAATGTCTCGTTGATGCCGTTGTTTTCAAGAATATCGGCGCCGGAAGTCGCCGTGACCCTTGACCAGGCGCACACACCTCCGACCGGAGGATTCTTTTTCGAGACCCTCACCTGGACGAACCAGAAACCCAGTCCGGCACTTTCGATGGCGTCCACGATCCTCGCGGCGACATTCTCAAGAAGGTTAGAGGGTTTGGCCATCTCGGCCGCTACTATCTCATAGATTTTGCTGTAGTCCGCAGTCTTGGAGAGGTCATCTGTCTTCGCGGCCTTCTTGGCGTCCACCTTGCCTCTGAAATCGACCACGAAGGTGTTGCCCTCCTTGCGCTCGCTTTCAAGGCAGCCATGGAAGGCGTGGAACTCCATCCCGGTAAGCTCAATAGTGAAATCCCTGTCTATCAACATGTCGGAACCTATTTTGAAAGTATAAGAAACACGCACGGCCTTTTCCCGATCAAGACCGGAGCGGAACGCCATTCCTTGACAGTCCTTGTCAGGATCGCCTCGTCGGGCTGGGTGATGTTCGCCGCCACGCAGAGCCTGGTTGAAGGCTGGAGAGTGGCCAGCAGATCAGCCATCATAGAATCGTTGCGGTACGGAGTCTCAATGAATATCTCTGTCTGATGGAGCCTCGCTGAATCTTTCTCGACTTCACGGATGGCCTTCCGCCTATCCTCGGGCTTCGCCGGAAGGTATCCCCTGAATGCGAAACTCTGGCCGTTGAGCCCGGAAGCCATTAGAGCCATCATCAAGGACGAGGGACCGACCAGCGGAACCACCCTGATGCCATGGCGATGGCAAGCCTCCACGAGAAGAGCTCCTGGATCCGCCACAGCGGGCAGTCCGGCCTCAGAGATGAGTCCCACATCGGTGGGGGAACCGTCCGGCTCTGAAAACATCTCCAACAACGACTCGACTTCCTCAGGTCTTGTGTGCTCGTTGAGTTCACGGAATTCCAATTCACCGATATGCCCCTTCAATCCAGCCGCCGACAGATACCGGCGGGCGGTGCGGGTCTCCTCGACCACATATTTCCGGATAGACTTAAGGCGCTCCAGAACGGGGCCAGGAATGACCTCGGCCGGATCGGAGTCGCCCAACGGGGAAGGAATCAGATACAGAACGCCTCTAGACATACTTCCGCAAATATACTCAATTTCTGTCAGTCTTCCGAACGATTCGGACTATGGCTTTGTCGAGGCTCTCGGTAGGTTCGATGATGTTGAAGTCCTTCCAGAACTCTGGATCATAGTTCTGGGCGGCTTTCTCGGACAAAACCTCCCTTCCTCCGAAGGCCTCCTTGCGGGAGATCGCTTCCACATCTCCGGAATGCCAGTCTGTGGTCACGAGCTCACTGATCGCCGCGTACTCGCTCCTGAAAAGTCGTTTTTTCCAGTCGCACTTGAAGTGCATCTCCGACCTGACATAGCTGACCCTGGACACGCCTTCAGACAGGGAATAGTCATAACGGATCGAGACCCTCGTCGGTGTGAACCGTAGCCCGGCGGGCTTGCTGATGAGAATCGACTGTGTGACTTTGTCCTTGTCCCGCATGTCGTAGTCCAGCTCGAAACGGGTGAAGGCGAATGTCTCCCGGTCGATGTAGATGACACCTTCGTAGAGAGGGTAGGAGGTTGAGTTGTTCGGGATCAGCTTTATCGCGAACTGGAGCCGGTCGCCGATAGTGGCAGGGAGTCCCATCTCCAATATGTAATTGGATAGCTCCTCGGCTGTGAGAAGGTCGTTATTCTTGACAATATCGAGAATAACCGCTTGTGTCGGGCCTCCCACGACTTTCACGGCCAGGGTGTCCCTCTTGTCGGGACTTTCGATGATCCTGCTCTTGTCAACCGTTATCCTGTCACCGTAGATGCCGCCCCTGTAATATGAGCTCTTGTACATCCTGGAGACAGCCTCCGAGACATAGACGTAGCGGTTCTTTTTCTGGACCGTCTCCCGGTAGAAGCAGTCGAAAAGCTCCGGTTGGCTTGAATAATTATCCGGGATCTTGGAGATCGCCCTTTGCAGTACACTGTACGGGTCAGCGATCACCAGTGCGCCGTCCAAAGTCAGGTCACCTTTCGGCATCTTGACTTTCAGGGGAGTGCCGTCTTTGGGAAATACCATCCTGACAGTCTTGTAGCCGAGAAGAGTGAAATCGACTGTCTCGGGCTCGGTGGCTGATTTCAGTGTGAAACCACCGTCGGAGTTGGTCACGGTGGCGTATCTCATGCCTGTGAAAGACACTCCGACGTATTGGAGCGGGCGTCCTGTCTCAGCATCGACGACGGTTCCGCTGACGCTGTATTGAAGTTGTGACTGGTCAGTTTGGGCATATACAGAGAAACTGACCAGCATCAGGAAGATGGGGAATATAATCGCTTTCAGTCTCATGGTAGTTCATTTGCGACAATATACGAAAAATCCCGGCTTTTTGTTATTTTTGTCAAAATTATAAAATCATGAAGAGAATCTTACTTATAATCCTGGCCGTATTGGTCCCTTTCTCCAACGGCTTTTCAGCTGAGAAAGCTCCTAAAAAAGAGAAAGTTAAGAATGTGATTCTGATTATCGGAGACGGCATGGGTCTCGCCGCGGCCGGCTCTTGGATGATAGACAATCACTATGCTCCCACTTGCTTCGACAGGGCCCAGTTCGTCGGGATCAGCAAGACATATTCAGCCAACAGCCGTGTAACCGACTCCGCCGCTTCAGGTACCGCGATGGCATGTGGAGTTAAGACCGACAACAGTATGCTCGGCCAGCTTCCTGACGGAACCCCTGTTCCGAGTCTCGCTGTCCTGGCCAAGGAAAAAGGGCTGTCCACCGGTATCGTGGTGACCTCCCATGTCTGCGACGCCACCCCGTCTGCCTTTTATTCCCATGTGCCTAAAAGGGGCATGAGCACCGAGATCATCCAGGGGATGCTGAAGGAAAGACTTGACGTTGTCGCTGGTGGCGGCAGGAAATATTTTACTGATCCTGAGAAGGTTCCGGAGGATATGATCGAAAAGGCCAAGCGTGAGGGCTTCACCTATTGCTCGACTCCCGAGGAGTTCTACCAGACGAAGGCTACCCCCATCCTGGGTCTTTTCTCCGACGGCAGTTATCCTATGGCCATAGAGCGTGACACAGACTTCCTCAGGGACGCCGCCATGCACACCATCGACATCCTTGACGACAACAAGAAGGGCTTCTTCGCCATGATTGAGGGCTCTCACATCGACCATGCGGAGCATGCCAACAACGCCGAGCAGTTGACCTTCGAGATGGAGGAGTTTGACAAGATGGTCAATGCGGTGTTCGATTACGCCGACACCCATAAAGGTACCCTCGTGGTGATCACAGCCGATCATGAGACAGGTGGAGTGACCCTGCTTCCCGGAAGCAAGGATTTCTCCAAGAGTGATACTGGAATCAATGTCACCTTCTCGACCACCGGTCATTCCGGTATTCCCGTGCCGATTTATGCCTATGGCGCCTCTTCTTGGAAATTCGGCCAGGTGATGGAGAACATTGAGATATTCTCGAGAATAAAGGCTCTCTTGATCGAAAAGTAGCCTATTTCCCCTCGAACGCGGAAAGTATGGAAGCCAGGAGGATGTCGATATCCCCCTGGTTTTTCATTGTCTCGATGGGGAATCCGAGGCTGACCGCCTTGTGTTTTCCGGAGTTGTAGAAAACACCCGCGGGGATGTCGGTGTCGCCATATTTAAGGAACGTCTTGGCCATTTCTGACGCCGGGGCGATCCCGTCGGGAGTCTCCACATTATAGATGAACTTGTTCCTCTCTCTCCAGAATTCCAATGTGACCAGCTTGCCTTTCAGGGGGAGAAGGCTGTTGCGGACCGGGCGTATCGTACCGGCTCTGGAAGCGTGGTTGCCGGCCCATGTGTAGCCGAGAACAGTCTCTGCAAAAGCCTTGGAATCAGTCGTTTCCGCTGGATCAACCTGAATCGGGAAGACCTTGTCCCAAATGTCCGTGGCGATATTGGCGCCTGAGACGATGACATTGCCGCCAGCCTCGCAGTAGGTCTTTAGACTGTTCCTCAGCGCGGTTGGAAATACCTGGAACTTAGACGCTTTCTTGCCCGCCCCTACCGGCGTTGTGACCTGCTTACCGCAGATCAGGTCGATGGCGAAGTCTTTGCCGGCATTGGGTACACCCTCGGCGAATGCCGCCGAGCTTGAGGAATGGAAAGCGTAACCAGCCTGTAGGATAGCCTTCCCGTGGATCGCTGTGAAGTCGAAAGTGTTGCCAGGAACAACCTCTCCGGCATGGTCGCTGAATGAACCTCCGAAACCGGGATTGTCATCATTGGCCCAAGGCAGCTCCCGCCTGATCTGGTACTGGTCGCCGATATAGTTGATCTCCCTCATGTAAGGGACACCGGCGTCAAGACCATTCAGGAACCCGGCGTAGTCCGGAGTGTCGAACCAAGCTGGGGGAGAGACCCTTGTGAAATTATTGACCACCAGCACACTCTTTCCGCCTCCACTCTCAGGAACACCGGCGCTCAAGACTTCAGAAGGGAATCCTAATCCTCCGTCGTTGAAGGCTATCACCCTGAAACTGTATAGTTTCCCGGGTTGAAGCGAGATATTGTACACGCATCTTCCACCTTCTTGGGAGAAGTCCATCTGCTTGCCTTTGTCGAAAGCCCCGTCTCCGATTCTGGTCTGGAGAATGTAGCCTTTGGGGATAGCTGTAGGTTCAAGAGTGTCAACGGTCTCCTTCCAACTCAACTGGACAACAGCGCCTTCCCCAGGCTTCGGAGCGTCTTCGAACGCGATGGAGAAAGAATTGACCGGTAGTGGCTGGACGGCATAGTCGTGGCCGTAACGGGCGCTGAGGTATTTGAGGATGCCTTTATAGGCGGCTCGGCTCACGGCAAACCGGAACGAGGGGTCCAGCCCATGTTTCATGTCCTCGAAATTCTGGTGCGAGAGCATCTCCAGGATCATTCCGGGAACAGTGGTCGTCCTTGATTCGCTATAGGACCTGTCCCAGAGGCCGCGGCGTGTCCAGTTCGGATTGTATATCGTCCGGATGTCGTCCACTATCTGGGTCTGAACGAAGTCGGCAAGCATACGACCCTGCCAGCGGTTCTCATTATTAGGATACTTGTCTTTGCCGTCAGCCAGCAAGGTGTAGATCGCGAGAGTGCCGACGATCGAGTCGTTCGGGAAGGTTCCAGCGTCGGAGTGGAAGGCGAAAGACATGTCAACAGGGATTCCAAGACCTTCCTTGACGGGATTGGTCCTCGATCCACCTGACATCCATTCAACCCAAGCGCCTCTTTCAGCGAAATCAGCCGTGTAATCGCCCTCATGGAGGTTCAGCAGAGTGGTGTCGGCTCCGGCCCACTGCATCCAGTAATATGCCCCCTCGGCGAAAGAGGGGAGACCGGATAGGGTGTACTCGCCAGGATCCACATCTTTAGGCCCTCTGGCGACCTTTCCCATGCCGCCTCCGAATCTCACAGCGTCGGCAGTCACAACGGTGTTCGGGCCTGCCTCGTGGCCATGAGGAACACTGTTGTCCAGCGACACAAAGCCACCGGTGCCTTTGTCGAATTCGAACGTTCCAAGATAAATCCAAGTCCCGCCACCCATCTTCTGGTTGACGATGAACTCACTGTTACCGCCCATGTGGCTGACAGTGTAATGGGCCGCTTTAGAACTGTTTGGAAGGGTCTTGTAGGAAATATAGACGGAATACTCTCCTCTTTCGGGAATATCCGCCACCCAGCTCGCCACGCACTTCTCGGAATTGTCCTCGCTCTGGCATACGGCCTGCCTTGCGGTGCCGGCCCTGAAGGGATTGTCCCGGCCTGTGTAAATGGCCTTGAAGTCAGCGAACCCGGTGCCCGCGTCGTGCCAGGAACCTTGCTCTGAATATAACCCACAGGTCCTGACACCCTCTCCGCGGCCTTCCTTGAAGGCCTGGTCGTTGTCAGCGATAATCTCGTTTCTCTGCGGATCCCTTTCCCTCGGGGTCATCACGTAGGCTCCGGAGTTCTCCAGCATCGGCATCAGGAACGGGAGGACGTAACTCTGGGTGTACATGTCCTCGACAGTCTGGAACAGGGGAGCCCTCTGCCATTTCCACCTGTCAGTATTCTCGTCGTAATATCTTCCGTGGCTCTGCCAAAGGGCGATCACACGCCCTGAAAGGCCTTTGTCAAACTCCCTTTCCCCGACTTTGGTTATGAACCTTCCCTGATTCCTCTTGTCCTTTGTCCTGAACATGGCCGACCTTGGTCTTCCGGTGTTGTCAATCTTGGGCATGACATAGGAGTCTATCTTGTTTTTCCCGACATAGATGTCTCCTATGGTGGATTTCGACCAAGCCTCCGGGAACAGGTCTTTGAAGGCTTTCCGGAACCATCTCACATCAGAGTCCCGCCATGGGAAGTCTCCGAAAGTGTTGGTCATATAAAAGTCCAGGGTGCCATCCCTG
>Ga0256404_1011358_pt1 | contig 11967 bp, 10 predicted proteins | sample RumenRJG_01DNA_FD_185990 | JGI IMG/M metagenome (GOLD analysis project Ga0256404, IMG submission 185990) | Bovine rumen microbial communities from Lethbridge, Alberta, Canada - RJG_01 | ecosystem: Host-associated > Mammals > Digestive system > Stomach > Rumen | place: Canada: Alberta | collected... | reverse complement strand
ATATTTGTTCACAGACTAAGAAATAGAAAAGTAACGTGCATCTATGAAATAAATAAAAAGTGCTCTAAGCCAACATCTACGCTGGTTTGGAGCACTTTTCTCTTTTCTATCCTGTCAAAAACCGGATTAAGCAATCATACACTGACTTTTTGAAAACATCAATGGCTTGCAAGAAACTGAAATAGTAATATCGATATAATAATGGACTCATATGGATAGAATATCGTCAAAATAATGTCAGATATTCCTGTATATGGAAAAATATTTCATTACATATCCTATCAATATTAATATTAACTAGAATAAAGTCGATTGCTGGAACATGATTGTTGTATATAAACGGTTTACAAGAAAAATAATTACTTATACATTGACTTAGCTTGTTTGAAGGACTATAATTTGTACATAAATAAATCAGAAATAAGAAATATTTGTGCAAAATATTGAAATTCTCAAGCGGACGAAAAAAGTAATATCGCGGGAACGGCAGAAAGATGGCTTATACAGATCATTACGAGGCAGTACTGAACACTGCGAAGGAGAAAATCAATAGGGTTGCTGCTGACAAGTCGTGCCCGGTTTTTGCGTTTACCAGCAACCTGGATATTGTTCTACATTGGGATCCTGAGATATATTGTCGGATCTTGGATCAGTATTTAATAGAACAGCCACATTCGGAGCCAGGTGATTTGATTGAATCGATGTATGATTTTGCCAGAATCACGGCTGGATATGTTTGCCAGGGAAGAGGAGGGAATTTCGATATTACAAACAGTCGTGTTTGCGAGTATTTGAGAACCGCTTTTCGTTCAGAGCTATCCTTGGGAGGAACATGTGCGCAGGGTGCCGCAGCATTGGGCAGTGTTGGATTCCCTGTCAGTGTTCATCTGACAGACTGCAGCCACGAAGTCTGCTCGATGCTGAATCATGAAGGCACAACGGCAATAAAAGAGGGCAGGTTGGTTCCTGTGGCAGAGCTGGAGACGGATGATCCGCCTGTATCCCATTTTATCCTTCAGTTTAATGCAGGAGACAGGATAAGGGTATTAGGCAGAGAAGTTGAAATACCGGTCTCAAACAGGCTGATTCTTTTTTACGACGCCATGCAGAAGAAAGTTCCAATTGATGAGGGCTTTTTTAAATATTGGGAAGGAAAACACACAGAAATTCGTCCATCTTCTTTCCTGGTGTCAGGGTTTGACGCCATTATTGATGAAGATGTGATGGCGGCACATCTGGACAGGCTGGAAGAATTCCTTGACAGATTCGGGAAAAACCATCCTTATGCAGTTCGATACCTGGAGGGAGCATATTACATGAATCCGGCTGTGAAAAGGATGGTTTTCAGCAGGCTATCTCCCTATATGGACATGATTGGGATGAATGAAGAGGAGCTTGAGGAACAGGTTAGAAGAATCGGGGGAACAGCTGATATTTCTACGCCGGAAGGCGTGATACATGCTCTGAATATGGTATTAAGCGTGTTTAAGTCCGGAGGAGTTGTTCTTCACACAAAAGACTATTCATTATATTACGGGAAAGAGGTTCGTCAAAAGATTGAGAATGGGTTGACGATGGGGAATCTGATGTCGGCGACTCGTGCAAGGATTGGAAGATATGGAACCCTGGATGAGCTTCAGGAAACGTTAAAGCTTCCCCTCAGCCGGCGTGGTGTAGATTTCTGCGAAAAGTCAGAGTGTGTAGAAAGAAAGGGGCAGCTTGTAGTGGTTCCCAGCCGTTATCTGGAACATCCGAAGTATACCATAGGGTTAGGCGATACCTTTGTTTCGGGGGTTCATACATGCTTTCTGTAAATTTCCTCCATGTTACGGAACCGCTGAGGCAGTCGGGCATGTTTGCAGGAAGGCGGCTGATGAAACAGGTCTTTCGTTAAAAACGTTGGTTGTTTCTGGCGGCGTTGATCAGATCATGCAGGGTATCGGAAATGGCGTTATTCATCCGGGAGATGCATCAGTCAATATCGGGACTGCCGGGCAGGTTTCATTTCAGAGTGACAGACCGATTTTGAATCCAGATCTTTCGACAAATACCTGCTGCGGATATCAGAAGGGATACTGGGTTGCAATGGGCGCCATAATGAATGCGGGAGTGTGTCTGAAGTGGTGGAATCATCTGCTGGGCAGTATGTATTACGGTGAAATTGACAAGATGGTAGAGAGGGTCGCCCCTGGAAGCAAAGGCATCATTTTCCTCCCGTACCTGAATGGAGAACGGACTCCGTATATGAACCCGGATATAAGTGGAGGGTTCGTCGGATTGAATTTATCTACCGGAAAGGCAGATATGACAAGGGCAGTAATGGAAGGAGTCACTTATGCCCTGTACCAGAGCGCTGAGGTTTGCAAGATGCTTGGATTGTCCGCAAATGGCGCGCTTATTGCTTCTGGCGGCGGTGCCAGGAGTATCCCGTGGAGACATATGATAGCGGATATTTTTGGTGTTGCAGTGAAAGTATCGACGACGGAGGAACAGGCGTGACTGGGGGCTGCTATTGCTGCGGGGACAGGCGCGGGTGTTTATAAGTGTATTGATGAGGGTGTCAGGCAGCTGGTTCGGTACCAGAATGACATCATCATGCCGAATATGGAAAATCACAGGATCTATCAGGAATATTTTCAGCTATTCAAGGATTTTTATAAGGAATGCAAAGAGCAGATTAATCATCTGACGTTGCTGGGAAGAAGCTGAGATGTAACATGATTATATTATTCTAATGGGTGAGGAGGTAGCAATTTGGAAGACAGACTGGATGAGAGCAAGTACATTCTTAATTGTGACGGTATCAGCAAGTCGTTCGGCGGTACGCATGCACTTAAGAAGGTACAGCTTCATGTAAAACCGGGGGAAGTACATGCCCTTCTTGGAGAGAATGGTGCCGGAAAGTCAACGCTTATGAAGATTGTCATCGGACTGTATACACAGGACGAAGGAACCATGACCTTCCAGGGTAAACCATATCAGGCAAGAGGGCCGGTCGATGCGATCAAGGCAGGCATCTCGATGATTCATCAGGAGCTGAATCCGGAACCGCACCTGACAATTGCGGAGTCAATCTTTTTAAACCGTGAGGATACGAAGGGCCTTTTGCTCGATAAGAAGAAAACAAATGAAAAAGCTCAGAAAATTCTGGACGATTTCGGATTTCCGTATCCGGCTACGACGGTCATCGGGAAGCTGAAACTTGCCGATGTTCAGATGGTAGAGATTATCAAGGCAGTATCAACCGATGCAAAGATGATCATTATGGATGAACCGACGTCGTCTCTTGATCAGACAGAAACGGAGCGCCTGTTTGAAGTAATTCGCGATCTGAAGAAAAAGGGTGTGTCAATCATCTATATATCCCATCGAATGGCGGAGATTTTTGAGATTTGCGATCAGGTATCGGTGTTCCGGGATGGAAGGTTCATTGATAGCAGACCGCTGAAAGATGTCACGAATAACGAACTGATCAATATGATGGTCGGCCGTGAAGTGACGAATATATTCCCGAAGGTAGACTGCCCAATCGGGGATGTTGCGCTGAAAGTTGAAGGCCTTACCGGAAAAGGGTTTGAAAATATCAGTTTTGAAGTTCACAAGGGCGAAATTCTGGGGCTATCCGGTCTGGTGGGATCGGGAAGAAGTGAAACGATGAGGGCACTGTTTGGACTGGACCCGCTTTATTCCGGAAAAGTTTACCTGGAGGGTAAGGAAGTCCATATTAAGAATCCGGGACAGGCAATCCGCCTCGGGATTGGTATGGTTAATGAGGACAGAAAGAATTATGGACTCTGTCTGACAAGGACCATTCGTGAAAATGCATCGCTGGCCAGTCTGCCTCTCAGACAGAAACGACTTAAACTGAATCAGAAGGAAGAGACAAAGTACGTGACAGATATTCTGGAAACGATGACTTTGAAGTACGCCAGCCTCGAGCATAAGGCTCTTTCTCTTTCTGGCGGAAACCAGCAGAAAGTTGTTCTAGGGAAATGGCTGCTGTGTAATCCGAAGGTTTTGATCCTAGATGAACCGACACGCGGTGTTGATGTTGGTGCAAAATCAGAGATACATGCCTTGATGTCAAAGATGGTTTCTGAGGGACTTGCGATTATCATGATTTCCTCGGAGCTGCCTGAAGTGATGGGGATGAGCGACCGTATACTGATCTATCACGAAGGAAAGCTGAATGGAGAGTGCACAAAAGAAGACATCCGGACAGGAGGAGTCGGACAGGAAGAATTACTGCAGAAAGAGTTTGGAATGTGAGGGTATAGGGAGGATCTGAATCATGGCAGAGGCAAAAAAAGGCGGTTTTTTCAAAAGTGACAGTTTCAGAATGTTCATTGGCAAGTATGGAATTGGTGTTGTTCTGGTTATCATGATGGTTTTTATCAGTATATCAGAACCTGCATTTCTGAAGCCGGCGAATCTAATCAGTGTCGCAACCCAGGTTTCAATCAATGGGCTTCTGTGTTATGGACTGACATTGGCTATCGTTACGCTCGGTATTGATCTTTCCGTCGGTGCGCAGCTTGCTCTTACAAGTGTTATCATCGCAAAGTGCATACAGAACGGGATCCCCGGTATGCTGGCAATCGTGATCGGGCTGGCGATTGCAACGCTGTTTGGACTTTTGATGGGAACCCTGATTGCAAAGTTCAACATGTTTGCGTTTGTAGTAACACTGGCTATGCAGTTGGTAATCAGAGGACTTGCACAGGTTGTCAGCGGCGGGAAGGCGATTGCAATTACAGATCCGTTCTATAAGGGGATCTATACATCCAGGATTATTGGAATCCCGGTTCCGATTTTTATATTCATTGTTGTAACACTTGTGATGTATTTTATGCTTCACTGGACAAAACTCGGTCGTTATATCTTTGCGGTTGGCGGTAATGTGAATGCGGCGATCGCGTCCGGAATCAGCAAAGACCGAACACTGATCTCGGTGTATGTTATTTCTGGATTCTTGGCTGGTCTTGCGGCTGTTATCTATAGTTCCAAGGTGCAGTCTGGTCAGTCTAATTTCGGAATGGCATATGAGACAGACGCAATTGCGGCAGCTGTTCTGGGCGGGACATCGTTTGCCGGCGGTATTGCGACAATACCCGGTGATGTTCTTGGTATTTTCATCATTGGATTTATCTATAACGGAATGAACATGATTGGTGTCAGTTCCTATTTCCAGACGATTGTCAAAGGGGCGGTCATCATTGGCGCGGTTATGCTTGATATGGCGATGAACCGTAAGAATCACTGAATAGAAACAAAAATAATGCACAAAAATTGTGCAGATTGTTTGAATGAATTTACTATTTACAAACAATATCGAACCAAGTATAGTGAATTTCAACAGAAGAAAATATTTTTCACAACTCACAGAAAAGCAATATGTGCCGTGAACTGTTGTATGGCAATCGTATCGTGACTGCAACTGATTTATAATGTGAATTTAGAAGTGTGGGGGATCAGCATACTTCTGAATCGGATAAATGGTGAACAGGTTTAGAAACAAAAGGAGGAAAAAAGCATGAAGAAAAAGATTTTCTCAGTGGTTCTGGCGGCTGCGATGGTAGCTTCGTTTGCTACAGCGGCGGTAGCCGGGGAAACAGAGACTGCAACGGAAGCGGGTGCTTCCGAAGTATCGCCGGCAGATCTTGGCATTCCGGAAGGCGGGGATGTCAATGGAGATGGCAAGATTGTTGTCGGATATATTTCTAAGAACCTGACGGATCCGTTCCATGCTGCAATTAATGACTATGCAGACAAAACAATGAAGGAGTGGAAGGAATCCGGATTGGTTGATGATGTTACGGGCGTTCTCGATGGGGAAACAGATCCAAACAAACAGATTGACCGTGCTCAGGACTGCATCTCAAAGTCATGCGATTATGTCATCTTCCTTCCGGCAGAGGCGGAGGCTTCCGATCCTGCGCTTCAGCAGATGAAAGACGCCGGGATTAAGGTCATTGAGGTGAACTCTCAGACAACATCCTGCGCAGACAACTCGATTGCTTATTGTGGTTCTGATGATGTCCAGGCAGGTGAGATGCTTGCAAACTGGGTACTTAAAAACTGCCCAGATGGCGGTAAATATATCCACTGCACAGGAATCCTTGGTAATTCTGCACAGATTCAGCGTGGTGAGGGAATTGAGAACATCATGAAGGATCATCCGGAATTCGAGAAAGTCGGTGAGCCGGATACCCAGTGGGATGGAAACCTTGCTTCCAATGCAACGCTGGATGCCATTAACCAGTATGGGGACGACCTGAAGGCTGTTATCTGCGATAACGACGGAATGTCTTCCGCTTCCCAGAAGATTGCTAATGACAATGGCAGATCTGACCTGATCTGCATCGGTGTCGATGGTATCGATGTTGCGCTTCAGATGGTGAAGGAAGGTACGATGAAGGCAACCGTTCTTCAGGATGGTGTCGGCCAAGTAACCGCTGGATTTGATATCGTTGAGAAATGCATCAAGGGCGAATCGTTCGATCCGAATCCGGTTATTCCGTTTGTTCTTGTTACATCTGATAATGTTGATCAGTATTATTCAGGTGCAGCTGAGACGGAATCCTGACAAATGTGACATTTATCAATGCAAGGAGTGAGCGGAGGGGGTGGAAAGCCCACTCCGCTCTTTTGTCTGGAAGTCCATTACCGGTGGTGTCTCTTGAGCGAAACCGATTCAACTTGTAGAATGAGAGAGCCTTTTACGATCTTATATAGAATTAGGAGACATCATGAGTGGGGAATCGAAAAATAGTACATTGACTGATATTTTGAAGGAAAACTACGATAACATGTTTTCCGCGGAAAAGAAAGTAGCGGATTATGTCCTGCAAAACCCTTTTAAAGTTGCCAATATGAACATCTCGGAGCTCGCTGCGTCAAGTAATGTCAGTAATGCGACGGTAGTTCGGATGTGTCACCATGCAGGGTTTAGCGGGTATTTTCAATTCCGCCTGATGCTGGCAAGGGATGAAGGAAAGCAGATTGCTCAACAGCCTTCGGATGGTATCGAACAGATTTTTCGTGAATATGCGGATGACATTGTGAACCTCGGCAAAGAGATTAATGTGGAGGAGATGAAAAAGGCTGCGAGAGCCATCCTGGACGCTGACATGGTTCATCTTGCAGCTGTGGGAAACACGATGCCTCTTGCATTGTACATGGGATTCCGTCTCGCCAGGATCGGGATTCGAAATACTGCGGAGGTGGACTCGGCTTACTATTTAAACAGTATTAATCTGGCTGGCGAGAATGATATTGCGCTCATCATATCGCATTCAGGTAGCAGCAAACAGACTTTGCAGGCTGCACAGCTTGCAAGAGAAAAGGGGCTGCCTGTGATTGCGATCACATCGGATCCATCGTCTATCCTTGCTCTGCGGTCTGACTGCGTCCTCGTATCCAGCATGAAAGAGAATGAAATAAATTATGATGGAAATCATTCTCTGCTGATTGAGATTGCAGTAATCGAGGGGTTGCTTGATCTTCTTATTAATTTCGATAAAATTTCCCAGATGGAACCAGACAAGGCTGAAAAGATGCTTTGCGAGTACAAGGTAAAATAAGAAAATTAATTACATAGATTTACATTCTGACGAATAAATGTCTTGAAATTTTACCGGAAAATGGTATATTAAAGACGATATATGAAAAATATTTTTACGGAGGTTTGGTGCGATGAAACGGTCGGTTATCAATCAGAGTATCAGCTGGGCAATTGACTGCTGCAAGAGAAAACATGTACAGTTACCTGATTTTGCATACTGGACTCCCCAGGAGTGGGAAGACCGGAAAGATCAAACGGAGTTTATGCGGAAGGTCGCAATGGGGTGGGATGTAACTGATTATAATTCCAATGATTTTGACCACATTGGGTGTGTTCTGTTTACACTTAGAAATGGGGAGCCCTTCAAGCCGGATACGGGAAGGGTATACTGCGAAAAATTCCTGATCATGAAGGCAGGGCAGCTGCTTCCGTGCCATTTCCATTACTTTAAAAGCGAGGATATCATCAACCGTGCAGGCGGTACGCTCAGAGTCTACCTGTGGAATTCGACGCCTGAATTCGATGGTTATCAGAAGGATTTGAAGGGTGATGTGCATGTACGAATTGATGGAATTCCAGTAACGGTTCCGGCCGGCGGGTATGTGGACATCAAACCGGGAAATTCCATTTATATTACGCCTTTCCTGTATCACTCCTTTAAAGCTGTTGAAGAAGATGGGGATCTTGTGGTTGGTGAGGTGTCAAGGTGCAACGATGACCGGAATGACAATCATTTTAATCCTTATATTGATTTCCAGAAGATCGAGGAAGACGAGGCTCCAAAATATCAGCTTTGCGGAGGCTACGATCAATAATTCCGTGAAGATGACGGTGGGGCATGCCTGTTGACGGACCAGCTGTTCAGGGAGGTAAGCGGATGGATTCAAAGCTTGACGTTGTGGTTGCGGGGGTGACTTGCATTGATCTTGCTCCGAAATTTCAGAATGACCCTGAAACATCAATCGCTGAATTGTTTCGTCCTTCTTCTACACTTTTTGTCGGGAAGATGACAACGACACCTGGCGGAGCTGTGTCGAATACTGGTCTGGCACTGTGCCGGTTTGGAATGCGAACCCGCCTGATGGGGCGTGTGGGGCAGGATGACCTTGGCAATCTTCTTCTGAGAAAGTTTGAACCCTGGACGGATACGAGTTCATTTGAGCGGTCAGAGGAGGAGGGGACTTCTTATTCTCTGGTCATCGCTCCAATAGGCATTGATCGGTTCTTCATCCATGATCCAGCTGTCAATGATACGTTTACCACACAGGCTCTGGACTTTGACGAAATTGAAAAGGCCCGTCTTTTCCACTTCGGCTATCTTCCTGTTATGAGGGCTATGTGTCAGAATACAGGAGAAGAGGCGGTTCGCATGTACCGCAGAATTCATGAGTTAGGTGTTACAACATCGATGGATCTGTGTATGCCTGATGTGAGCCAGAACTATCCGGACGGGTACTGGATGGACATCTTGAGAAGAGTGCTGCCGTACGTTGATTTGTTTGAGCCGAGTGTTGAAGAATTGTGTTATATGATCGATGCAAAACGCTTTCGTGACCTGAAGAAGGCGGGGGAAAAAGAGGGCGTAGTGGGTTCAATCGGCTGGGATGAGATTGAAGCATATGCAGATCAGATGCTTGGGATGGGTGCAGGTGCTGTTTTGGTGAAATGTGGCACCAAGGGAATGTTCCTGAAGGCAGGAACAAAAGACAGATTGAAGGAATCCGGAACAGCACTTCATGACATCCTGGAGAAATGGTCAGGGGCAAGAGTGGTTCAAAGATGTTTTGTACCCGATTCTTTTGTGAACTCAAACGGAGCGGGTGATGTATCGATTGCGGCATTTTTAGCTTCTGTTCTGCGGCATATGTCAGCAAAAGAGTCAGTCCGTAATGCGGCGGCAGCTGGAGCAGAGTGCTGCGAAGGAGCAGATCCGATCTGTGCGCTGACTGACTTTGAAGAGTTAATGGATCGAATCCATGGTGGGTGGAAATTAGAGGAAGAACGATAAGCTGTTGAGACAAGTTGGGCAAACGGTTGCCTCCCAAAATCATGGTGAGTTATTGAAACCTTGTAGACAGGCTTTATTCAATATTTTTTTCATTGTAGGAGGAGAAAAGTAATGCTTTATAACATGATGGAGTTACTTGAAGTAGCAGACAAGAACAATTTTGCTATTCCGGCATTTAATGTCAGCGATTTTGCGATGTTTAACGGTATTATGGATGTGTCAGAGCGGATGTGTGCTCCGGTTATCTGTGAGATTCACCCGAATGAATTGAAACATATTGGAACAGATTTTATCAAGGGGATGATAAGCAGAGCAGAGGCATCGCCCCTTCCGGTTGTCATACATCTTGACCATGGTGCTACTCTGGCTAACTGCATGGTGGCGATTCGGGCTGGATTTACATCTGTAATGATCGATGCTTCAGCACTTCCGTTTGAAGAGAATGTAGCAAGAACAAAACAGGTTGTGGATTTGGCTCATTCGGCGATTACCTATACAAAGGTTACGGATGACAGCGACCCCAGAAAAGCGGCGGACTTGAAGGATCGGTGTGATTGGCATTATGCTCCTTCTTATCATGCGATGAATGTATCTGTTGAGGCAGAGCTTGGCACGATCGGCGTTATCAATGAAGCTGAAGGAACAGTTGATATGGCACATATTAAATATACCAACCCGGATGATGCAGTGCGCTTTGCGCAGGAGACGGGGGTTGACTGTCTGGCGATCGCAATTGGAACCTGCCACGGGGCTTACCCGCATGGACAGCAGCCAGATTTGAAAATTGATGTATTGAAGGCGATCAAGAAAGCGTTTGTGGATAACGGAATCAAGACAAAGCTCGTTCTTCATGGCGGTTCTGGAAATAAGGTTGAGCTTTTGAAAGAAGCTGCAAGAAGCGGGATAAACAAGATCAACATTTCAACGGATATCAAATTTGCGTATTACAATAAGATGTATGAGATTTTGAATGCAGATTATGATCCGGAAAAGAAGGCGCTCAAGACATTGAGAGAACCGAATGCAATTCAGCCGGAATGCATCAAGGCGCTTGAAGAGGTCGCAGCGGAGAGAATTGATTGGTTTGGTGCTGCAGGAAAGGCGAAACTGTACTGATCTCTGACAAACTGTATAAATAGAAAAGCTCCTGAAGACATATGCTTCAGGAGCTTTTTTGTGAAGTCGTGTTATACTGACGCTATAGGGGCTTTCAAAGGAGGAACGGGTTATGTTTCAGAAAGAAAAGGATGTGCTGCGATATATCCGGAGGCTTCGCTATCGCGTACGGCTGAATAAAAAAACGTTCAAGCTGCTTATGGTGCTCAGGACACTGGTGATCTTGACGCTGGTGCTGAACGTGCTTCAGCGAAACTATGAGGCAGCCGCACTCTGTATCTTGTCGCTGATCCTGTTTCTGATGCCGTCCTTTTTCGAAAAACAGCTGAAGATTGAGATTCCTCCGCTGTTTGAGGGGATCATCTACTGCTTTATATTTGCGGCGGAAATTCTGGGAGAGGTGAACCATTTCTACACCCTGATTCCGGGATGGGATACGATCCTGCACACACTGAACGGCTTTCTGTGCGCGGCGATCGGATTCGCAATGGTTGATTTGCTGAACCGGCACAGCAGCAGGCTGAATCTTTCTCCGCTCTATCTGGCGGTTGTCGCCTTCTGCTTCTCGATGACGATCGGCGTTCTGTGGGAATTTTTTGAGTTTTTCTGTGATCAGTTTTTCCTCCTGGACATGCAGAAAGATTTTATTGTGAAGACGATCGGTTCGGTGACACTTGATCCGACGCACAGTCAGAAGCCCTTTGTGATCCGGAACATTGCCCGGACGGTGATCGAGACGGCGGACGGAAAGAGCTATGTGGTAAACGGCGGATATCTTGACATCGGAATCATCGATACGATGAAGGACCTGCTGGTAAATTTTGTCGGAGCTGTCGTCTTCAGCGTGCTGGGCTATATCTATGTCAAAACCCGTGACGAGAACAGCCTTGCCGGAAAGCTGATGATCCACAGGCTGACGGCGATGGAGGTCGAGGAGGTCGATGCCTTCGTTGATCAGCAGGAGGCAGAGCGGAAGGAACAGCTTGAAAAAGCCCGGATCATCCGGAAGAAGCCCCGAAACCAAAAGAAGTCCTGAGGACAGACAATAAGTTTCATAAATCATCCCTGGAAACACGAAAAAGGTGTTGACAGGGATGATTTTGAATGCTATTGTACTAATCAGTTAATACAACAACACAACAATACAACAACACAACAACACAAATACACATCCGCAGGATGGTGGTGAGCAGGGATAACCCGGAGCAGACACATCAGAATGCACCTGATTGTGGAGCATAAGGGAGATGCCGGGACACGCAGGGCAGAGACGGCGGAT
>Ga0256404_1011357_pt1 | contig 11967 bp, 6 predicted proteins | sample RumenRJG_01DNA_FD_185990 | JGI IMG/M metagenome (GOLD analysis project Ga0256404, IMG submission 185990) | Bovine rumen microbial communities from Lethbridge, Alberta, Canada - RJG_01 | ecosystem: Host-associated > Mammals > Digestive system > Stomach > Rumen | place: Canada: Alberta | collected... | reverse complement strand
GGCCGTCACCACAAACGATGCCAACCTCTCGCTTGCAATTAGCTTCTGCGGCATTGCGTGCGAAAATCCCTTCTTCCTCGCCTCTTCAGCCGTGTGTACCAATTATGACATGGTGGCACGGGCCTTCGACGCTGGCTGGGCAGGCGTATTCTACAAGACCATCTGCAAGCAGGACATCCGCGAGGTGTCGCCACGCTTCGACGCCGTGAAGAGCGACACGCGCTTCGCCGGTTTCCGCAACATGGAGCAACTCTCCGAAAACCCCTACGTGATGGACTTCGACATCCTGCGACGGCTGAAACAGGACTATCCCACGAAAGTTGTCGTGGCCTCGGTCATGGGACAGTTTGAGGAGGAGTGGGCCGAACTGGCACAGATGGCTGAGGCGGCAGGGTGCGATGCCGTCGAGCTGAACTTCTCCTGTCCGCAGATGCGCCTGGCAGGCATGGGCAGCGACGTGGGACAGAACCCGGAACTGGTGACCTTCTACACCGCCTACGTGAAACGGGCGGTCCACATTCCCGTCATCGTCAAGATGACACCCAACATCACCCGCATCACCGAGCCCGCCATGGGGGCCTACTTCGCCGGAGCCGACGCCATCTCGGCCATCAACACCATCAAGAGCGTCACGATGAGCCACAACGCGGAGGTCAGCGGCAAGCAGACGCTCTCGGGCTACTCCGGCCGGGCCGTGAAGCCCATCGCCCTGCGTTATATCCTCGAAATGAGGATGAACGACGTATTAAAGAAAGTGGAGTTGAGCGGCATCGGCGGCATAGAGACCTGGCGCGACGCATTAGAGTACATACAACTCGGCTGCCGCAATGTGCAGGTGTGTACCGCCGTGATGGAGTACGGCTATCGCATCATCGACGACCTCACGCTGGGACTGCAGACCTATATGTATGAGCATGGCATCGAACGGCTCGATGACCTCGTGGGCTCGGAGCTGAAGAACTTCGTGCTGCCCTCCGACCTCGACCGCGACACCATCGTCTATCCGAAAGTTGACCGTGCGCGCTGCATCGGCTGCGGCCGCTGCCACCGCTCGTGCATGGACGGCGGCCATCAGGCCATCGCCTTCGACACGGACACCCGCCGGCCCCGCATCGTCGGCACCAAGTGCGTAGGCTGCCACCTCTGCCGCCTTGTCTGTCCCACCGGTGCCATCGGCCTGACAAAACGTATCAACAAGAAACAATAACTCTTATACAAAACAATTATGCAAAAGATAATGCAATGGATGCTGGCCGCCACCCTCATTTGCGGCGCAAGCGTGTTGAACTCATGTGAGAAAGCCCATGCGCAGGAGGACAATCCCGCGCCGCAGGTGGTGAGTACCGAGCTGATTCGCACGTCGCAGAGTTGGGACGGCGTGGAGCTGCCCGACTACTTCGAGTGGCGGCCCGAGCTGGTGGCGGTGAAGTACGTGTTCCCCGCCGTGCAGCATCCCGACATACCGCTGGAGTAAACAACATTTTTTAGTTCACAATAAGTTTAACTTTCTAAAAAACAGTAACAGTATGACACAGATCACGCACCCCGCAGTGACGAAGTACGACCTCGCACTGCTCTTCACCCTCATCGTGCTCATCGACGACCGCATGGGCGACCTGGAAACCGAGAACCAGCGGCTGCTGGAACTGATGCAGGCCTTCCACCAGGCCCGCGAGCGCTACGACACGGCCTACAAGCAGTCCAGCAAGTCGTTCCTGACGGAACAGATTGACAAGCTGGACACCGTGCGCGACAAACTGACGAAGGTCATCGAGTGGGTGGCCCGCTACTGGACCGAGCTGCCCGACGACGAGGACGCCATCCGCGGCCGCCGCGTCTATCAGCCCTTCAAGGACTTCGAGTACCGCCGCGACGAGGCCCTCATGGCCCAGAACGGCAAGTGGCAGAACATCGCCCAGGTGCTCGCACAGGAGCCGCAGGCCACCGACTGCCAGACGATGGGCCTCACCGCGCTCGTCACCAAGGCCAACCAGACGACGCAGCAGATTGCCAACCTCATGATGCAGCGCCAGCAGGACATGGCCTCCTACCAGGTGGGCGAGATGAAGGCTGCGCGCCTGAACGCCGAGGCCTGCATGGACGAGCTTATCCAGTACCTGAACGCCCTGCTCGTCGTCAGCCCCGACGCCGCGCTGGAAGAAACCGCCCAGTACATCCAGCAGGATTTCAACAAGGTGGAGGCGCAGTACCAGCAGAGCCGGAAGCATGGCAAGAAGGAGGACCCGCAGCCCGACGGCGGCAAGGACGACGGTGAGGGCGGCGACGTGACGCCCGTGACCCCCGAGGCGTGAGAAACGCCCGCCGAGGACCCGGCGGGGGTGAAAATCCCGTAGAAACCATGAACGGAGACTCCGTTGGCCGTTTCTACGCCGTAAACACCCGTTCCGAGTCCTCGATGGCGGTTTCTACGCCGTAAAAACCGTGTTCCGGCACCTCGTTGGCGGTTTCTACGCCGTAAACACCCATTCCGGGACCTCGTCGGGACTGCCAACGCCGGAGATACCCACACCGGAGACCTCGGCGCCACAATTTACGCCGCCAGCAGCGGCACCGGAGACCTCGGCGGAACAAAAAATCCACAGGCCCGCAGGGGTTCGACTCCCCCGCGGGTCACAAAGAAAAAAAATTTAGGTAACAACAAGTTTAATTTCAAAAACAAAAACAATGAGAGAAAAGATTTTCCTATTGTTTGCCCTGCTCTGCGCCGCGGCGCAGGGGGCGTGGGCAGCGGACAGGAACTATGAGTATCCTACGCAGACGAAGCCAGTTTTTTACAGCTTGTATGGCGGAAAGGAAAATGTCGTGGTCATCAACACGGCAGCCGAGCTGGCCTACATCACAGCGAACTTCGACGACGATTCCGGCTATGATGGCAACAAAGACTGGGACGAGCTGAACTACTACCTGGACGCCGACCTCGACATGGGCGAAAACATCTCATGGCTGCCCCTGGGCCGTGTGTCCTACACTGTCACCAAGTACAGCGGCACGTTCTGGGGCAACGGCCACACCATCCGCTACAGGATATGGGCCCTTGATGAAGAGAATCAGGGTCTGTTCTCCACCATTGCTGAAAATGGCAAGGTGTACGATGTCAACGTGGTTTGCAATATTAATTCCAAAAGAGATTACGTGGGCGGCATCGCCGGCGAGAACTATGGACTCATACATAACTGCTCGGTGATGGCCACCATTGTGGAAGAGGACAATGATTATGTGGGTGGTATCGTTGGTGAGAATACTGTTTATGGCAGAGTGGAGGGCTGCTATGTGGAAGGCACGATAACAGGTCTCGGCTCAGCAACAAAGATTGGCGGTATCGCCGGAAAAAGCAATTCTAAAGTTGGAGGTGGTGGAATTGTATATGAAGGCAACATACTGAACTGTTGGGTGAGTGCCAATATCAGTTCAGATTGCAACAATTTCTTTAACAGTCCCTATGTGGGTGGCATTTGCGGTGAAAATAAAGGCAACATGCAGTACTGCTGTATGACGGGCGACGTGGCATGCGCCTCCGAAGGAAACTATCAAGTGGGCGGATTAGCTGGCTTCTCCGGCGGCAGCACCCAACACTGCACCTTCTATGGCACCGTGACGACCCCATCAGAACCACTTAGTAAATATATAGGAAATTCACACGCAAATGCTGACTGGTTCGACACGTTCAACCAGGACGAGTACGACGACGCCGTCAGCAATGGCCACAGCCTGTACGCCTATGCCATCCGCAACGTCTTTGCGCTCAGCGTCACCACCACGGGCACCGGCACCGTGACGGTCAGAGATTTTAATGCCGAGACTATAGACTATGATAAGGTGCCCACCGGCCACTGGATCTACGTGAATATCACCTCGGGCGTCGTGGTGGGTGTCATCGCCAAAGATGCCGACGGCAAAGATGTCGAGGTGATCAGGTATCATCAATACGGCGACAATTACTATATGTTCCCCATGCCGAGAAGCAATGTCAGCGTCACCGTCAACTTCACGACGCAGCAGGGCGACGGCTCGGAGGAGAACCCGTATGTCATCTCCACCGCCGAGGAGTGGAAGGCGTTCGCCACGGATGTCAATGATAACGGTAAATCGTTCGAAGGCAAGTTCGTCATGCTGGGCGGCGACTTCACGCTGGGCTCATATTCGACGGTGGGCAACGGCTACAGTTTCATCAATGCCTTCAAGGGCACCTTGGACGGCAACGGCCACACCATCACCATCAGCAACACGCCGCCTTTCGGCCACGTGATGGATGCCACCATCAAGAACCTGAACATCGCGGGCGATGCCACATTATCCTCGTGGTCGGGCTGCATCGTGCAGCATTGGAACGGCACGCTGAACCTCATCAACTGCCGCGTGTCGGTGAACGTCAACTGCCTGGGCGATCAATATTTCGGCGGACTGGCCGGCCAGATGTACATACCGGGAAGCGGCGCGTCCACGAACCCCAACACGGTCATCATCGACGGCTGCGTGTTCGACGGCTCCTTTAACTCCACGGTCACCAACGAATATAGGGCCCACGACTGCAGCGGCTTCGTGGGCGACGCTGGCACGGGCGGCACCGTCATCATCCGCAACTCCATCCTGAAGCCCGGCAGCGTGGGCGAGGGCATCCTCAGCAACACCTTCGCCTACATGAGCAGCGGCACGCCCACCATCGAGAACAGCTACTTCGTGGCCACCGACAACCTGCCCGCCAACCAGGGCACGCAGGCCCGCACCGTCAGCGCCGGCGCGGACGTGACCCTCAGCGGTCTCGGCGAGGCTGCCACGACCTACGGCACTAACGGCATCACGGCCTACGCCCACGGCATCAGCTACGGCGGCACCAACTACGCCGGCGGCGGCGAGAGCGTCAGCCTCACCCTGAGACACGGCAGCAAGACGGGCTACACCTTCGGCGGCTACACCGCCTCGGCCGGCACCATCAGCGGCACCACCCTCACCATGCCCGACGCCGACGTCACCATCAACGCAGAATGGACGAGGAATACATACGCCCTTGCCGACAATGCCGACAACACGACGTTCATCAACGCCCACAACGGCGACATCTATGACGTGACGCTCAGCGGCCGCACGCTCTACAAGGACGGTGCATGGAACACGCTGTGTCTGCCGTTCAGCGTGACGCTCGCAGGCTCGCCCCTCGCAGGAGCCACCGCCCGCGCCCTCACCAGCGCCAGCATCAGCGGCACGACGCTCACGCTGACCTTCGGCGATGTCGTGACCGCCCTTGAGGCCGGCACGCCTTACATCATCAAGTGGACCGCCGACGCGAACTATGTGGACGACGACGCGCACAACATCGTCAGCCCCGTGTTCAGCGGCGTGACCATCGACGCTGATGCCGACGGCAACTACGACACCGAGACCGCCTCGCCCGCCGTCACCACCGACCAGCGCGTCCGCTTCGTCGGCACCTACGCCCCCCTGTCGTTCGACGCTGAGGACAAGAGCATCCTGCTCATGGGCGGCAATAACACCCTCTACTATCCGCAGAGCGGTGCCGGCATCGGCGCACAGCGCGCCTACTTCAAGATTGGCGACGACGGCGCCCTCCTGGCCCGCCAGCTCACCGCGTTCAACATCGACTTCGGCGACGACGAGGCCACGGGCATCATCTCTCTGTCTACGGACTCCAAGGACTCCAAGGACAACGCCGCCTGGTACTCCCTCGACGGCCGCCGCCTCTCCGCCAAGCCCTCGCGCGCAGGCGTATATATTAATAATGGTATAAAGGTCGTGATTAAGTGAGAGAAATGAGAGCTCGCTCGCATTTCCGAACGTGAACGAGCTCGAACGAAGTTCAAGGTAGTCATTAAATAAAGAACCAACAAGACAATGAAAAAGGAATATATGAAACCCACGATGAACGTGGTGAAGATTCAGCACAAGTGCCAGATTCTCGCTGGCAGCGTCGGCAACATAAATGGCGGTGACACCGGCATCACTGGCGGCGGCCCCGGTTCCGGCCCCGCCCGCGCCCGCAGCTACGGTGGCATCGACTGGGACGACTGGGAGTAAGCCGCCCGCGCCACGGGTGGCACAAAAACCCGACAGGCCCGCAGGGGGTTCTTGCTAAGGCAAGCGTCCCTGCGGGCCGAGCGCGACTCCCCCGCGGGTCACAAAGAAAAAAATTTAGGTAACAACAAGTTTAATTTCAAAAACAAAAACAATGAGACAAAAGATTTTCCTGTTGTTTGTCCTGCTCTGCGCCGCGGCGCAGGGGGCGTGGGCCGACACCTACGATTATCCTACGAAGACGAAGCCGGAGTTTCACGCCGAGTATGGCGGGAAGAGCAATGTCGTGGTCATCAACACGGAAGCTGAACTGGCGTACATCACGGAGCACTTCGACGAGAACTCCGAGTTCCCCGTAGAGGATGACGACTGGAGTGAGCTGAACTACTACCTGAACGCCGACATCAACATGGGCAACTCCTACTCGTGGATGCCCCTGGGCCGCGAGTCCAACTGGGTCACCAGGTACAGCGGCACGTTCTGGGGCAACGGCCACACCGTCACCTACATGATACGTGGCCTCGACGAAGAGAACCAGGGTCTGTTCTCCACCATTCATAAGGACGGCAAGGTGTACGACGTCAACGTGGTTTGCGACATCTATGCCAAAAGAGATTACGTGGGCGGCATCTGCGGCGAGAACTATGGCACGATAGAGAACTGCACCGTGACGGCCAACATCGTGAGTGAAGACCATGATTTTGTGGGCGGTATCGTCGGGCAGAATGATCCCGGTGGCATCGTGAAAGGCTGCCATGTGATGGGCTTGGTAAAGGGCATAGGTTCAGCAAAATACGTGGCCGGTATAACCGGCGATAACGTAAATGGAGGTAGTAATCCCGAAATAGTCAACTGCTGGGTGGAGGCCGATGTCAGCTCTGAACATGACAACGGCGCCACCTCTGCCTACGTGGGTGGCATCGCCGGTTATAATAATTCATATATAAGGTACTGCTGCGTGACGGGCAACGTGACGAACCCGGAGGATGATAAAGTAGGCGGAATTGTTGGCAATAACGCTTTAGGTGGTCATGCTGGCAGACATGGTACACCAGCCGGCACTGTCGAGCACTGCACATTCTATGGTGTGATTGATAACGACCACAGCCGGACCAGCGACTTTATTGGCGAAGGCTATGGGACTAATCTGTACAGAGAGTTCAGCCAGGCCGAGTACGACGACGCCGTCAGCAATGGCCACGCCCTGTACGCCTATGCCATCCGCAACGTCTTTGCGCTCAGCGTCACCACCACGGGCACCGGCACCGTGACGGTCAGAGATTTTAATGCCGAGACTATAGACTATGATAAGGTGCCCACCGGCCACTGGATCTACGTGAATATCACCTCGGGCGTCGTGGTGGGTGTCATCGCCAAAGATGCCGACGGCAAAGATGTCGAGGTGATCAGGTATCATCAATACGGCGACAATTACTATATGTTCCCCATGCCGAGAAGCAATGTCAGCGTCACCGTCAACTTCACGACGCAGCAGGGCGACGGCTCGGAGGAGAACCCGTATGTCATCTCCACCGCCGAGGAGTGGAAGGCGTTCGCCACGGATGTCAATGATAACGGTAAATCGTTCGAAGGCAAGTTCGTCATGCTGGGCGGCGACTTCACGCTGGGCTCATATTCGACGGTGGGCAACGGCTACAGTTTCATCAATGCCTTCAAGGGCACCTTGGACGGCAACGGCCACACCATCACCATCAGCAACACGCCGCCTTTCGGCCACGTGATGGATGCCACCATCAAGAACCTGAACATCGCGGGCGATGCCACATTATCCTCGTGGTCGGGCTGCATCGTGCAGCATTGGAACGGCACGCTGAACCTCATCAACTGCCGCGTGTCGGTGAACGTCAACTGCCTGGGCGATCAATATTTCGGCGGACTGGCCGGCCAGATGTACATACCGGGAAGCGGCGCGTCCACGAACCCCAACACGGTCATCATCGACGGCTGCGTGTTCGACGGCTCCTTTAACTCCACGGTCACCAACGAATATAGGGCCCACGACTGCAGCGGCTTCGTGGGCGACGCTGGCACGGGCGGCACCGTCATCATCCGCAACTCCATCCTGAAGCCCGGCAGCGTGGGCGAGGGCATCCTCAGCAACACCTTCGCCTACATGAGCAGCGGCACGCCCACCATCGAGAACAGCTACTTCGTGGCCACCGACAACCTGCCCGCCAACCAGGGCACGCAGGCCCGCACCGTCAGCGCCGGCGCGGACGTGACCCTCAGCGGTCTCGGCGAGGCTGCCACGACCTACGGCACTAACGGCATCACGGCCTACGCCCACGGCATCAGCTACGGCGGCACCAACTACGCCGGCGGCGGCGAGAGCGTCAGCCTCACCCTGAGACACGGCAGCAAGACGGGCTACACCTTCGGCGGCTACACCGCCTCGGCCGGCACCATCAGCGGCACCACCCTCACCATGCCCGACGCCGACGTCACCATCGGCGCCGCCTGGACGAGATTCCTCGACGGCACAGGTTCTGACGACGACCCCTACATCATCGGCACCACCGACGAATGGAACATCTTCGCCAGCAGCGTCAACGGCGGCCACACCTTCAGCGGCGAGTTCGTCAAACTGGGCACCAACGTCAGCGTCTCCGAAATGGCGGGCATCAGCTATGACAAAGCGTTCGAGGGCATCTTCGACGGCGACGGCCACACGCTGACCTTCACCAAAGGCACGTCCGCAGAGCCTTTCGCCGAGGAATACTGCGCCCCGTTCCGCCACGTCAAGAACGCCGTCATCGGGAACCTGCACGTCGACGGCACCATCTACACCAGCCAGAAGAAGGCTGCCGGCATCGTGGGCGAGTCGCTCAGCGCGCTGGAACTCTATAACTGCCGCAGCTCCATCAGCATCCACAGCAGCGTCAGCGGCGACGGCACGCACGGCGGACTCGTCAGCACGCTGAGCGGCAGCGAGAAAGACATCTACATCGACGGCTGCGTGTTCGACGGCTCCTTTGCCACCACCAATGGCACCAACAACTGCGGCGGCTTCGTCGGCTGGCCCGTATATAACCGCCCCGTCATCGAGAACTCGCTCATGATTCCCGCCAGCGTGGCAGCAAACATGCTGAACAATACCTTCGCCCGCTGGCATAATGGCTACGAGCCGACCATCACGAACTGCTACTACGTCGCCACTACCAACCTGCCCACCGACCAGGGCACGGCGGCCGTCGTCCTCAACATCACCCCCGCCAACCCTGACTACGACTACGGCATGGTGAAGGCATACAAGAACGGCATCTGGTTCGACGGCAACTTCTACGGCACGCCCGCCACCGTCACCCTCGCCGACGGCAGCGACAACACTGAGACCATCACCGGTGCCGACGGCTACGTGGCTGACGTGACGCTCTCGGGCCGCACGCTCTACAAGGACGGCGCATGGAACACCATCTGCCTGCCCTTCAACGTGATGCTCGACAGTTCGCCCCTCGCCGGAGCCACTGCCCGTCCGCTCACCAGCGCCAGCATCAGCGGCACGACGCTCACGCTCACCTTCGGCGACGCCGTGACGACGCTTGAGGCCGGCACGCCCTACATCATCAAGTGGGCCAGCGGCGACAACATCGTCAGCCCCGTCTTCAGCGGCGTGACCATCGACAGCGACATGCACCCGTATGACACCGCCGAGGAGAGCGTCACCACCGACGAGCGCGTCCGCTTCCTCGGCACGTACAAGAGCACGACCTTCGACGCTGAGGACAAGAGCATCCTGCTCATGGGCGGCGAGAACACCCTCTACTATCCCACCGCCGGTGCCGGCATCGGTGCCCAGCGCGCCTACTTCAAGATTGGCAGCGACGGCGCCCTCCTGGCCCGCCGCCTCACCGCGTTCAACATCGACTTCGGCGACGACGAGACCACGGGAATTATTTCGACCACGAATGACACGAATGACACGAATTCTGATGCGTGGTACTCCCTCGACGGCCGCCGTCTCTCCGCCAAGCCCTCGCGCGCAGGCGTATATATTAATAATGGTAAGAAGGTCGCGATTAAGTGAGAATAAAGCAGAGCTCGCTCATGCTTTATCGAGCGTGAGCGAGCTCGAACAAAGTTCAAGGTCGCGATTAAGTGAGAATAAAGCAGAGCTCGCTCATGCTTTATCGAGCGTGAGCGAGCTCGAACGAAGTTCAAAGTAGTCATTAAATAAAGAACAAACAAGACAATGAAAAAGAACTATATGAAGCCAGCCCTGCGGGTAGTGAGAATCCAACAGAAGTGCCAAATCCTCAGCGGCAGCGTGACCAGCGTAGAAAGCGGTGACACCGGCATCACTGGCGGCGGCCCCGGTTCCGGCCCCGCCCGCGCCCGCAGCTTCGACTGGGACGACTGGGACGAATAGCCCCACACAGGCCCACAGGGGTTCTTGCTAAGGCAAGCGTCCCTGCGGGCCCAGCGCGACTCCCCCGCCAGCCACAACGAAGAAAATTTAGGTAACAACAAGTTTAATTTAAAAAACAAAAGCAATGAGAAAGAAAAAGATTCTAATGATGCTCGCCCTGCTCTGCGCAATAGTGCAGGGGGCGTGGGCCGACGACGGCTGGAGCTCGGCCAGCTCTTATGACCAATATTCCGATGCCGACAAGCCGACGCATTACGACACTTACGGCGGCAGGAGCGATGTGCACGTCATCAAGACCGCAGCCAATTATCTTTATGTCATGGATAAGCCAGCGTATTATTGCAACAAGAATATCTATCTCGACATCAACGTCGACGTGAGTTCGAAGACCTGGATAAATCTTGATAATATCTTAGGTGTACATAGATACTTGGAAAGTTGGGGTAGTGGTTATAGCGGCACGTTTTACGGCAACGGCCACACCATCCGCATAAACCTGGATTATGATTCATACAGTAGCTATAAAGGGCCGTTTGGTATCATTGATAAGGGCGGCAAGGTGCAGGACCTTAACGTGGAGGGCACAATCTACCTCAAGAAAATGGACGACGGCAATGGAACGGATTTGGTGGGCGGCATCTGCGGCGAGAACAATGGCACGATAGAGAACTGCTCGGTCAGTGCCAGCGTCAGCAGCGAAGAGAATTATTTGGGCGGCATCACCGGCAGGAACACAGGCACAGGCACCATCAGCAACTGCAGGGTGAGCGGCAACGTCAGCAGCAACTCGCGCCTGGTGGGCGGCATCGCCGGCGAGAACAACGGCACCATCAGCAACTGCTGGGTGAGCGGCAACGTCAGCAGCGACTGGAAAAGCTCCAGCGTGGCAGCCAAGGCCAAGGTGGGCGGCATCGCCGGCGAGAACAACAGCACCGTGGAGTACTGCTGCATGACGGGCAACGTGTCCAATGACGACGCCGACGTGGGCGGACTGGTAGGTTGCAATGACGGCACCCTCCAGCACTGCACCTTCTACGGCGAGCGCAGCAGCACCCACGACCAGGCAAGCATCTACAGCGGCAACTCCGCCAATTGGGAAAACTGCTACGGCGTGTTCAACCAGGGCGAGTACGACGCCGCCAGCGGCAAGGACATGTATCGCCATGCCATCAGGTACACCTACGATGTCACGGTCAATATCGAGGGCCACGGCACCGTCCGCACCCGGGCCCTCGATGAAGACGACGTCCCGGGGACGTGCGCCGGACAGACCTTCTCGCTGAACGTGACGTCGGGCACGGCGCTTAACGTCACCGTCACCGACGCCGACGGCAACAATGTTCCGCTGCAGGGACATGCCAACGACAATTCAAGCTTCTGGTTCGTCATGCCGAGCAAGAACGTCACAGCCACGGTCACATTCGGCTACACCGACTGGCCTACGCAGGGCGCAGGCACCGTGGATGATCCCTACATCATCAGCAGCGCGGAGGACTGGAACGACTTCGCCTACAACGTCAGAATCGGGCGCA
>Ga0256404_1011356_pt1 | contig 11968 bp, 11 predicted proteins | sample RumenRJG_01DNA_FD_185990 | JGI IMG/M metagenome (GOLD analysis project Ga0256404, IMG submission 185990) | Bovine rumen microbial communities from Lethbridge, Alberta, Canada - RJG_01 | ecosystem: Host-associated > Mammals > Digestive system > Stomach > Rumen | place: Canada: Alberta | collected... | reverse complement strand
GGCGGTGCAGACCGGCAAGATTCCGGAGGCGCCCCTTGTCGGAGATCTTGCGAAAGCCAAAGGACTGGTTGAGCGATTCTGGGACAACCATCCCCGCCCGGTGGTGTTGATGGTGGAAGGCCTTGATGATGTGTCTGCTTTCCTGACCGAGGACGGAAGACCTGCGCTGGAGCGTAAGAAAGGGAGGGAGCGGACCAGCTGTCTGCGCTACATCACCGACGGGTTCCGGTACACACAGCCGGTAGACCTTTGCCATGCGACGCGGATAGGGGTGACTCCAGATAGCTATGCACAGTTCGTCCATGCCTACAACCTTCCCTTTGCCTGCATGACGGTCTAATGTGAAGCGACGGGCAAGAGGTTTGTCGTTGTATACAGGTTTTTCACAAGTATAAAAAAGCAGTTTCGCAATGTCATATCCTGTGGTAGATTTCTCCTTATGGGAATTGCAACGAAACTGGAAGTGGAGCGGTATACGGCGCTCTGGAGAAACCATGGGCGCTTGAAATTGGTGGCGCGGGAGGCGAAGACGACGACGGTAAAGGTCCGCAAGCTTCTGATCACTGCCGGTATCTATACCAATGCCCAACATCTGCGTATCACCAAGCTTGTTCGCCATGGCATGCGGACTCGGGAAATCGCCCGGGTGACCGGACTCGGACCGAAAGTTGTGGACAGTTACCGTCCTTACCGGGATGGACCTTTCGCGCAGGCGGGCTGGGGGCTGAAGAAGCCGGAGAAGCTGCACAGTCTTCCTATCATCTCCAGTAGCGGCCGTTGCGATATGCAACCATGGCTCAAAGACCGTAGCGAGACCTTGATCCAAGCCTTCCTTTCCCTTGCGCTCCATGTCGATATCAACCATACCGACCTGATCAGCCAGATGCTCCCGCTCGCCAGCCAGTACGTCCCGGCTCTCCGTTCCCTTGCCTGCATGGTACTCGGTCTTGTCCCGGCAGAACCGGTTCCTTTGGACTACGGGAACTTGACGCTGGTGGATATGATGGTGGCATACCAGCTCGGCCGCTGGCTGATGGAGCCGTGGAACGGGGGAGGGGAAGTGCTGCATCTGGCACCTTCGGAGAATGTCTTCGCTTTGGAGCAGGGCGGGATGGATATCCATTCCCAGCTCTTGCACGACGTCATGGCCCTTGGCGTAGCCTACGACATGCTCAGCGAACTTTTTGCCGGTTGTCGGGACGAGGTAGTCGATACCCTGCTGAAAAGGGTCAGGGACAACTTGGTGGCGCTCTTTTCCTATCTTCGGTCGCCTCGTCTCAAGAGAATGCCACGTGTTTTTCTCACGCATTGAATTGTTAAAAACTGTATATTTTCTTGCGCGTTTTATTTGCTTGGTTGCCAGACTGAGCACCATACTTGCCAATTGCCTGATTCCCTCTGTCTTGTGGGTTGGTCTTCTCGTAATCCAACAAGGTGTCGATTGATATCAATTCTTTAGCATATAAATAGTTGTACGCATATTCGTACCCTGTTGCATAGGCAATAATCCATGACAGGATAACGCATTATCTCCTGGTGCCTTTGGTGACGGGAGAAAGGCGGTTTCCTTGGCGATCTCTATCGTTTTCTATAATTGTGATTAATTTATCATAGCATGGTGTGATGGTCTTCTGAATCAATTATTGTATATACAATGGATTATATCTCGATTTATGAAAAGTGCATGAAATAGCTTTCTGATTTTGTACAAGTGGGTGTAGTGTGTAATTGTTGTAGATAATTGCTCTTATGGGAGATGAGATGGGGAAGCTTGGTCCGTGGATGTCGTGCAAGGGCATCCTATCCGTTATGAGAAATGAGGTGTTGGTTCGTCACCAAGGGAAGGCGAAACAATGATAAACTACACGAAGTTCCGTTCCGACCTCTATTCCTACAAGTACTGTGTGGACTTCCTGCGCAAGAGGAGGAACCTGAGCCTGACACGCCGGATAGACCTGGTGACACGGACAAGGTATCCTTGGACGGAACTGCAAAGCGACGAGGAGCGGTTCATGACCAGCGCCTCCGGGGTGAGCGATGACGAGGCGGTGGTGTTCTTCCGGAGAAAGCTGCAGACCCTCTACAAGTTGGAGTTGGAGAGGAATTTCCCGAGCACCGGCTCGATCCGGGAGTTCTGGGCCCTGCTGGATGGACTGTGGCATCAACGGGAGCTGTCGTTCATGGAAACCGGGCAGTCCTTTCTTTCCTTCTGGAAGCGGCAGGGGATGTCCCCGAACCGGCATGATGCGGGGATGATCGCGCTTTCAAGCAAGTTCCTGAACCTGATGGAGCCAAATCGTTGGCCAATCTGGGATATCAGGCGGGATAGCCGGTTCTTCCTGTTGACCGATAGTGAACTGCGTGACTATCCCGAGGCATGTTATCGGCGGCTCTGCCGGCTGGTGGCCAGGATTCGGTCAAATGGCCATATGCATCTGTACCGCGGCTTCATGGACCACCTGTTGGAGCTTCATACGGCTGCGCTCCCGCCTGTCACGCCGCTTCCCGCGCCATTGGTCATCCATCTGCTTACCAAACGTCAGGAGGCGATGAGGATCCTGGCCGTGAACCCGGCGCTTGCCATGGAATGGGAGACGGTGAAGCGCCATCTGCGGGCGGACATGGAAAGGGGAAGAAGATGAAGACGCTTACGATGTTTACAGGGGAGACCAATTCCTACTGCGAGTTCCTCAATTCCGCATGCACGCCCTTTACCTATGCGGGCAGGAACTATCACTCCGTCGAGCACTATCTGCTGGTCCAGAAGGCCTTCTACCTCAACAACGCCGAACTGGCGGGGAAGATGCTGGAGGTCCCTTCTCCTGAGGATGCCCGGTATCTGGCCGCCATGCTGTACGGGAGCAGGGAACGGTTGTGGAATACCGTGATGCCACATGTGGCCCACTGTGGCATTCGTGCGAAGTTCCAGCAACATCCGAAGCTGTACAAACTGTTGCGGGCAACGGCGGGGCGGATGCTGGTCTATGCGGAAAGGCGCGATCCTTTCTGGGGAACCGGGTGCGAGATTGGAGGGGATGTGCTGGATGGGCAATGCGACGGGAACCTGTTGGGAAGGGTGCTCATGCAGGTGCGGGTCGAACTCAAGGAATGGGAAAAGCGAGGAGCGCTGGGCTATGACGATGTGGGTGACCATCCGGAGTTCGTCAGGAACCGGGTGATGCGCTACGAGTTCGACCAGTTGCTGGACAATGTCTACACCCGCCAGGCAGTCTGGCCCTATGTGATGGTCATGGCATTTCCTGGCGAGGCCCAGGTGCGCAACAAACTTTCCAGTGGCGTCATCGAGCCATTCATTCCCCTGACGACCGCCAACTTGCCAGCAAAGGGGCACAACAACTACACCAATACTTCTCCCAGCAGCCTTGCTCTCGACAAACGGAGACCCGAGGCAGGCTACAGGGAAATGACGCAGGAGCTGTACGACCTGTATCGGCTTCAATTTGTGAGGTAGTCTTGCTATAGTGGTTTCATGCGTATCGATTGGAATTGTGACCAGAAGACTCTGCGTGGGATGATCGTACGTCCAAGTCTGCACAAGCTGAGGATTGTTTGCATGGGACAATGCGGCTTCATCTTGACCTATGGGGGGAGGACCGTATCGGCCGACGTGGTCTACAGCGACCTGTACTACCAGGGGACCCGGCAGTCCCGGCGCCAGATACCGCCGCCGTTTCCGAAGGAGCAAGTCCCATGGATCGACCTGTTTCTCGTCAGCCATGACCATGCCGACCATGAGGACAAGGAGTTTCTCCGCTGGAGAATGGAAGACGAGCGAGCCCGGATGATCGCCCCCGATTGCGTGCTTTCCCACTATGGCAGGCGCTATGAGCCGGTTGAGGGAATCACTCCCATCGAGGTGGCCCATGAGGAATATCGGTACGATGCGCAAGGAAAGCCCGAATGCTACGGGTATGTGGTGGATACTCCCGCAGGAGCGATTTTCCATGCAGGAGACGCGGTCCTTACGGAGAAGCTGGCCAATGATTTGCTCGGACTGCACAAGCATTTCAAGATGCTGATGTTGCCGATCAACGGCCGGGGAAGGCCTGGAATCATCGGCAACATGAATATCGACGAGGCAATCAGCCTTGCCCTGAACATCCAGCCAGACTATCTCGTTCCCACTCATTGGGACCTGTTCAAGGAAAACGGAGCCGACATCAGCCTCTTCGTCGACAAGGCCAATGCGGCGGGGCTTTCCTATCTGATTCCCCGTCCGGGCGAGGTGTGGTGCTTCGACTGAACTGAAGTCCTTACGCTTCCGTTCCCCAAGCCTCGATTTGGGTCAGGGCGGGGAAGGGAGAGGGATCGTCAGCCTTGACCAGGTTGCTGACGGTCAGGGTTCTGGTCGTGGCCGGTTTCTCGAGCTTGAACCGCTGGGCGCTGTCGGTCTTCGCCAGCTTGATGGTGGTGGTTCCCTCGTCGGTGTTCAGGTCCGCCTGGACCCACCAAGCGTCATGCGGGAAATCGGCGCGGGTGTATACGACTACCTCGCTGATTTTGACTTGTCTTCCGAAATCGATGGTCAGGGTAGCTTTCGGGTCCCTGTTGATACCCCAGCTGGAATAAGGCCAGTGGCCATGTCCGTGGTTGGCTTTGATGCCGTCGATGGCATTGCGGGCTTCGAACGAGGCTTCGCCCCGTGTCTCGACATTCGCGTAGGCGTGGGGAAAAAGCGCTTTGTTGGCATGACAGTCCATGGGATTCAATGCCAGATTGTGGTAGTTCTCCTTTTCTGCAGGAAGGGCGTCACGGACCGTCAGGTAGTGGATGTTTCCTTGAAATGCGTTTGGGTCATAGCAGACTCGTCTTTCGTTGGAAGGAACCGGCAGTGTATAAGTGCCGTCCAGATAGAGCAGCGTAGGAGCGAGCGTCCCGTCCATCGTGCAGACGACGAAACCTGAATGGTCTGCCTTGAGGGTGATCGTATCGCCTTCCTCGTACGGATTCTCGTAAACAAGCACCACTTCGTCGGCACCTGACGCAACTGCTTTCGTCGTTTCCTGATTGGTAATGGATACTGTGTAGTTCATGCGGTAATCATAGAACATTTGGCCGTATGCGAGAAAGGGTGGCCGATCTGTTTCCTAAGTTGGACATCCCTTTTGCCGAACGTCGATTCCATCTGCTGGTTGTCAGCCAAAGGATATACCTCCCATGCCCTTTCTGCCTTCATCCATTTTGCCACGAAGAGGTTCAAGGACTGTTGATTAAAGTGCGATTGGCTTGCAGAGGGGAGGTATCTCTGCTTCTGTTCTAAGGCTTCGGGCATCGGCAAGGACCATCGCCTGTTGTTCGGATCCTGGGGGTAGATGGCAGAGATAGAGGCGCTTGGCATGGATCTGGTTGGCCAGTTTTGCCGCATCAAGCCCGCTGCTGTGGCCTTTCTTGAGCAGAGTTTCCTCGTCCTGAGAAGGCCCGCTTGCCTCGTGGACCAGAACGTCCGGATTTTCCATGAGCGTGACGGGGTGCAAGATTGGACGGGTGTCGCATGTGTAAACCAGTTTTTTCCCTCCGCAGGAAAAGACCAGACCGATGGAGCCTTCCGTGTGGTCGGTTTTGAATGCCGAGAAAGAAAGTGCTCCCTGCTGGTGGCTGGCGGCCTGCACGAGATGGATGGGAAACAGATGCGGTTTTTGCCGGAACTGGAATAGGGAGAGCATGCCCTCAACCTTTTCCTGGACGATGGGGGTGCAGATGATGTCCAGCTCTTTCGTGCGACCTCCCAGCCAGAGCTGATGGAGCAGGGACAACAGTCCGTAGAGGTGGTCGATGTGCTCGTGGGTGAGTACCACCGCATCCACCGCTACGGCTACCGCGCGCTCGATGTGGCAGGAAGCATCCACCAGAATGTGGACCTTCCCGTCCCCAACAATCAAGCTGGTGTTGCCGCTCTTCTCGTCTTGCATGGAACCATTGGTTCCGAGCATTTCGAACTCAAGCATGCGGCACCTTCTTGTTTGCCTTGATGTGGCTGATAATCTGGCTGGCGACGATGGCCACCGACATCAGAAAGAAGACCCAGCAAATGGGAGAGGTGTAGAAACGTTCCAGGGTGCCACGCCCGAGCTTCATGGCCTTGCGGAACTGCTCCTCGAACATGCCTCCGAGAATCAGTCCGAGCACAATCGGCGCGACCGGATAGTCGTGCTTCTTCATCGTATAGCCGACCAATCCCATGAATAGGGCTGTCCCGATGTTGAACAGGCCGGTGGAAATCGATGATCCGGCAAGGGCGTAGCTACCGATAAAAGAGAGAATCAGCACGATTGGCATCAATACACGTTGACTGATCAGCAGGACCTTCGGATAGAGGTGGACGCCTGCCAGCTGGAAGAGACCCATGAAGATGTTGGAGATGAAAAGCGTCACGAAGATTGAATAGACCAGCGGCATGTTCTGGCTGAACAAGGCAAAGCCCGGAGCAATGCCGTTGATCATCAGGGCGCCAATCAGGACGGCCGTGGCACTGTCTCCCGGAATGCCGAGCGCAAGGGCGGGAATCAGGGCTCCTCCGGTGACTGCGTTGTTGGCGACCTCCGGGGCGAAGACACCTTCCAGACAACCACTACCAGGCATGTCGAGTTTCCCGTCGGATGCTTTGGCGATGCCGCATGCGGCGTTGCGCGCCATGAAGACGGCAATCGAAGCCCCCGTTCCTGGAATCGCACCGATGAGGGTGCCGATACCCAGTGAACTCAGGATGATTTTCCACATGGACAGAATTTTCTTGAGCGGCGGGAAGATATGTCCGATATTGCTGGCGATATTGGTGTTCTGGGGCTTTCGCAGGTTGGGCAACTCTCCAAAGACCTGGCTGACTCCATACAGGCCAATCAGCGTGCTGGTCAGGTCGAATCCATTTGCCAGCGGCGTCTGGCGGAGCAGGGCAGCGAAGGGAATGCGCACTACGCCAGAGACCGGATCCTTGCCTAAGAATGCGAAGATGAAGCCAAGTGCTCCCATCAGCAACCCCTTCAGGATGTCCTTCCCGCTGACAGCAGCGATGATTACGATGCCGACAAGAGCAAGCGTGGTTTTCTCAGCTGGCCCGAAGGCAAGGGTCATATGGGCGATGAGGGGACTAAAGAAAATGAGGAAGACCTCCGATCCGAGGCCTCCAATCATGCTTGCGATGATGGCGCCGCCGAGGGCTTGTCCGGCAAGCCCCTTGCGGGTCATCTCCTGCCCGTCATCGGTAGTCGCGATGGCATTTGGATTGCCGGGAATTCCCAGAAGGATGGCTGGAATGGAGGCACCGCAGACCGCACCGCAGTAAACGGCCAGAAGGAGGCCGATGCCGGTCGCGGTGTTGGGAAGGTTGTAGGAGATGGGGATGACCAATGCGATTCCCATGGTGGCAGTCAATCCCGGCAAAGCGCCGAGAATGATGCCGAGCACCGAACCGAAAGCGCACCAGAAGACGGTCGAAACATTAGCGACCATCGAGAACCCTTGCAAGAAATCACTCATGACTGGCCTCCCCTTCAATACATCAACAAGCCTTGCGGCAGGGCCACGAAGAAGAACTGCCGGAAGACCACGTAGAGGACTGATACGGTACCAAGAGTGACGATGCCCGCGGTACTCATACGGTTCAGCCCTTTGGCGCAGAGGCTCTTATGGAGCGTCTGGGAGAGCAGGACAATGATGCCCGCCACGGCCAGGAACGCCATGCTCGCCACCGCCGCAGGGGAGTTGAAGAGGGGAAGGACACCGCTGCGTCCGAGATACAGTAGTTTCTTGGTGATGAAACGGAATATGAAATAGACTGCCATCATGACCAGGACGGTTATCGCACCGCCGGCTGTTGCCTGCTTGCGGTTCCGTAGCTCGCCGATGGTGGTATATTCGTAAATCAGAATGTACAGGAGCAGAGTAGTGGCGAGCATGAATCCAAGCAGCCGCATGGTGGCGATATAAAGTATTGAGAGCACGAAGGTCAAGAAGAATAGCCGTCTACTCTCCGGGTCTGTCGCATTTGTCTTCGAACGTTCCTTGATGGTCTCCCACAAAAAACCGGCGAAAAGAAAGGTTCCCATGATGAAGGGAAGGCATTTTCCCCCGGGATCACCCCCGACAGCATCCGCATGCATCGCGGTATCTTGGCTGGTTGCCACATATACTAGATAGAGTGCCGACAGGATGGTCATGACCAGCGGCAATTTCTGTATTTTTGATTGTTTCATTTCTGGATTTCACTCCTCCGCTCTTCGGAGACACGGTTCTCCATGCCTCTGAAGAGCGCCCGGAACCGCTTCCGGACGCCCGAAAACTCACTCGGCGTACTTGCCCTGCGCCTTGCCTGTTGCCTTGATAATCGGCTGCATCGTCTTCATCAGCTCGTCATTGTATTTCTGGAAGTCATCGAGCTTGGTGAACTCGGCAAGGAGGCCGGAGCTTTGCAGATAGGTCTGGAACTCCTTGGTGTTAAAGGCCTTCTCAATGGTGTCGGCAAGCCACTGTTTTGCCTGATCCGGAGTACCTTTCGGGGCGCAAATGCCACGGAAGCAACCTCCGGGAATGTTGAGATCGCCATATCCGGCATCCTTCAGGTTTGGAACGGAAGCGAACTCAGGAATGACGCTGTGTCCGTCGCCTAGGAAGCAGAGCGGGCGGAGCTGGCCTGCATTCTGCTGGACTTCGGACTGGGAGAAGATGCCGACGTTGATATGGCCGCCCAGCACGTAGGGGATCAACTCGGCACCGCCATTGCAGTCGATGATGTTAAAGATGTCGCCACAGGCAATGTTCATGCCATATGCGACGACACCGGTCGTGGCGGTCGCGCCTGCGTTTCCAAGCGAGATTTTGCCAGGATTCGCCTTGGCTGCCTGAATCAGGTCGCCGAGGTTCTGGTAGGGTGCATCACTGCGTACGGCAATCATGAACGGCTCCATGGTCAGGCCGGTGACGAAATCAAGACCGTCGGGACCGATGGTGTTGCCTGTCATGGTGCCACAGACGACATAGGTGCCGTACATCAGGAGCGTGTATCCGTCGGCGGGACTCTCAATGACCTGGTTGGTGCCGATACCGGTCGAACCTCCTTTGACATTCTCCACCAGGATCTTCTGGCCAGAGACCGATTCCATTGCCGCAGCCAGCTTTCGTGTCTGCGTGTCAGTGCCACCGCCAGCTCCCTGCGGAACGATGATGGTGATGGACTTCTCTGGGTTGGGGAAGGAAGCCGCTTCCTGCGTACCCTGCGCACCCAAGGTTCCCATGGCGACCAATAATGACAAAAGCACGCCAAATGTATGTTTCATACAAACTCCTCCTCTCTTTGGCTCACGCCGCTTGTATGTGTATATGGTTAGTATCCGCCTAAACCGTGAATAACGCAACTAACTTTTTATGTGATAGTAAGTTGCTAACATTTTCATGGAGTGTCTCGTGTTTCGTTCCTATGGTGAGGAAGTGGGTAATTCCAAGCGCACATTGATGTTATGTGCTTTTGTGTTTACTTTCGTTTTCTTTTCTCTTAAGGCGTAATCCGTTTCGACCAAAGCCATTGGAACACGACATGCAGTCGGAGGAATTCATTGACACCCCCCTCTCTGCCAAGTAAGGTTGAGCCATGACCATCTATGGAATCGCCAAGGAAGCCGGAGTCTCCATCAGCACGGTGAGCCGCGTGATCAACGGGGGCAGTTGTTCTCCTGAGACGAAGCGGCGGGTCTATGCCGTGATGGAGAGGCATGGCTATCAGCCCAATGCGATTGCCCGCGGGCTTGCCTCGAACCGGATGATGACGATCGCCATCGTGATGGTCGATATCCGCGTCGGCCACTATGCCCACACCGCTTACGAGCTGGAGCGGTTCTTCCATGCCAGGCACTACGAGGTGCTGATCTGCAATACCGGTTCCGACCTTGCCGACATCAAAGGAGACCTGGAGGGCCTGGAGTCCCGCAAGGTGGATGGCATCTTCCTGCTGGGGTCGACGTTCGACCGTGTCCAGCTTGACCCTGGAATCTGCCGGATCATCCAGTCCATTCCAACGGTACAGGCAAACGGGAACATGCACCTTGCAGGGGTCGATACGGTCAGGGTGGATGACGCGAAAGGCATCCGGATGGTAGTCGATTACCTCTACGGGCGAGGCCGCCGTTCCATTATCTATGCACAGGACGTCAACACTTCGAGCGCCGAGATGAAAGTGCGGGGCTACCAGGAAGCGATGGCCGGCCATCACCTGCCGATCCACGTCCTGGCGTGCGACCACTCCCTGGCGGGAGGCCGCGACGTGGTGGAGCAACTCAAATCAATGCGGGTGGAGTACGACGCCATGGTCTTTGGCGACGATATTCCCGCCATCGGAGCCATCAAGGCGCTGAAGGCGGAAGGCATTGCCATACCTTCCCAGGTGGCGGTGACCGGGTTCAACAACCTGAAATCCGCCCGGTTCACCGAGACCGAGCTGACCAGCGTGGACAACAAGTATTGGCAACTGGCCAGCGAAAGTGCCCAATGCATGCTTGCCAGGCTGGAACACCGTCCTGTCTCCATTCCGGTGATTGAGCCCGAGCTGGTAATTCGGCAAAGTACTTGAGTCAAGGAGTTGACAGAAAAGAAAAAGGGAACAATACTTCCCAGTGATGGAAGCGCTTCCAAAGGAGGGCTGCATGAGAATTCCTGCGAATGAACTGAAGGCTGAGTTCAAGAAGATCTTGATGAGCCGGGGATTTGATGACACGAATGCCGACGAGGCCGCCCAGGTGTTCACCGACAACAGTGTCGACGGCATCTACTCGCATGGCCTGAACCGGTTTCCTCGGGTGGTATCCTACCTGGACCATGGCACGATCAAGCCGGAGAATGTGGCGACCTGCGTCAGCTCCTTCATGGGCTTCGAGCGCTGGGACGGACACCGGGGCATGGGACCGCTCAATGCCAGAAAGGCGATGGACAGGGCATGTGACCTTTCCGAGAAATACGGCATCGGTGTGGTCGCGCTCGGAAACAACAACCACTGGATGCGTGGCGGTTCCTATGGATGGCAGGCTGCAGGCCGTGGCAAGATCGCCATCTGCTGGTCCAACACCATGCCCAACATGCCTGCCTGGGGCGGTATGGACAAGAAGATCGGCAATTGCCCGTATGTCATGGCGGTTCCCCGTTCCAACGGACAGCACATGGTCCTGGACATGGCGGTCAGCCAGTTCTCCTACGGCAAGATTGAGGAATACAAGCTCAAGGGCCAGCAACTGCCGGTCTACGGTGGTTTCGACACCAAGGGCAACCTGACCACCGACCCCGTGGAAATCGAGAAGTCGTGGCGGGTGCTCCCCATGGGCTATTGGAAGGGCAGCGGACTGTCGGTCATGCTGGATGCGGTAGGTACTGTGCTCTCGGCCGGCAACTCGGTCCAGCAGATCGGCACCTTTGGCGACGAAGTGGGCCTGACCCAAATCATGATCGCCATCGACCCTGGCAAGATGAATACCACGCAGGAGACTGACAAGATCGCCGACGCCATCTGCGCCGACCTGCACTCCTCGATTCCTGAAAAAGAAGGGGGCAAGGTGCGCTACCCGGGCGAGCGCGAGTACTATACCCGCCAGGACAATCTGAAGAATGGCGTTCCCGTCATCGACGAAGTCTGGCAAAAAATTATACACCTCGAGAACCGATACCAATAGTATTCCTATTAAAAAACTTTAATCTATAACGTTTTTAGGTATACTTTGGCTTCGTAGCTTTTGTGGATTGCTGCAGGTGTGGGCAAATCAAAGGTAATCGTGTCTATGACGAGTTTGGCTACGAGGGCGGGTATGGATTTCTTGACAGGTGTCGGCGTTCATTTGCAGTCTACCTTGCATTTATAGATGAATATTTCAGGCTATTTTGAGCCACCTGTCCGGTCGTCGAGAGCCACCGTTCCGGTTGGAGCGGAGCCATGATTCCGGACTAAACTGAGCCACTTACAGAAGACCTTCTTATA
>Ga0256404_1011355_pt1 | contig 11968 bp, 10 predicted proteins | sample RumenRJG_01DNA_FD_185990 | JGI IMG/M metagenome (GOLD analysis project Ga0256404, IMG submission 185990) | Bovine rumen microbial communities from Lethbridge, Alberta, Canada - RJG_01 | ecosystem: Host-associated > Mammals > Digestive system > Stomach > Rumen | place: Canada: Alberta | collected... | reverse complement strand
ACGCAGGCCGGCGCAAAAAAAATCGCGGCCTTCCTCAAAGGGAAAGTCGCGAAGATTCTCAGCTGGGAATAACGATAGAAATCAGCCGCCAATCGGCTGAAGCGTCCAGCTGCCGTCGCCCGTCAGATGAAGTTCCTCTTCATGCTGGGCAAACAGCGTCGAGCGGTGGCCGACGCTGACGATGCTGAGGCCCGGCAGGCGCTTTCTGAGCAGTTCATACATCTCCTGCTCGCGCGGCTCGTCGAGCGCGCTCGTCGCCTCGTCGAGGAAGACCCACTGCGGCTTCACGAGCAGCACGCGCGCGAACGCGAGGCGCTGCTGCTCGCCGAGCGAGAGGATGCGGCTCCAGTCATCGATTGTGTCGAGTTTGTCCACGAGCCGTTCCAAACCGACATCGCGCAACGCCGCCGCGAGCTCCTCGTCCGTGCCTGCCGCCGTCCGCGGATACGCGAGCGCGCGCCGCAGGCTGCCGAGCGGCAGATACGGCCGCTGCGGCAGGAAGAGCGCACGGCTCCCCTGCCCGATTGTCACCTGTCCGCTGCCATACGGCCAGATGCCTGCGAGCGTGCGCAGAAGCGTGCTCTTGCCCGTGCCCGACGCGCCCGTCACGAGCACACTGCTGCCCGCAGGCAGCGTCACCGTGCAATCCTGCATGAGCTGGCGGCCGTCCGGGAGCGCCACATCGAGCCCCGCGAGCGCCAGTGCGCTCTCGCCTGCTGTGCTCTGCTCGTGCGCAACACCGTCTTCGAGCGCCTGCGCCTGCTCCATGTGCTCCGTGAACGTCGAGAGACGGCGGATGACCGCCGCAAGCTGCGCGATGGTGTCATACGACTCGACGAAGTACGACAGCGCATCCTGCACGCGGCCAAACGCACTGACGGTCTGCATCAGGCCGCCGAGCGCCATCTCGCCGCCGAAATAGCGCGGCGCCGCGAGCACGAGCGGCACGATGATCGCGAGCTGCGCATAGCCGTTGACGTAGAAATTCAAGAGCTTCGTCTGGCGCATGAGCTGCCAGTAATTCGAAATCACATGGGCAAACCGCTCCTTGAAGCCGACGTTCTCGGCATCCTCGCCGCGATAAAACGCCACGCTCTCGCTGTTTTCTCGTACGCGCATCATGTTGAAACGGAAATCCGCCTCGTAGCGCTGCTGGTCGAAATTCAGCCCGATCAGACGCCGTCCGACGAGATGCGCGCCGACTGTGCCGAGGATGGAATAGACGAGCGAGAACCAGAACATGTAGCCGTAGACGACAAACTCATGACTGCCGAGCGGCACCGTGAATGCGCCCGAAAGATTCCAGAGCACGACGCCGAACGCGCCGAGCGTCGTCAACTGCTTGAGGAATCCCAGCAGCAGCTGGAGTGTCAGCGTCACGAACTGGTTGATGTCCTCGCTGATACGCTGATCCGGGTTGTCCGTATCGCTGCCGAGCACCTGCAGGCGGTAATAGACCTGATGCTGCATCCAGCCTGCGAGATACCGGTCCGTCATCCACGTCCGCCAGCGGATCTGGAGCATCTGCCGCAGATAAATGGCATAGACCGCGATGATGATGTAGAGGAACGCAAGCGCCGTGAATTCGCCGACGAGCGGCCAGAAGCTCTCCTGCGCATATTGCTGCAACGCGTTGTAAAACTCATTGTACCAGCTGTTGATGCGCACGAGCAGGTACACCGACGCAAAATTCAGCCCGATGACGAATGCCAGGAGCCCCCGCGCCCGCCATTTATGCTCCGAGTTCCAGTACCCGCGGAACAGATGCCAGAAGGTACGGAACGAACGCTTCTTCATGGAAAAACACATCCTTTGATTTCTAAATGCAACGAATTTCCTCCATTATAGCCGTTTCCCTGCATCGATTCAAGAAATGTGATAAAATAGCATCAGAAATGACGACAATTCAAAGGAAGGAACCCCTATGATCCTCTATCTCCTCGCAGCCATCCTCGTCGTACTGCTGATCCTCTTGTACCGCTATCTGCCGAACAAGCGCATCTACGCCTGCTTCTGCGTCACGCTCGCCGTGCTCGGCGTCCTCTGCTACATCTTCTTCCCACGCACATCGCAGACCGAGGCCATGACGGAGGAGCAGAAATACGATATTCTCCAGCAGCAGCAGATTTTCGCGACATGGTACGCGGGCTACCAGAAAGATGTCAAAGACCTCGACCACAACTGGCGCTGGTATCACCAGATTCTCGAAGACTTCAAGGAGGACAACATCAGTATCCAGACGGCCTATGTGCGCCTCAAGCAGCTCGAGGAAGACGAAAAGGCGCTGACGGCTCGTATCGCCGACAGCGCCCCGCCGCTCGAACTCCATGACAACTTTTATGACCTCACGGCTTCCATCGTCCAGAAGACGAAGGCCTATGCCGAAGCGCAGCAGAAAGCCATCACGCTGACGCGCGCTGCGAGCGACCCCCAGCGTATGCCGACCGACGACCAGGAAGAACAGAACCGCCTGCTCCAGACCGTCATGGAAAAAGAATCCCCCGTCGGCCTCTTTACAGCAGAAGAGATCGCCGAAATCCGAAATGGATTGGCGATCCCCGAAAATGGAAACGAATGAAATTTTATCGCATCGCCCAAAGCTCAGCGGATGCTGACGGAGCGGAACACGCTCCGGTCGCCGCGATGATGCGACATGGAATACTCGAACGGACGCCCGTCATCGAGGAATGCGACCTGCACGACTTCCAGAATCGGCAGGACGCCCTTGATGTCGAGCTCTTTTTTTTCATCCTCCGTCGGCAGGACGGCACGGACGGTGCGGTGCGCAGACTGAATCTTGAGCTTGAGGTCGCCCTCGATGTAGCTGTAGATTGAGTTCTCGAGCACCTGGCGCTTGATGCCGGGAATCAGCTGGATCGGCATCTGCGTGTACTCCACGACGATGGGCTTGCCATCGCAGAAACGCACGCGGATGATGTCGTAGATGAAATCCTCGACGCTCATCTGGAGCTTTGCTGCGACCTCAGACTCGGGATGGACGATGTCGAACTTCACGACTTTCGTTGAGACATCATGCCCCTTGAACGTCGCCGCGAAGCCATTGAACTGGTTCGCCATGCTGAGCTCTTTGACGTCCTGGTCTTCGAGCGACTTGACGAACGTGCCCGAGCCGCGGCGCTTGACGACGAGCCCCTGCTTGACGAGCTCGTCGACGGCGCGCTTGATCGTAATGCGGCTGACATCATACTGCTCGCACATTTCTTTTTCGAGCGCGAGCTGCTGGCCTGGCGAATAGACACCGTTCATGATATTTTGACGAAGTTCATTTGCTATCGCTTCGTATTTTAACATGCACGTACCTTCTTTCGGATTCAATATCATCCCCTATTATACATGGAACCTGTATAAATTACCATTCAGCGTTTGTTATGATTCGACAAATCATGTTCAAAACCCATGATTAGCGATGACATCGTGCATCCAATAGCCCGATTTCTTGATGGTCTTCTGTTGCGTCACGAGGTCGAGCGCGATGAGGCCGTAGCGGTTCTTGTAGGCATTCGACCACGACCAGCAGTCAATCGGCGTCCAGAGATGGTAGCCGAAGCAGTTCGAGCCCTCCTGCATGGCCTTGTGCAGCCAGCCGAGATGTTCCTTGATGAAGTCGATACGGTAATCGTCCTCGATGAAGCCGTCCTTGTTGCGATACTTCTCCTCGCCCTCGACACCCATGCCGTTCTCGGAGATGTACCACGGGATGTTGCCAAGCTTGTCGCGCACGTTGATGGCGATATCGTAGATGGCCTTCGGATAGATTTCCCAGCCGCGATACGGATTCATGCGACGCCCCGGCATCTCGTAGTTCTCGAAATGCTTCTCGGGCAGCCAGCCGCGGCTCTCGTCAAACGGCGTTTCGCGCTTTTTGGCGCGGAACGGCTGATAGTAGTTGATGCCGAGGAAGTCAACCGTGTTGTTCTTGATGATTTTGAGCTCTTCGGGCGTCGATGTCCAGAGCACGCCATCCTTCTCGAGCTGATTGACCAGGCTCTCCGTGAACGTGCCATGCACGGCCGGGTCGAGGAACGAATTATTTTTGTAATCTTCAGCGAACTTCGCCGCCGCGATGTCTTCGGGGCTGTCCGAGCGCGGATAGGCCGGCGTGAGGTTCAGCACGATGCCGATGCGGCCACCGAGCTTCGGGCAGTCCGTCTCGCGGAACGCCTGGATGGCCTTCGCGGACGCGAGGTTCAGGTTGTAGAGCACCTGGCAGGCCTTCTTGCCATCGACGAGCTTCGGATAATGGAACTCGTAGAGATATTCGCCCTCGACAACGACCATCGGCTCGTTGAACGTGACCCAGTCCTTCACGCGGTCGCCAAAAAGCTCGAAGCAACGCTTCGCAAACAGCGCGAAGAGATCGACAACATGCTTCGACGTCCAGCCGCCATACCGCTCGTAAAGCTCGATGGGCAGGTCGAAGTGATGAAGGTTCAGGATGGGGCGGATGCCCTGTTCCAAGAATTCATTGATGACATCGTTGTAGAAGCGGACGCCATCCGGGTCGGTCTCGCCCGTCTCGAAGTCCTTGATGAGGCGCGTCCACTGGATGGATGTGCGCACGGAGTTCAGGCCGACCTTCTTCATCAGCGCGATATCGCGGCGATAGTCATTGTAGAAATTCGATGCGACATTCGGCCCGACGCCATCAAAGAACGCCTGCGGCTCCGTGTCAAACCAGTAATCGAAGACGCTGCGGTGCGCCTTGTGGAAACGGCCTTCCGACTGGGGCCCCGACGTCGCAGCCCCCCACCAGAAGTCTTTCGGAAATTCATGTTCGACGCTCATGCATCTGCCTCCGCTTTTCCATTCTTATCTTTCAGTGCAGCGTACATCTCGACCATGAGGTTCGCCATATCGCGCACGGCGAGTGCCGTCATGAAGTGATCCTGCGCATGAATGAGCAGAATCGATTTCTCGACGGGATGGCCGTCGCATTCGGCCGACATCATGGCTGTCTGGATGTCATGCGCCTCGCCGATTTCCTTGCCGCCTGCCTCGATTTTCTTCTTCGCAGCTTCAATGTCACCTGTTTTCAGCATCTCGCGCACGGCCTCGATGACCATCGAGCGGCCCGTGCCCGAATGAAGAATCAGCTGCATCGACTGTTCTACCGTTTTTTCATCCATGTCAGGCTTCCTCCTCTGCTTCTTCATCCTTGATCTTGTTCGACGCGATGACGAACGGTGCATAGATGCAGATGTCCATCAGCAGCCAGACAACCTGCAGCAGGCCGCCGGCAATCGAGCCGGTGCCGATCGTCGCGCCAAAGAACAGCGGCATCGTCCACGGTACCACGTACTTGAAGATTGGCACGATGCCGGCCGAAATCGCGAGCCAGCCGACGACGGTGTTCGCGAGCGGAGCGAGGATGTACGGAATCAGGAGAATCGGGTTCAGGACAATCGGAAGGCCGAAGGCAATCGGCTCCTGGATGTTGAAGAGCATGGCCGGAGCACCGAGCTTCGCGACGGCGCGCCAGCTGTCTTTCTTCGAGAAGATGAAGATGGCGATGACGAGGCCCATGATGTGCATGAGGCCTGCTTCAAAGAAGCCGTTCGAGAAGATATACGCTGCATCGCCCGCCTGGTTTGCGAGCTGTGCCGGCATGTAGACCATGTTCTGGATAGCCGCCGTGACGTTGTGGCCATGGATGCCGAACCACCAGAAGAACCAGACGATGAACTGATAGAGGAGCGAGAAGCCGAGGCCCTGCGAGAAGCCCATGAGCGGAGCCTGGATGATGGCATAGATGAGGTCATTGAGCGCTGCCTTGCCCATGAACTGGCAGTTCGAGAGAATCGTCGAGAAAATCGTGAAGACCGTCAGCGTCACGAAGACCGGAACGAGAACGGCGAACGACTGCGAAACGGCAGGCGGCACCGTATCCGGCATCTTGATGCGGATTTTTTCGTTTTTCGAAAGTTTCACAAAAATCCACGATGCAACAGTTGCGACGATGATCGCCGTCAGGACGGCCTTGTTGCCGAAATAATCGAGGCTGAATGCGCCCAGCTTGTCGCCAGCCTTGCCGACGACCTGCTGCGGCGTCACGATGATGAACGCGCCGAGGGCCGTCAGGGCCGTCGAGAACTTGTCGCCGCCCCAGATGCCGCCGAGGCGGTAGGAAAAGGCCGCAACGAGCATGAACGAGAAAATACCGAAGCCGACGGTGACGACGTTGTTGCAGAGACCCTGGTACATCTGCATCGTACCAACGAAGCTCGATGCCTTGTACGCATCGCTCTTCGGGTCGAGCCCCGTGAACGTCTGGCCGAGGCCGAGGCCGTCCGCGCCCATGATCGTGCCCCACGGATCGAGCACAACCCATTCGATGATGCCGAAGAACGAGCCGACGATGATGAACGGCAGCAGCATCGAGAACGCGTCACGCATAGCCAGCAGGTACTTGTTGCTGGAAATCTTGCCTGCCAGCGGCATCATGACGTGCTCAAAACTTTCCACGATGGAATTCATTTTTTGTCTTCCCCCTCATTATATAGAAGAAATCGGGCTATCTTATTACGCCTTGCCCGTCATCTTCAGCGCCTTGTCGAGCACCTTGTCGCCGCGGATCATGCCGTAGTCGCGCATGTCGATGACATCGACCGGGCACTTGTCACCGACGACTTTCTTGACGTCGCCGAGCATGTGGCGGATCTGCGGGCCGAGCAGCGCGCAGTCGGCCGTATCGACGTGCTCGTCGAGGACTTCGACCGAGAATGCCTCGATATGGACGTCGCCCAGAGACTTCTTCGCAGCTGCTTCCTGCATCTTCTTGACGAGGATCGAGGTGGACATGCCTGCATTGCAAACGAGATAGATGTTCATGATGAGTTCCTCCTGTTTTGATATGATGGAATTTGTCTCTAAATGTGTTCGACTGCTTCGCATTCAGGACATCTCTTGTTTACAGTGCTTATTATATTCTATTGGTCATGTTTTGTCAATAAAAGATATGACAAATTTTGAAAAAGTTTTCTCTGTGTCATTTCAAAATGACATAATCTATGCTTGACAATGTTCGGTGAAAAGTGTATGATTTTATCAGATAAGAAATTGTTATTCCAAATTCCTTATCATTCGTTCTTATAGAAGCACGAAACGATGGACAGTGCTTCTTGACAGATTTTGTGGATTCATTTTTGGAGGGAAACAGTATGATGAAGAAACACGTCCTCGCTGCTGCCGTCTCGGCGCTCGTCCTCGGCTCGGCCAGCAGCTGCCTGGCTGCTGCCAACCCGTTCTCCGATGTCCCGAAAGATCATTGGGCATACGATGCGGTCACGCAGCTCGCAAAGGATGGCGTCATCGAAGGTTACGGCGATGGCACGTTCCAGGGCAGCAAGAACATCACGCGCTACGAAATGGCACAGATGGTCGCAAAGGCCATGGCGAAAAACGACGTCTCAGCAGCAGACAAGGCGATGATCGACAAGCTGGCGGCAGAGTTCGCGGATGAACTCAACAACCTCGGCGTCCGTGTCGCCAACCTCGAGAAGCATGCCGACAACGTCAAGTGGAGCGGCGTCTTCGCACAGAAGGCGATGGAAGGCAACCACGAAAATTCGACCTGGTGGGAGAAAGAACTCTTCCTCAACGTCGATGGCCAGGTCAACGACGACTGGAAAGTCCATGCCGGCATCGATACGAAGTGGGGCACGAACGACAAGGGCTTCAATGGTGAGGAAGAATTCTCCGATGCCTACGGTGCGAGCAACCACAAGGTCTCGAACATGCTCTACCATGTCTACGCGCAGGGCCCGCTTTTCAAGGGTTCGAACTTCACGTTCGGTCTCTTCACGCCGGGCCTCCAGAGCGGCTATGTCGGCAATGCGCGCGTGAAAGGCGCCGAGCTCGACTACAAGGTCGGCAAGACGTCGATCAAAGCGTATGGCGGCCGTGTCAATGAAAAAGTCGGCGACCTCTCCTCGAACTGGTCCGGCTACTTCCGTCGTGGCGGCGGCATTGGCGATTACAAGACCGGCCAGGACACAGAGACAGGATTCGATGACCGCGGCCTCTATGCCTGGGGCGCGTCCGTCGAACATGCGTTCACGGATAAGACGGCTGCCGGTCTCGGCTACTATCAGCTCAAGCATTCTTATGCCTATGACAACGGCTCCAGCAGCCTCGGTCTCTGGGCCGTCGATTTCCGCCAGAACCTCGCGAAGAACCTTGACCTCACGGCGTTCTATTCGCATGGCAACCAGCATTTCCAGAACAAGGCCTACGACGTCAAGCTCACGTACAACGGCAGCCCGTGGGGCAGCAAGCCCTGGGGCGCAGCGCTCGGCTATCGCTATCTCGGCTCCGATGCGCTCATCATGTCGAGCGTTGTCAATGGTTCCGAAAAGCCAGGCATGAAGGGTCTCGAAGCGCAGCTCTGGTTCCATCTTGCAAAGAACATCCAGCTCCAGAACTACTTCTTCAACGGCAGCCCGATCGACTCGTTCTATAATGACAGCAACAACGGCGCGATTTCTGGTTCCCGCCAGAAGTACCATCGCACAGCGTACTTCTCGAGCCTGATTTTCGCATTCTAAGATTCCAAAATAGAATATATCTTTCATTGGCAAACGTCGCATGAAATGATATATTATAGATGTTCGGAGGTTCCCCTCTCGGACATAATAACAACCCCTTTTCCCCAAATACCCACATACCCAAGTCCTAAAATCCTAACAGAGCGGCCTGATGCTTTCCCCTGAGCATCGGGCCGCTTTCCGTTTGCCCTGTTGTCTGCCCTGTTGAAAGCAGGCATGAAAAAAGCTCCCCATGAAAAAAGCTCCCTCGGAAGGGAGCTGGAGAGATGGCGGATCAGAGCTTACTGAGGATGAGGTCGCCTTCGCCTTTCAGCGTGTACTTGCCGAGGCCGGCAGGCAGGAAGGCCGTCTCGCCTTTCTGGTACGTGACCTCGTCATCCCCTGCAGCGAGTTCGAGCTTGCCGGAGAGCACGGTGAAGCTCTGGAAGCTGTCGCCGCCGCAGAAGAGATGCACCTTGCCGTCGATGGCAACATGATATGTTGTGAAGTATTCGCACGAAGCGAGCAGGCGCGCTTTTGCGCCCGCGAAGATGTCCATGTCCGTCGTCATCATCGGATGCGCCTTCGGCGGTTCGAGATTCGTGACGTCGAGCGCCTTTGCGACGTGGAGCTCGCGCGGCTTGCCGTCCTTGCCGACACGGCCATAATCGTAGATGCGGTATGTCGTGTTCGAATTCTGCTGGATCTCGCAGATCAGGATGCCCTTGCCGATGGCATGGAGCGTGCCGCTGTCGATGAAGAAGACATCGCCCTTGTGGACGGGCACGCGACTCACGACGTCGAGCAGCGTGTTGTCCTGGATCCGGCGCTCGAATTCTTCCTTGCTGATCTTGTCCTTGAAGCCGTAGAGCAGGCTCGCGCCGGGCTCGCAGTCGACGATGTACCACATCTCCGTCTTGCCATACTCGCCCTCGACGCGCTGCGCATATTCGTTGTCAGGATGTACCTGCACCGAGAGGTTGCCGCGCGCATCGATGAGCTTGATCAGCAGCGGGAAATACGGGAATTTCTCGACATGCGTGCCGAGCACATCCTTCTTCTGCGCGGCCAGCCAGTCTTCGAGCGTCTGGCCTTTCGCTTCGCCATTCGCGATGACACTCTTGCCGTCCTTGTGGCAGGCGAGCTCCCAACTCTCGGCGACGATGTCGAGGTCGGTCTTCTTGCCGTATTCTTCCTTGAGGCGCGTGCCGCCCCAGAGATAGTCCTTGAGCGGGGCGATGAGTTTCATGGGATAGAGCTTCATTTTTCTGTCGTCCTTTCCATTTGTCATTTTTTGTCATTTCTTATTTGCTTCCAGCTTGTCGAGCAGGTTCCGCACAGCGCCGAGCAGGTTCGCGTCATTGCCATGCTGCGCGGCAGCGACGACGGGACGAACATGCGCGATTCCGACATCTTTGAGCAGCTGGTCGATCTTCTGCTGGATGGCTTCAGCAAAGCCCGGACGTTCGCTGACAGCGCCGCCGAGCACGATGACCTCGGGATCGATGGAATACTGGATGTTGTAGGCCGCACGCGCCAATGCTTCCTGCATGGCATCGACGGCATCCTGCGCGTCCATGTCGCCGCCCTCGGCGAGCGCAAAAGCTTTTTCGCCATCCATCTCGTCATGCGGCATGCCCTTTGCATCGGCGACAGCCTCGGCGACGGCGCGTGTCGAGCCCGTCTCGCTGAGGATGCGGTGGTCCGCGCCGAGCACCATGAAGCCAAACTCGCCGCCATGGAGGTGCTTGCCGTGATGGATGCTCTTGTCCTTCACGACGGCGCCGCCGACGCCCGAGCCGATGACGAGGAACGCCATGTCATCATGGCCTTTGCCCGCACCGAGCCACGACTCGCCGAGCGCCGCGCAGTTTGCGTCGTTCTCCATCGCGACGGGCAGTTCGAGGCGCGCTTCGAGCTCCTGCCGCATCGGGAAGTCATGGATGTACGGGACGGCGCTCGCGCCGCCGATGACGCCCGTCACATCGTCCACGGCTCCGGGGAAGCTGAACGCCGCGCCCGAGAACACGTACTGCCCGGCAAACGACGCTGCAATCTCCCCGACCAACGCAAAGAAGCCGTCCCTCGTCTCAGGGGTCGGCTTCTTGTCCTTCGTGAGGATGGTTCCCGCTTCGTCGATGACGGCATACTTCACACTGCTGCCGCCGATGTCAAAGGCGAGGATCTTCATAGTATCAGCCTGCTTTCTAAAAAAGTCATATCTTTATTATGCTGATACCATTATATATGTTTTTTTCGTGTTCTGCAAGATATTTTCCTGCTTCGCACACATCTCAGAGTTTGAATTTCTTCACATTCTGCTGCAGTTCGGTCGCCATCTGGGCGAGGCTGTGGCTCGCGTTCGCGATTTCCTGCACGGAGGCCGTCTGTTCCTCGGTCGCGGCCGAGACAGACTCAGCCTCTTCGGCTGCCTTGCTGCTCTCCTGGCTGATCGTATCGACGTGATGGACGATGGCCTGTGCGCCTGCGTCCATGCTCGCGACAACTTCGCTGATGTTCTGCACCTGGCTCGAGACCTCTTCGACGATCTCGATGATGCGGCGGAACGACTCGTCCATCGTCAGGATCTTCTGCGCGCCGATCTTGACTTCCTCGCTGCCCTGCTGCATGCCGTCGACGGCTTCCTGCGTCTCCTTCGTCGTGGCGATGATGAGGTCGGAAATCTGCTGCGCGGCCTCCTGGCTCGACTCGGCAAGCTTGCGGACTTCATCGGCAACGACGGCAAAGCCGCGGCCATGTTCGCCTGCCCGTGCTGCCTCGATGGCGGCATTGAGCGCGAGGAGGTTCGTCTGCTCGGCGATGCCGGAAATCGTGCCGACGATCTCACCGATCTTCTTCGAGCGCTCGCCGAGCGACGTGACCGTCTCGGCCGACTGCGTCGTCGTCGCCTCGATGTGGCGGATCTGCTCGATGGCTTCATCGAGCGTCTTGCCGCTGTCACGCGCGATGTCGGCGGCTTCGCGGCCGTGGTTTGCCGCCGCGCTCGCATCCTGCGATGCCGATTTCACCATCGTGCTGAGCTCGTGGACGGCCTGCTTCGTCGCATCGACGGCGCGGAGCTGCTCGTTCGTGCCCTCAGCGACCTTGACGATGCTGTTCGCGACCTGGTTCGATGCCTGGGCCGACTGGTCCGTCGAGGCATTGAGCTCTTCGGCCGACGCCGCGAGCGTCTCGCTGCTCTCGCTGACCTTCGTGATGGTATCGGACATGCTGCCGCGCATATCGCGCATCGCAGCCGCGAGCTCGCCGAGCTCGTTGTCGGCCGTCACGCGGTTCGGACGGTTACGGAAATCGCCCGTTGCCATCAGGTGCATCTCGTCCATCATCGCAGCGAGCGGACGCATGATGCGGTTGACCGTCAGGATGACGCCGACCGTGATGAGAATCAGGATTAGAAGCGAGAT
>Ga0256404_1011353_pt1 | contig 11971 bp, 7 predicted proteins | sample RumenRJG_01DNA_FD_185990 | JGI IMG/M metagenome (GOLD analysis project Ga0256404, IMG submission 185990) | Bovine rumen microbial communities from Lethbridge, Alberta, Canada - RJG_01 | ecosystem: Host-associated > Mammals > Digestive system > Stomach > Rumen | place: Canada: Alberta | collected... | reverse complement strand
TCAATCGCTGCGCCACCCGCAATGAACTGCTGCATGTTTCCGCCCAGCGCATCGTGGATGGATTTGAACATCCTCTTCATGACGCGCGGATTGTTGTAGAGCTTAAGGCGCTTTGAAAGTTCTATCGCTCTTTCTAGTTTTTCTAGCTGGCCAGTTTTCTCGGCCTGCTTGAACATGCTCTTATGTATTTTTTCAAAGACGAGCGGCACGCCAACCATGCAGTTCGCTTTGACTTCTTTCATGTTTTGTGTGATGTATTTGATACCTTCGCAGATGGCGAGCGTCTTTCCCTGATAGAATGTCGTCCAGTCAACGCAAGTGTTTTCAAACGTGTGGTGCGTCGGAAGAATGGAAAGAACTATCCAGTTTTCTCCGAGCCTCTCGCGCTTTGACATGTTTACGACATTTGCTGCGATATTCTTATGCGAAAGCATTACGCCTTTGGCGGAGCCTGTGGTTCCCGAAGTAAAGATGAGCGTGCACATCACATTGGGATCTATCTCGGCGTCGATAAAGCGGCGGTCTTGCTGTTCACCATTCGCACCTGTCAGGAGGCTTTTTCCGTCTTTTATAATCTCCGGAAGCGAAAGAATCTTATGCCCCTCAATATCGGACCTATCCGTCATGCAAATAAAATGTTCAAGCTCGCAAGGATCCTTAAAAACCTCCGCGAGGCGCTTCTCGGATTTACTGTCAAAGATAAGCGCCGACGCGCCGGAGCGCTTAACTATTCCATAAAGCTCCTCCGCAGGAAGGTTCTTATCCAGCGGCACAATTACCCCCGTTCCACAAACCGTCGCATAATAGCTAAGGAACCAAAGATACGAAGTGTCGCCGATAAGCGCTATCTTCTTATCCTTTAGGCCTAGACTTATGAGCCCCGTTCCGAGCGCATTCATATCACCAAGAACCTGCGCATACTTAATAGAGCGATAAGTTCCGCCCGGCTTATCCTTCTGAAGATAAGCCACCTTATCGCCAAACATCTCACAACTCGATATTATCAGGTCGCGGAGATCCGCAACCTCCCTTGTCGGGTGATCCACACCATCAAATTTCTTATGGTTCATTAAACTCTTTCTCTTTTTTCATTGGGGACGGTTCTACTTGCAAATATTTGCAAGTAGAACCGTCCCCAGTGTAAATTATTTCAGTACTATCTTATGGAACTTCTTCTTGCCTTTTTGGATGACGAGTACACCGTCGTCGAAGTCGGATTCTGTGATGGACTTTCTTGTGTCGGTTACTTTTTCGCCATTAAGGGATACGCCGCCCTGCTCTATTGTTCTACGAGCATCGCCGTTGCTCTCTGCGAGTTTGAGTTCACTGAGAAGGCTGATAAGGCCCTTTCCTTCGCCGGCAAAGTCTGCTGCTTCCATTTCTGTTGTAGGAATATCTGCAGCTGCTGCACCGCCACCTGCGAATGCTGCACGCGATGCATCAAGCGCCTTCTGCGCTTCTTCTTCGCCGTGCACGAGCTTTGTTATTTCAAATGCTAGAATTTCCTTTGCTTTGTTTATCTCGGCGCCCTCAAGTGCGGAGAGGCGCTCAACCTCGTCCATCGGAATGAAGGTCAGCATGCGGAGGCATTTGTTCACGTCTGCGTCGCCAACGTTTCTCCAGTACTGGAAGAACTCGTACGGGCTGCATCTATCCGCGTCTAGCCAGAGCGCGCCCTTCTGGGTTTTTCCCATCTTCTTTCCATCGCTCGTCGTAAGAAGCGAGAACGTCATTCCGTAAACTTCTTTTTTGAGAAGCTTTCTCGTCAGGTCAACGCCGCCGATGATATTGGACCACTGGTCGTCTCCGCCGAACTCAACCTTGACATCAAAGTCTCTCGCCATGACCATAAAGTCGTAGCTCTGCATGAGCATATAGCTGAACTCAAAGAATGTGAGTCCGGTTTCTCTTGCCATTCTCTGCTTGAAGGCTTCGGAGCGGAGCATCGTGTTTACGTTGAACTGCGAACCGATTTCTCTTACGAACTCAATCCATTTTAGCGGACGGATCCATTCGCCGTTATTTACGGAAACAGCCTTTCCGGGTTCCGGTTCTTTGTTCTGGTGGCCCGGCTCATAGACGCCGCCGTTGCCCTCGTACTTCCACTCATCGTCGAACTCGATGAATCTCTCAAAGAGTTTCTTGAACTGCGCGCAGTTATAGTCAATCGTCTCAACATCCATGAGCGTACGCATGTCGGTTCTGCCCGATGGGTCGCCGACCATGCCCGTGCCGCCGCCGAGAAGAACTACCGGCGTGTGGCCGAACTTCTGCATATACATGATTATGATAATCTGCATAAAATGTCCCACGTGGAGGCAGTCCGCCGTCGGATCAAAGCCGATATAGAACTTAACCTTCTCGTTCTGCAGAAGCCTTCTGACCTCCTCCTCGTTAGTGGACTGTTCAATCAGCCCCCTCTCCTTCAGGACATCATATACGTTATCGCACTTACTTACATTATCCGGAATTAACTGTTTCATTTTTCCTTTCCTTTTCACTTTCTTTTTTATTTTTTATTTTTTCATTGGGGACGGTTCTACTTGTAAATTTTGTTTTTCATTGGGGACGGTTCTACTTGTAAATTTTGTCGCCAGAGACTCAATACTTTTTTAGCTCTCGCAATCTGTAATCAAATCACTCGGCTCGGAAACTTTCGGGAGTGTGAATAACTCGCCCTTCGGGCTCAGACAAATTCACACATCCAACGAAAGTTTGCCTCGCCTCGCGAATGATTACCACGATTGCTGCGAAGCGTAAAAAAGTATAAGTCCTCAGCTCCTATTTGCAAGTAGAACCGTCCCCAATGCAATTTTTTGCAAGTGGAACCGTCCCCAGTGTAAATTAAGTAGAACCGTCCCCAGTGTAAATTACTTTGTTCCGAAGAGGCGGTCGCCTGCGTCGCCGAGCCCGGGCACGATGTATGCGTGTTCGTTTAGGTGGTCGTCCTTGGCGGCGATGTAGATATCGATGTCAGGATGCGCTTCGCTGAGTACTTTGATGCCTTCCGGTGCAGCAATCAGGCACATGAATCTGATGTCTGTTGCGCCTCTCTGTTTGATGAAGTCAACGGCCGCGACTGCGCTTCCGCCTGTTGCAAGCATCGGATCGAGAACGAAAACTTTTCTCTTCTCGATATCTGTCGGCAGCTTGCAATAATACTCAACAGGTTCATGTGTCTCCGGGTCTCTATAGAGTCCGACGTGTCCGACCTTTGCGGTTGGAACGAGCTCAAGCATTCCATCAACAAAGCCGAGGCCCGCTCTAAGAATCGGAACGATAGCGATGTCTCCACCCGCAAGCATCTTTGCTGTCGTCTTGCAAATCGGAGTTTCAATTTCCACGTCCGCAAGAGGAAGATCTCTCGTTGCTTCAAATCCCATGAGCATTGAAACCTCTCTCGCAAGATCTCTAAACTCCTTTACCGGAGTGTTGATATCTCTCATCATTGAAACCTTGTGCTGAATAAGTGGATGATCAAATACGTAAACTTTTCCCATCTTGAAACTCCTTTCTAAATTACATTTCGTCGAGCTTTGCGACTCTTCTTGCGTGGCGTCCGCCCTCAAAGGCGCTATCCAGCCACGCATCAACGATTGCGATTGCGAGCTCTACAGAAGTTGTTCTTCCGCCGAGCGCAATCATATTGGCGTTGTTATGCTTCTTGGTGAGCTCCGCCATTTCAACGCTTGTGCAAAGTGCGCAGCGCACGCCTTTTACTTTATTTGCTGCGATTGAAATTCCGATTCCGGTCCCGCAGCAAACGATTCCGAGATCTGCTTTTTCTGATGCGACAGCTTCCGCACATGCCTTTCCGTAATCCGGATAGTCAACGGATTCCTCGCTATTTGTTCCTAGGTCAACAAGTTTGATCTTCTCCGGCGTTCCGTCGGTCACACCCTCCGCATTAAGCTTTGGGCTCGGCGCTGTGCCGCGCTCCTTCAGGTGCTCCTTGATCGCATTCTTCAGTTCGTATCCACCGTGGTCGGCGGCAAGAGCTATAATCATATTTCCTCCAACATACTTAACATTGCTGCTTGCTGCTTTTAGCATTCTATTCATCACCGAGAACCCGAGGCCCTCTTCATCAAAGGCCGTCAAAAGAATCTCGTCAACTTCATCGTCATCCGCGCGCCTTAATTCTGAGAAGAATTTTTTTGCGGCGTCTTCCTCGCTATCAAACTCTAGCACGCGAACTTTCTTTCCGTCGCGTGTGAGTCTCTCGGCTTCTTCTTGCATCGCGCTTTTCACCGCGTCGCCTGCTCCATCAAATATAGTAACTCGCGCCTTTGGTGCGTAGTGCTTATATTTCATGCCCGGCGCTTTTGGTGCGAAGCCGTCTGCGTGCGGATCGGTGAGCGCACTTGTATCATCGTGCGCGCCTTCGTGCGCGCTTGCATCGGCGCCTTCAGCTATATTGCGCCGCATATTCAAAGTCGGGTCCAGCGCAATTTCTTTTTTTAGAACGTGCGCTATCATTTCCGGTGTGATTACTCCCGGTCTAAGTATGCATGGCGTTTCTTCTGTCATGTCGATGACCGTAGATTCTATTCCGTGCTTGCACGCACCGCCTGCGAGTATCGCATCTATTTTTCCATCCATATCGTGGATGACGTGCTCCGCTGTTGTCGGACTCGGCCGTCCTGAAATATTTGCGCTCGGCGCAGCGACGGGAGTTCCCGCAGTTCTTATGAGTTGCCTTGCGGTTTCTTCGTTCGGGAGTCTCACGCCGACGGTTTCAAGTCCTCCGGTCGTTACATCAGGAACAAAGTCGTTTCTCTTAACAACCATCGTGAGTGGTCCCGGCCAAAAAGCTTCCGCGAGCTTTTTCATATCGTCCGTGACAATGGGCGTCAGATTCGCGAGTCCCTCTGCATCCGCTATGTGAACAATCGTCGGATTGTCAGATGGTCTTCCCTTTGCTTCGTAAATCTTTTTTACCGCGTCGGGGTCGAGCGCGTTTGCACCAAGCCCATAAACCGTCTCGGTCGGAAACGCGACAAGCCCGCCGTTTCTAATTATCTCGGCAGCACGCGCGATATTGTCTTCAATTGTATTTAGAATCAGCGTTTCCAAATCGCATGTCCTCTTACGCGTCCGCTCCGAATGCTTTCATCTTTTCTGCCTGATCGCTCGTGATGAGGTTGTCGATCAGTTCATCGATATCTCCATCCATGATTGCATCAAGCTTGTAAAGCGTAAGACCGATTCTGTGATCGGTGCATCTTCCCTGCGGGAAGTTATATGTTCTAATTCTTTCGGATCTGTCGCCCGAACCAATCTGGCTCTTTCTCTCGGCAGAAATTTCTTGCTGCTGCTTCTGAAGCATGAGGTCATAGAGTCTTGCCTTTAAAACTTTGAATGCTTTTTCTTTGTTCTTGAGCTGCGACTTTTCGTCCTGACATGTTACGACAAGTCCTGTCGGTTCGTGCGTAAGTCTAACGGCTGAATCCGTTGTATTTACGCACTGTCCGCCGTTTCCGGATGCGCGGTAAACGTCAACTCTTACGTCGTTCGGATCAAGGTCAACTTCTACATCGTCAACTTCAGGAAGTACCGCAATCGTCGCAGCGGACGTATGAATTCTTCCGCTCGACTCGGTCTCAGGAACTCGCTGAACTCTGTGAACGCCACTCTCGTATTTTAGTTTGGAGTATGCGCCCTTTCCTTTTATGATTACGGTCGCTTCTTTTACGCCGCCGATTCCGGTGTCGTTAATGTCCATGAGTTCGGTCTTCCAGCGATGACGTTCTGCATAACGCATATACATTCTTAAGAGGTCGCCACCAAAGAGCGCAGCCTCGTCTCCGCCGGTACCCGCACGAACTTCTAAGATTACGTTTCTCTCGTCGTTAGGATCCTTCGGAAGAAGAAGAATTTTTAGTTCGCCCTCAAGCTCCTCTATCTTTTCTTCTGCATCGCTGAGCTCTGCCTTTGCAAGCTCACGGAGTTCCTCGTCGCTTTCCATCTCAAGAATTTCCTTGGCGTCTGCGAGCGACTCCTTTGCTTTTTTATACTCCTCGTATTTTTTTACGATGGGCTCCATCTCGCCCATCTCCTTCATGCACTTCTGCCACTCCGGCTGATTTGCAATCACGTCGGGATCCGCAACCTTGAGCGACATCTCCGCATATTTTTCAGTTATAAAATCCAATTTATCAAACATGTTTTTTCTCCTATCATTTGTAGCTGTTACTTTTTATTTTTGCACGCAGCATTGTGCGTTTTTGTCACGACCGCGCGCCTTTAAATTTTCAGCGTAGCTACAACATGATTATTATTTTTGCGGCAAGCACTACGCATACGAGTGCCACCGGATAAGTCGCTGCATAAGACGCCGCAACGTCGTCGGTTCCCGCCGTGTGAATCAGCGCGCCGAGCGCAGGCGTACTTGTCATTCCTCCCGTGATAGAACCGAGCGCATTGAACAGGTCGATGTGGAAAATCTTCTTTGCAACTATGTATCCAATTACCATCGGAACAAGCGTTATGATTACTCCATAGATGAAGTACGAAAGCTTGATGTTTGCAACAAAGTTTACGCCGCCCGGAACGCCCGCTCCGATTAGGAAGAGCCCGAGACCGAGCTCTCTAACAAAGTTCAGCGTCGTCTTGCTTACCGTCAAATCTATATTTCCGATATGTCCAAAGTGACCGACGATGAGTCCCGCAAGTAGGCAGCCTCCGGAATTTCCAAGCGAGAAATTGATTCCCGGAATTTTGACTGCGCCGATCATGCAGCCAAGCATGACCGCAAGCGCAAATGGAAAGAATCCAAAATCTTCAACGAAGAATCTTTTCTTGTCGGTCGTCTCAACTTTGATGGTGTCGGCCGCAACAAATTTTTTAACTTCTTCTTCTATGTTCACCTTCAAGATTTTTGGCATAAGCTGAACAAAGAATACAACTCCGAGAACTCCGAAGAGATATGCAATTCCGTAACCTGTCGTTACGAGGTCTGCAGCATCTCCCGCAACCTCTTGCGCCGCGGAAAGTCCAGGCGTACTTGTAAGCGCTCCCGTCATAAGTCCAACCGCAAGCTCAGGTCTTAAGTTCGGATCTATCTTTACAAGAATGAGCGTTGTTACCGCGCCGATAGAAATTATCATCACGCCCATAATCACGTATGCAAGAAAGCTTTTGTTTAACGAGCGGAAGAACTTTGGTCCCGCGATGAGACCGACCGCCGTTACAAACATTGCAGTTCCGAGACTCGACACAAAACTGAATCTCGTCTTGAGCGAATCGCTAAAGAGCGCAATTTCTGTTTCTCCGATAGTAAAGCTTCCAACTCTACTTGCGATGATTCCATAAACTATAGCGGCAATGAGCACGCCCGCTGTTCCCAGCGAAATCCCTTTGATGGAAATCGATCCAACAAGGTATCCAACCGTCATGATCATGAATACGATGAAGATGATTGAAAAGATGCTTCCTACCACTCCGCCTAAATACACCATTTTGTTTTACTCTCCGTTCTATCTGATTAGATTGAACCTTCTTTGATACACACACTTGCGCGCGGGCGCGCTGGCGAACCCTTATCGGAACGATAGCCCGTGCCCGATTGGGTCTCCGCTCTTTGCTTTCTCAAGCGCCGCGCGGAGCTCCTCCTTAAAGTTCGGATGCGCGCAATTTTCTATTATCACTTCCGCACGTTCAAAAGCGGTCAGCGCGCGGAGGTCCGCTGCGCCTTGCTCCGTTATAATCACATCCACGTCGTGCTCCGTGTGATCGACATGCGATACCTCAGGAACGATGCAAGAGAGCGTTCCGCCCTTTGCTGTGGATGCAGTTGTAAAAATCGTGAGGCCCGCGTTTCTAGCAAAGTCGCCGGAGCCGCCGATTCCATTCATGATTCGCTTGCCGGCTACATGCGTTGAATTTACATTGCCGGAGAGGTCGGCCTCAAGCGCGGTGTTCATCGCAATGAGCCCGAGACGCTTTATCACTTCCGGAGAATTGCTTATCTCCTCCGGCCTCAAAACAATTTTGTCCTTATACTTATCTATGTTTTCAAAGACGGCTTTCTTTCCGGACGGCGAAATCGTGAGCGCCGTTGCGGACGCCATCTTTACTTTGCCCGAATCGATGAGCTTGAGAACCGCGTCCTGCATTACCTCTGTATAAACAGTGAGGTTCTCAAAGTCGGACTCCGCAAGGCAACTGAGAACTGCGTTTGCAACTCCGCCGACTCCCGACTGTAGCGGCGGAAGCGGATTGGATAGACGACCCGCCTCAACTTCTTTTTCCAAGAACGCGATGAGGTGCTCCGCGATCGCCTGCATCGTTTCGTCCGCAGGCTGGAGCTCGCTGTTTCCATCAACGATGTCCGAAAAAATTATCGCAGCAATCTTGTCCGGGTCGCATGGGATATATGTCGTTCCGATTCTGTCTCCCGGCTTTGTTATTGGAATGGGCTGAGTGTTCGGCGCCTTCTCGCAAGTGTAAATGTCGTGGAGTCCCTCAATCTCAACCGGCATCGCCGTGCTGATTTCTACGATCACCTTGTCCGCGACCTTGACTAGCGTATCCGAGCAACCGACCGAAGCCGTCGGAATGATGTTTCCGTTTTCATCAATCGCCGCCGCCTCAACTACAGCAAAGTCAATGTTTCCAAAGATGCCCTGCTTAATCCAAGTCGGCACCTGGCTAAGATGTATGTCAACGTAATTTATCTCACCGGCGTTGATACTGTTTCTAATGTCCTTGTTGGTCTGGTAAGGATAACGCCTTGCAATGACGCCCGCTCTTGCGAGCGCGCCATCAATCTCGTCACCAACCGATGCACCCGTGATAAGCGTGATGCCGAGGTTCTCGCCGGCCGCACCGCGAGCTGCGAGCGCAAGCGGGAATGCCTTTGGGTACCCGACAGCGGTGAACCCCGCCATACCTATAGTGTCGCCTTGCTTAACAAGCGCCGCCGCCTGCTCAGGCGTTACGACCTTATCTAAAAGCGCTTCGTTTCTAATGCGTTTTACTGCTTCGTTGTTCTCCATTTTGGGCCCTCCAAACAGCCAAATTTTACACGCGCACCAAAAAGTTGGGCGCTGCTCACCCTAAATAGTTATTCTATCATTTTTGAGCAGTGTTGTCATACTAATTCTTACTTTATTATATGCAAATATATGCCAGATATATGTAGTAGTATGCGGGATAATATATGCTCGATTGCCAATCGATCCCTTTTAGGTGATTCTGCGAGACAATTTGAGGATTTTGCTCTCCCAGCCTCGCAAATTGGAGCAAAATGGATTTCCAGACCACCAAATCGGCTAAAACACTTGATTTTGCGAGACAATTTGAGACTTTTGTTCTGGCCAGCCTCGCAAATTGGCGCAAAATGCATTTCTAGACCTTCAAATCGGCTAATTTGCTTAGTTTTGCGAGACAATTTGCGACTTTTGCGCCGCCAGCCTCGCAAATTGGAGCAAAATGCATATCTAGACTACCAAATCGGTCTAATTGCCTACTTTTTTATAAATCTTTTAGGTCAATTTCTTTTTTTTTCGCAAAAAGCACCTCATTTTGATGAAAATTGGGCGATTTGACCATAAAAGTGATGATTTTTCACTGTTTTGCGGGTCAATTTCTAATTTTTGCTCAAAAAGTACCTCATTTTGATGAAATCTGGGCGATTTGACCATAAAAATGATGATTTTTCACTGTTTTGCGGGTCAATTTCTAATTTTTGCTCAAAAAGTACCTCATTTTGATGAAATCTGTGCGATTTGACCATCAAAGTGATGATTTTTCACTGTTTTGCAGGTCAATTTCTAATTTTTATGCAAAAAATACCTCATTTTGATGAAAATTGGGCGATTTGACCATAAAAACAATCTTGTTTGCGGAGAAACAGCAGTTTTGCTAGGTAGAATGAGCATTTTTATCAAATATCATTGGCGGGCGAGCAAAAAATGGATTTTAGGTAAGCAACGGGCACGCAAAGGTTTTAGAAGTGCACACTTTGTTTAAGGCATGCAAAAAGGGAACACGTAGGTGTTCCCTTTGATGTCGAATATGCTCGAGCAATTACTCCATGTTGTATTTGCTCTTGAACTTTTCAACACGTCCGCCGCGGTTGACGAACTTCTGCTGTCCTGTAAAGAATGGGTGGCATGCCGAGCAAACGTCAAGCCTCATTTCAGGCTTTGTTGACTTGGTTATAAACTCGTTTCCGCATGCGCAAGTAACTTTACATTCCACATAATCAGGATGGATTCCTTCCTTCATGCTTCTACCTCTTTTCTGATCTGCTCGGGCCGAACCCTTGCGTTTCTAAAATTTCTGTGCTTTTGCACAGCCTATGTATTGTATCACAGCGCCCGCCCGCGCGCAACCCCCTATATTTGGCGGTTTTACAGGGCTAATTTGAGCATGGATTGTGCACAAAACTTGATGTGACACTGAGTTATATTTGGCGGTTTTACAGCACTATTCGGATGCGGGTGCCCAAGTCTTTACGGGAGACGATTTCAAAGTGGCCGCCGTGCTTATCGACTATCCATTTGGCGATGGAGAGGCCGAGGCCGGTGCCTTCGAAGCTTCTGGCTTCGTCGGCCCTATAGAAGCGGTCGAACATGTGAGGGACGTCGGCTTCAGCCATGCCGATGCCGCAGTCTTGGACTTGGAGGTATGGGTGCCCTCCTGATACGCCGACTGCGAGAAGGATCTCGTCGTGTTCTTTGGTGTATTTGGCGGCGTTGTCTATTAGGATTCGCACGGCTTGTTTGAGCATGCCGGGATCGGCATATACTGTTAGGCCGGTGCCGCCGCCTCGGTTGGCGCCGCTGCTGGCCGGCATGCCGCTGCCTGGGGCGCTGCTGCTTGGTACGCCGCCGCCTAGTGTGCCGCTGCCGCCTGCCCACGCTGTGGCGCTGCTGCCTGCCCCCGCCGCATCGCCTGCTTGAACATTAAACTTATACACATGGTTCTCGTCGATCATGACGGATTCTTCGTAGGCTTCGCGCATGAGGTCGCGGAGGTCGGTCTGTTCTAGTTGCAGGGCGGTACGCCCGCTGTCGCCGCGAGCCAAAAACAAAAGCTGCTCGACGAGATGTTTCATTCTCATTGATTCTTTTTGGATGGCGGTGATTGACTCGTCCAGAACTTTTTCGTCATCTCTTCCCCACCTTGCGAGCATGTCGGCGTAACCGGTGATGACGGCAATTGGGGTTCTGAGCTCGTGGGATGCGTCATTAACAAAGCGCGCTTGCTGTTTGTTGCTCTCTCTCACGCGGAGCAAGAGATTATTAATCGCGGCCTCTACGCCGAGAAGGTCTCTATCGCCGAGCGACAGTGTTGATCCTTCGCCTGCATCCAAATGCGATATCGCATCTTCTATCAATTGATATTTGTCTTCACCGAATTCCAGCTTTGAGAGTTCGTCGGCTTTGAGCGCGAGCTCATTCAGCGGGCTCAGAACTTTCATGTATTTTTTATTTTCGAGCGGACGCCTTATCAGAAACAAAATAAGGACTCGCACAACAAGAACAATATTGCACGTAAGCCCTATGTTTTTAAGCATTTTAAATATTTCCACTTCGACGGTCTTACCGTTTTCCGCCGCAAGTTTATACAGGATTTCGCGGAGCGACCCGGACGAGCTTTTGATTAATTCAAATGATCTATCGGTGTGAATGCTAAAGAAGCCGAGCGCGGAATGCTCGGTTACAAACATATAAACTGCCACGGCCAATATAAAAATAAAGATGGTGCTTCCAATTATGCGGCCTAGTTCATTTCTCGTAAAAGTTCCCACGAGACGTTTAGTTATTGAATTCATTCTTCCGGAATTCGATCTACCGGCATTCGCTCCACCAGCATTCGTCTTAGCGGAATTTACTTTACCGGAATTCGATCTGCCGGCATTCGTTCCGCCAACATTCGTCTTAGTGGAATTTACTTTACCGGAATTCGATCTACCGGCATTCATTCCACCAGCATTCTTCTTACCGGAATTCATTCTGCC
>Ga0256404_1011352_pt1 | contig 11971 bp, 10 predicted proteins | sample RumenRJG_01DNA_FD_185990 | JGI IMG/M metagenome (GOLD analysis project Ga0256404, IMG submission 185990) | Bovine rumen microbial communities from Lethbridge, Alberta, Canada - RJG_01 | ecosystem: Host-associated > Mammals > Digestive system > Stomach > Rumen | place: Canada: Alberta | collected... | reverse complement strand
CATCCGGCTTCCTTCAGATCCCACCTCGCGATGGGCACCCTTGCCTTCGGCTGTATCCTTCCCGCTACCGGGCGGATTCGGGACTTTCACCCGTTAGAAACGTGCGCCGCCAGGCGCACGACAAAAAAGGCCCTGCAGACAGGTTCTGTAACCAGTCTGCAGGGCCTTTTTATTCCGTCACGCGGACATAACTTCCGCGTTTCTTCTCTCCCACTTCTTCCTGACCGGCGGAAGAACAACTTCGCCGACCGAGGATACCTTGTCCGCGATCGAAACGATCCATCCCTCCGTCGTCTTCGGCGGCTTCGACATCAGCGGAAACATGTGATGCTCGCACATATCAAAGACGGTCGCGTCATTATTCGAGAATTCTCTCGAGATCGCCGCTGACTCGATCGGATGCATCCGGCACATATCCGGTCCCGACGCAAAATGACTTCTGTCAAGAATTCCAAGATCATGGCACAGACACCCGATCACGATTGCACGAATGCTGATTCTCACATGGAGCTTTGCGAGAAACAGGCCGATTACAAGCGCGATGAACGCAACATCCAGAGAATGCTGGCCGACCGTCGACTTGTAATGATGCTTCTGCTTCATGGCTGCTTCAAACTCCCTGCTTCCGAGAACGGTCTTTCCATACTTCTCGATATCTGCAATCTTTTCTGCTGTCAAAATACGCGGCTTTCCTTTCTCTCCGGTACAACGGAGTTGCTTTTCAAAATTAGAATCCTGATCGGAATCGGAAACCGGTCGCACAGACATTGTATCCAATCCCATTTGAATTCATCTTACACGATTTTCACCGTGAAAATTATAAAATTATTATTAAAAATAGGGTTGCCGCATTCCGAGCGCGGTAACCCTATTCCTGCCTTCCTACTTGATCCTCACATCCTGCTTCACATAACCATATTAAGCGTATAGGACCAGACGAATTGCTTTACTGCTTCACAGCTCTCGCAGGCTTTCAGACAGTCGCACGGTCACGTCTTCTGCTTCGCCACACAGAGCCGAAGCAGCGTCCCGAGATAAATGCCTGCCACGACGAGGCTGTAGATTACGTTCATTTCCCGACGCCCGAAAAATTCACACAGGATAATCACGACTGCCAGCACAATCTGGAAAATGCACACACCCTTCGCGCATTCCTTCACCGCCGCTCCGATCAGTGCCCCGAAGACGACGGCCCAGATCACGTTGAAGGCCATGATCCCCACCAGGTTGAAGCTCTGCTTCCGATAGTCTGTCATTTGTGCCTCGATAATCGGATACAGCAGTCCCATCACGTTCAGGATAAGACCCGTTACGATCTGACCGGTTTTCGTCTTCATGCAATCCACCTCCATTTCCACCAGCTTTGTGCGCCTCGAAAATCCGATGTTTCACAATATCCTTCCGATAAAGACTGTGAACTCTCTGTGTCTGACTTTATAATAGCATCAGTTTAGTGGTTCGTCTATGGAATTTTTTAGAAATCTTTCGGCTGTTTTATTTTTTGTATGCAGATTTTTCCCGGCTCAATACCAAAAGAGCGGGCGAAAAACCATTTCTGGTCTTTCGCCCGCTCTTGTCAAAGCCTATTTACGCCTGAGCTTTCCGCCGCGCCTTTCATTTGACGGCGAACCAGCCGATGCCTTCATACTTCCAGCCGATCGACGCGAGATATTCGCGCTCCTTGAAGCTGGTCGTATAGTGGTGCGCACCGGCACCCTTTGCGTTCGGATTGTACAGGCGGTAGACAGAATCTCCCTTCTGGTCGTCGCTGTACCAGCCGATGCCCTCGCATTTCCAGCCCTTCGTCTTGAGCCAGTCGCGCTCCGCCACACTCGTCGTGTAGTGGTGATCGCCTGCATTCGGGTTGTACATACGGTAGACCGGCGTGTTTGACGTCTTCGGTGACTTCCACGCAACGCCCTCGTATTTCCATCCGACGCTGACGAGATGATCGCGCTCATCTGTATTCTCCGTGAAGAAATGCTCGCCCGAATTCGGGTTGTAGAGGCGATACATATTCACAGCCTCCACTGTCGGAGTCGGCGTTTCCGTCGGCACTGCCGTCGGAGCCTTGGTCGGTGTCGCTGTCGGAGCCTCCGTCGGAGTCGCGGTCGGTGTCTCAGTCGGATTTGTGCTTACATCCGTGAAATCCGGAAACTTGAAAAGCTTCGACTCACCCTTCGCCCATTTGAAATTATCCGTCTGCGTTCCGCCATTGTTGTTATTGAAAATGACATTCACATTGTCCGCGTCATCCGGGAAATCATAATAGTAAACATCATCTCCGTTCTCGTCATAGCCAAGGTAGGTGAGGTGGTCACCCGGCCATCCAGCCGTCCACTGTGTGAAGCCTGCTCCGGAGGCATCCGCGTCTGTCCATGCGTAGATCGTGAGATCGTCCCAGTCAGACGGAACATACGCGTAGATATCGTGCGAGCCATCAATCACGGCCTTCTCCGGAACCGGTGTTGCCGTCGGAGTCGGCGTATTTGTCGGGGTCGGCGTCACCTTTGACTCATACGGGAGCCAGGAGTCAGCCGCAGCATCGTACATGTAGGGCTCGTCATTTGTCAGAGCAAGCCCCGCCTGGCCATCCGGCGTCGAGCGCTTATCGCCGTCCTTGTCGACGAAAATGACATTCCCGCTCGTGATCTTGTCCGGCAGATCCGCGCCGAACACGTTGTTTCCGTCGTCATTCTTGCCGAGATAATACATCTGTACGCCCGGCCAGGATGCGTTGCTGTTTCCTGACGAGTCATACGCGTACATATAGACCGGATCTGTCCATGAATCGGTCGTCGTGATATAGGCGTCAAAGGTCTTCGACTCCGTATTCTCAGCGTTCTTCCCGTCCTTGAAAATGATCGATCCGCCCTTCGTGTAGGAGCCGTTGTCGGTCTGATGGCCGTTGTTGTCGTTCACAATGACGTTCGATGTCGTCAGCGTGCCATCGTTATGATAGTAGTAAATGGCATTTCCGTCATCATCGACGCCGAGCTTCGTCATCTCCGTTCCCGGCCAGCTGCCGAGAATCGAGGTGTTGGACGATGTCCACGCGTAGATGTAGAGCGGCGTATTCCAGCTGTCATTCACATAGGCGTAGACATCCTGGCTGCCGTCCGCATAGCTTAAGAGACCCGTCACCGGTGTCGGTGTCGGCGTGCTCGTCGGGATCTCCGCTCCGTACTTGTACCACTTCCAGTCGGTGTCCGATGTGTAGCGGAAGACCATGGAGCCGCTCAGCTGAAGGCCCGGAGCCTGATCCGCCGGATAGCGGCAGGAGTTGTCGTCGTCCGAGTATCCGGCCCAGAAAATGACGCGCGGATTCGTGATGTCCGCCGGGACCGTGTACTTGTACCAGGTCTCGCCGTCCGCCGCGTATTTCTCATCCTTGTCGAGCTCCATCTTCTCGCCCGGCCATGCCGCATTGCTCGTCGAGTCATAGGCGTAGCAGTAAACGTTGTCCGCGTTCCATCCGTCCGGAAGAACCAGATAGGCGACGTTTGGGACCGTCTTCGTGAAGTCAAAGTCAAATGAATAGCTCTTCCCGTCGGCGCCGGTCGCTGTCAGCGTAACCGTAATGTTATTGCCGGCTTCTGTGGAGGAGCCGATCGTAATGACATCGCCGGACTTGAAGGAGCCCGTTGCGCCCTCAGATGTTGTGTACTTGAGGTTTGTGCCATTGTCAGCCGTCAGTGTGACATCGAGTGTGTCGCTCTGGAAGCTGCTCGAGCCCGTTGTCGATGCGGCACTAAGACTCGGGGCGTTCAGCGCGTCGAGGTTCTCAAGGAAGACAGCTGTCTTTGCGCCGATCGTGCCGGAGAGCTTTCCGCCCTCGACCTTCCAGTCTGCAGAAGCCGCATCCTTTACCATATCCGTGTAGTCGCCATCCGGAAGAGACGTCTTTACGCTGATCGCTGCCTGATCTCCTGCGTTCACAAGCACGACGCCGGCCGCACCTCTTGCGATCATAAGGAGAGAAGAATCTCCGGTCGGGTTCGTGAATGCCTCGCCCTGGCCGACCATATCTGTGCGGAAATGGTTCGCCGCCGTGACGATCGGGCTCTTGAATGTATCATTGCCCTTCGCGCCGAGCACGTTATTTCCATAATAATTGCCATTCGTCGAGTCCTCACCGTCCGGCCGGCTGTAGAACAGCGGCGTGCCGGTTCCGCGGCCCGCGATGATTGCCCAGCCAAGCTCGATCTGCTGATCGGACAGGTTGCCGGACTCATGGCTGTTGCAGTATGTATCGTGCGACTCAACCCATGTGACAAGCTTCGAGGCATCCCCCGTGCCGAGACTTGCCAGTGTGCCCGCTGACAGATTGCCGCTTGCGAGCGCTGAGCGGAGCGTCGTGCCGTAGCTCGATGCGGTTGTCCCGATGTACTTCTGATACTCGGTCACCGGAACGTTGTCGCCGGCAAGGACCTCGCCGTAAATGTACAGCCCGTCCGTGTCGATGGACTTTCCATTTGCCGTCGCTTCCTGACCGACAACGACAGGCCAGAAATTGTTGCTCCAGCCGTTCTCGCTCGTGTACTCATCCTCCGGATCCGTCGGAACGCCGATGTGCTTCGCTGTGTCATAGCGCATGCCGTCCGCGCCGTCCGCGATGAGCTCGTTGATATAATTAAGGAAGTAATCCTGGAAATACGGATTCTCCGTGTTGACGTCCGGGAGACCGCCCATCATTTCCGTCGTGCACTGAAGACGGTCGCCCCAGTTAACGATATTCGTGAACGCGTCCTTGTGGTAAAGACCTGTTGAGTAGGTCGTTGTGTGCGAATTGTCGTTATTGACGTAGCCGTCCGTGTCCGCGTTGTTGCCGCCCGCTGCCGCAAAGAGGCTCGCGGAGACATCCTGCAGAAGCGGAGTCGTGTGGTTCGGGATGACGTCGACGATGACCTTGATGCCGTACTTGTCGGCCTCGGCGCACATCGCCTTGAACTCATCCTCCGTGCCGAGCTGGTAGTTGCCGATCGTCCAGTCCGTCGGCTGATACTGCCACCACCAGCAGCCGTCCACGCCGTCGTTCGTCTCATTTCCATCTGCGTCAAATGTCATGAGCTGCATGCCCGGATGGTCACTGACGCACGCGTTCGCCGGAGATGTCTGCACGGTCGAGAAGCCGGCCGCCGCGATGTCAGCCATGTTCTCCCTGATCGTGTTAAATGACCAGCACCACGCGTGAAGAATCGTGCCGTCCGCCGTGTCGGCCGTGAGGTTATTGGCCTCGGCCTTCGCGTCGTCACTTGTCTCATCGGGAACTGCCTTCGTGAAATTTGTCTCAACCGGAGACGGACCTGTGACAGCTGCTGACGGCGTCGCTGTTGCCGCGGTGCTCTCCGCAGAAGAAGCCGCCGTTGAAGCTGCCGCGGTGCTCTCCGAAGCAGAGCCTGCAGTGCTCGCCTTCTTCGTGTCCTCGCTTTCCGCCGCGGTGCCTGCAGAGTCTGACGTTGACTCCGCCGAAGCTGCCGCGCCGACGAGCGCTTCATTTTCATCTGATGTGGAATTTTCATCCGTCTGCGCAGCTGATGCTGATGGCGATGTCGTGAGCGTCGCCGTGTCCGCAGATACTGTCTGCACTGTGGCAAGCGCACTCACCGGAATCACTGACAGCGTCAGCGCGACGGCAAGCAGCCAGGCCAGCACACGACCGGACAAATGATTGTGTTTCTTGTCCATACCGTTACCTCCTTCGTATCGTGCTCCGCCTGTGTAGAATGGTTTCCACCAGCGGATAATAAAAAAATACTTTCCTAAATCCCGATTTCTGCCAGAGAAAAGTACAATTTAACAATACGTCGCGGGGAGGTGTCCTGTCAACAAAATTCAATAATCTCTTAAGATTTTTGTGGATTTTTATCAACAGGGTTCTCATTTTCCGGCTTGATGAACTCGAAGGCGGATTCATCGTCCTTCGACTCGAAGGAATGTACATAGAGATATTTCCGGATCGCAAATATGCCTGCGATCGCCGCAACTCCGCACAGGAGCTCGATACCGCTGCCGCTGTCGAAGACCATATGCCGCGCGAGCGCGAACATGAGAACCTCGAGCGCGCTTCCCGGCGTGTGCTTGATCAGCATGCGGATGAATTCGATTCCAATAACCAGGTTGAAGGCCGACTCAAGGAAATTGTGAAAGGCCTCCTTATCCGCGCCCGTCAGCAGATGCGGGATATCGCTCACGAGAGGTACGATACTGAAAATGAACCCCGCAAGAACGATGACGGCGATAAGGATCTCCATGACCTCAGCTGCCATTTCGAGCCAGTCGCTCAGAGCGCGGTTCTTGCTTTTCTGTTTCTGCCTATGCTCTTCTCTTCTTTTTTCTTCCATAAAATTCACGCACCTTCATTTTTAAAAAACATCGCCGATGAGTCAGGCATATTTCACTGGCTCAATCCTCGAGAGCTCGTCCTTCATTGTACGTTTCAAATCCCGCAGATCAATATCCGTCTGCATGTCCAGAAAATAGCCATCTGATACGCCAAACAGCTTGGCAAGCCGAAGTGAAGTATCCGCTGCAATTTTCCTCCGACCATGCAGGATATCCTGAATTCTGGAGATTGGAACATCGATACCTTTGGCCAGCTTATAGGCACTGAGGCCCATCGGCTCCATGAATTCCTCCTGCAGAATTTCACCTACTGTTGGCGTCACAATATAATCATTACTCATGTCCCGTCTCCACATAAATTTAATAAATTCCTTGTTACAAGAATTATGTCCGTTTCACGTGTACATGTCAATAAGTCATCAGTTCTTCTACCAGTTATATAAATGAAAAGAGCTACCGTTACGCCTACAAGGACCTGCGCAAGGCATTCGGAAGCAATTACGCAAAATACTATCTCCACTATATCCAGTATGGCAAAAAAGAAGGAAGGAACGGCGGCAGTCAGGGCTTCACGGAGATTCAGGATCCCGTCACAAGCTATGAAGGGACTGACTACGCGGCCGTCTTTGATTACAAATTCTACTGGGAACACAATGCCGACGTGCAGGCAGCCTTTGCCAGGGACGACGATTACGGCCTTCTCAAGGATTTCGTGACCAATGGCATGAACAAGGGCAGACAAGCGTCCGCCTCCTTTGATCCGACCAGCTACCGATACGCGTACGCCGATCTCCGGAAAGCATTTGGCACCGACTACTCGAGGTACTATACTCATTTTCTGAAATATGGCGTGAAGGAAGGGCGTAAGGCCGATCAGGGATTTACGGAGCCGCAGAATCCGGCAACTGCGCTGAACGGAACGGATTACTCGCTCGTCTTCGATTACAAATTCTATTGGGAGCATAATCCGTCCGTAAAGAGTGCCTTCGCGTCGGATGACGACTACGGTCTGCTCCGGCATTTCGTGTCGACCGGCATGAAGAACGGTCTTCAGGGAAATGAAGCCTTCAATGTCGCCGCCTATCGGGCGAATTACCCCGACCTGCAAAAGGCATTTGGAAATGATCTAACGCGGTACTACCTGCATTACATCCAGTATGGCCACACGGAGGGTCGCTCCTGCGAGAACAGCTTTACGCCGGTCGCAAATGGCATCGATTACTCGCCCGTGTTCGACATTTCCTATTACGAGGTCCACAATCCGGACGTCGTAAATGCCTATGGCGCCGGAAACCTTAATGGCATCTTCCAGCACTATCTCACCTGCGGCATTCGCGAGGGCCGGCAGAGCAGCGCCAATTTCGACGTGCGTGTGTACCGGCGACGCTATAACGACCTGTGGTTCGCCTTCGGAACGGATTTCTCAAAATATGTGACCCACTATCTCACGTATGGAATCAAGGAGGGCCGCTCCGGCGCAGAGGGAAGCGACGTGACAAGCACGCAGTACACGGAGTGGAAGACGCTCGGAATCCTTGCAAGAAATGGTGACTCGTCGGCGAAGCAGGCCGTGATCCACAAGATCGCGACGATGTGCGATTCCGCCGTCAGCAAGTACCACATGCTGCGTTCCGTGCTGATCGCCCAGGTCATCCTCGAGTCCGGCTGGCTCCGCGACACATCGTCATCCATGCCGAACAACATCCTCGGAATGAACAAGTCGCTTCTCAATTCCCGCTGGACTAGCCCGTGGCTCGGAAAGTACGCGTCTGTCCGTGTCTCGCAGGAGGTAAATGGCCGGATCGTCTATGATTACGAGGACATGCGCTGCTATGAGGATATGGAAGCATGCATTGAGGACTACGCCGCCTTCGTGACAAAGGTCAAGGGCGTCGGCGGCATGACCGACTCCAACGCGGTCATCGAACGGCTGAAGAGCTACGCGACGGATTCGTCGTACGCGTCAAAGCTGAGGTCTCTCATTTCTAAATATAATCTGAACCAGTACAACTAATGCAAAGAGCGTGACTCTCGTTTGCGCTTCCCTTTTCCGGGAGCACAAATATGAGGCACGCTCTTTTTGTATCTGCGGCGGGATTCAGTAACGTCAGTCAAAACTCCGGCCGCTGCCATGGACAGAATCCGGGGTAGCCGAGATCCCGGCAAAATCATGCGCTTTTCTTCGCGCTGTGCTTCTTCTGCATTTTCCGGTAGACAAGAGTGCCGCCCGCGCAGAAGATCCCGATCAGCACGAGAACGAGCAGCGCATCCATATACCGCTGTTCGCCGATCGCATTTCCGCCGAGCGTCGACATCAGGATCGCCGGGAAGCGGCCGACAAATGTAATGATCAGCATGGTCGTCCATTTCATGTCGGTGAGCCCGAGAAAGTACGTGATCAGATCCTTCGGTGTCCCCGGAATGACATAGAGGAAAAATGCAATCAGGTTGAAGCGGTCCGTTGTCTTAAGGAAGCTCACGGAGTCGATCTGCTCTTTCGAGAAGAACACCTCGACGACGTCCCTGCCGTATTTTTTCACAATGAGAAATACAAGCATACTGCCCGTCGTCGTCCCGATATCCGAGATCAGTGCCCCGCGGAAGGCGCCGAAGGCGTACCCGGCCGCGATCTCGAACGGGCCGCCAGGGATAATCGCTGCGACGACCTGCAGAATCGTCGCCCCGATAAATGCAAGGATTCCCGGGAGCCCCTTCGCTTTCATGTACGCGCGGAACATGTCCGGGTCATTCGCCATGCGGATCATCGGCTTTGCGAGCCACCAACAGAATAGCCCGATCAGGACCAGGGCGATGAGAAGAATCACGAGGGCGATAATCTTCTTCTTCGTCCAGTGGAATTCAAATTTTTTCAGCTTTTCAGATAATTTCTTACCGGTTAATTTCATAAAAAACACCTCACGCACAGTATACACCATGCGTGAGGCGTGTGACAAAACGGGTCTTCCGTTATCGATACAGCTGCGTTGACATGTATCAGCTACTGCCATATTTTTTCACCGCGGCGCGCTTCCATGCGCCTTCTTCTGTTTCTCTAAAGGATGAATTCGCATGTCTGGATAGAGCTCCTCGCAAGCTTTCATTTTGACCTTCACTTCAATGGCCAGCATAGTTGGTACTCCTTTGTTTCGACAATCTACAGTTTCAGGCCGCCACAGCAACTATCAGCGCAATGACACCGACAACCAGGATGACCGGCAGGACCGCCATCGCGGCACCAAACAGCGTCACCGCTAGTCCGGCGAGAATAATCCATCCGATCACACCGAGGATGACGCCGAACAGGCGTCCCACAATGTGCAGCACGAATCCCGTGAGCTTAAACAGACCGATCATGCACGCAATAACCAGGATAAGACTCAGCATGAATCACACCTCTTTTCTGTGTAGTACATACAGTATACTTATTTTTACGGCAAATGAAAAGCCGGAGCACAGCGGTTTGCGGTACAATGGGTTACCCCTCGCTGTGAACCTCTGTAATAGCAAGCCGGTATCTCGGGTGTTCTGCGATACATGGCTGTTACCCATCGCTGTATGCTTTCATAATAGCGAGAGCCACATCCGTCCCCTGCAGGTTCCAGCTGAGGGAACTCCGATCGACAAGCCCGTAGCTCTCCGATGTCCCGGCCACGCCTCCATTATCCCAGAAGAATTTTTGTTTTTCTCGGGCAGACCTTCACAGGTTTTCTCCATTCGATGCGATCACGTCTCGGTACCAGTACGCGGAGTCCTTGAGCACGCGCTTCTCCGTCGGATAATCGACGTAAATGAGCCCGAACCGCTTGTCGTACCCAAACGCCCACTCAAAATTGTCCATGATCGACCAGTACATGTAGCCGATCACTGGAACCCCCTCCGAGACCGCGCGGTGAAGTCCCGTGAGATATCTCCCGAGGAACTCGATTCTCTGCGGATCGTGGACCTTACCGTCGCGGAAGAGCATATCGCAGTTCGCCATGCCATTTTCCGTGAACATGATCGGAAGACCATACCGCTCATAGCAGAATTTCGCCGCCCAGTACAGCGCATCATCCGTAACCGGCCAGTTCATCGCCGTACGCGGCATACCCGGGATTTCGTGGCTGTTCGGCTTGTCCGGCGCGTCGTCATAATTGGAGGAACTGTAGCAATTGATCCCGAAGAAGTCAAATGGCTGACGGATTACCGCGAGGTCCTGCTCCGAGATCACCTTTTTCAGAATCGGATGAAGCTCTCCTCCCAGCACCGGATTGGCCCAGAAGTCAAATGAAAATACCGACCGCTCCTGCGAGAACATGTCGGCCTTCGCCGCCTCAATATCTTCTTCGCTCTCGCTCCACGGCGTAATCACGCTTCCATTCAGCGCCATGCCGATCTTCGGCGTCTTCTTCGCGTATTTCCGGATGACAGCTGCCGACTTGCCGTGCGAGAGCAGTACATTTCTCGAGGTTCTGCCAACAACATCCTCCATCTCAGCCTGATCGTCCATGTGACGCTCAAATGGCGCATGGATTCCAAGCATATATCCGAGACCGATCATGCACGCCGGCTCATTGAACGTCATCCAGTACTGCACCTTGTCGGAAAGCGCGTCGATCACAAGCTTCGTATATTCCGCAAAGTAGTCGCTGACCGCCTCGCATTTCCAGCCGCCCTCATCATAGATCCACATCGGGAGGTCCCAGTGATAGAGAGTGACGCAGGGCTCGATCCCCGCCTTCACAAGCTCATCGACCAGCTCCCTGTAAAATGCAAGTCCCTTCGCGTTCACGACGCCTTTCTTCGGAACGATGCGCGGCCAGCTCACGGAAAAACGGTAAGCCTTGATGCCGATCTGCTTCATGAGCGCAATGTCTTCTTTAAAATGATGATAGTGGTCGCACGCCTTGTTCCCGTTGTCGCCGTGCTCGACGTGCCCTGCGCTGAGCGAGTCCCAGATACTCATGCCGCGGCCATCCTCGTTATAGGCGCCTTCTACCTGATACGCGGCGCTCGCCGCACCCCACATGAAATTCTTCGGAAATCCCATAATTTTCTCTCCCCTTTGAAAAATCAATATGATAAACAGTATAAAGGTATTTAGTGAGAGCGCAAGGGGGTGGAAATAAATTTATATGCAGGAAAATTTGGAGCTCTCGGCGATGCGATTCTGATCGGACGTAGTGTTTCTCGACCCGGTCTTGCTCTCACACGATACTGTTGTAGGTTTTCTGGCAGGATTTGGGGCTCAAGCACTACGACTCACTAAAGCCATGTGTTTACTGTTTTAACGTGTTAAAGTTCGGGTATCGAAAAAAGAGCTCTCAGCCGAGAGCCCTTGTGTAACAAACACACCTTCAAAACCGCATATACGAACTTTAAGAGGCTTCGCTTAAGAGCGGCTCACATTCGCAGCTTCGCTGCTCATGTCATTTGCTTCGCAAATGTCCGTCAGCTCCTTCGTGCGGGGCTACGTACAAGTACGCGCCCGCACTCCGGACCTTCCGGCCGCTCTTAAGCTTATTGGTCAAATCCTCGTCCGATTAGTGACAGTCAGCTCCGCACGTTGCCGTGCTTCCACCTCTGCCCTATCAACCTCATCGTCTCTAAGGGGACTTACTATCTTGAAGATATGGGATATCTCATC
>Ga0256404_1011351_pt1 | contig 11972 bp, 10 predicted proteins | sample RumenRJG_01DNA_FD_185990 | JGI IMG/M metagenome (GOLD analysis project Ga0256404, IMG submission 185990) | Bovine rumen microbial communities from Lethbridge, Alberta, Canada - RJG_01 | ecosystem: Host-associated > Mammals > Digestive system > Stomach > Rumen | place: Canada: Alberta | collected... | reverse complement strand
CTCACATGCCCTTTCACTTGGATCCTTGATGCTTCTTTTAAGCATCCTAGTTGAAGTGTCCCTGAAAAATAACTCAGTATCCTTAGCGTGTTCGAAATCAAGCTTTTCGGTATGGTAGCTTGCAGTACCTCGCTTTAGCTCTATCACTCCATACTGACATGGCGATACCATGAGTGAGGATGTGGCTATATCCTTAGTTCCCTTTTCTTCAACAACATGCTGTATATGCATGTGGCCGCTGAGATTACATCTGACACCATACTCCTGATACAGCTTAAGCAAGCTATCATTCTGCCCCATTACGAAGCCATCCGTGAACATCGGGTTATGGGCTATCAGATTCTGATGGCTGACGGCTATCACCTCCATACCCTTCGCCTTTGCCTCCTTAAGCTGCTCCGAAACCCATGCCAATGTCTCATCCGTACACACACCCGGGGCACTTTCTGTATTGACATCCACAAGAAGAAGCCTTAATTCAGGACTTACATCATAAGTGTAGCTCAGGGAAAAGCTGTCTCTTCCCGTTGCTTCCAGATAGCCGTAATCCCCATAGATCTCTGCAAATGCACCGGCAGAAACACTGTCAACCAGGGTGTAGCCATCGCCCTTGAAGCATGCTGCGATGCGGCTGTTCAAATCATGATTTCCGGGTATGACGAGAACCCTTACTCCTGTATCTTCAATTTCTTTCAGCTTTGCCGCCAGTCTTTCATGACTAGCCTTTGCTCCGTTAAAGGTCAGATCTCCGGACAGGATAAGGACATCCGGCTTTAGCTCCTTCATCCTGTCCACAAAGGCATCTGTGATTTCTTCGCAGTACTGCATGGCTTTTCCGTCTGCATTCTCTATAAGCTCCGAAAAATACGCCCCTCCATCCGTAAGCTCCGGTGCTATATAATGAATATCCGTCGCAACACATATGGTGAGCTCTTCGGACTTGGTAAGATCTTCGGAGTTGATAAGCTCATTAGTGTTTTCCGGTACTTTAGATGTATTTTCGGAAACTACCGGCTCCGGCTTGCTTTTCCATATGAAAAGCCCCAGAAGCAAAAGCATGAAAAGTGCTGTCACAAGTAGTCTATTTTTTTTCATTTTTATGATTTCGCCCTCAATCTTTCTTCTCTAAAATGGTTCCGAGTTAATGCGAAAACCTGTGATATGCCTCTACCTCCATATCGGAAAACGAACCCATCCGGTTAAAGGCTTCCACCGCTGATGACAGAATCGGCATCAGAAGAACGGCCCCGGAGCCTTCCCCGAGAGACATTTCCGCATCGATTATGGCAGGAAGTCCCATTTTTTCCAGAGCCTTTCTGGCAAGCTTTTCCTTTGATATATGGGATGCCAATGCATAGTCCGCGACTCTTTCATCAATCATAAAGGCGCTTAGGGCCGCCGCGGTTGAAATGATACCGTCAATCACTACAGGAACTTCATATCTGATGCCTCCAAGGAACATTCCTGCCATGACCGCTATCTCCAGTCCACCGACCTCAAACAGAGCTTCCTTTGCGGTTTCTGCTGAATAAGTTTTGACTTTTCCCTTAGAAACATCATTTTTATTATTTTCGATTGATTCAGCATTCAACCTGTTTGAATCATCTCCGGACTTTGAATCACTGTCACTAAAATCATCAGTCTCAGCCTGAAACTCCCCCTCCTTAAGACCTGATTTTTTCACAAGTCTCCTAAGCGCCCGTCTTACCACATTCTGCTTTCTCCTGAGACCCTCTTCACTGAGTCCGGCACCATAACCTACCGCCTCTTCAGCACTTGCTCCCATGAAATAAGCCAACAATGCCGCAGTAGGTGTAGTATTTCCTATTCCCATCTCGCCGGTAGCGATGATATCATAGCCTGATTCTTTTAACTCCCGGACCAGGTCCATTCCGAGTCTTAATGCCTTCTCTCCGACCTCATAACTCATAGCAGCTTCCACCGCGATGTTTCTGCTGCCATCCTGAAGACGTCTGTCATTCACCACATCCTGACGAAGTTTCTGAAAGTTGAGTGAATTTTCCGGGACATCCTGACAAAGCTTCTGAAAGTTGAGTGAATTTTCCGGGATATCCTGACGAAGCCTCTGAAAGTTGAGTGATTTTTCCGGAACATCCTGACTCACCTTCTGAAAGTTGAGTGATTTTTCCGGGATATCCTGACTCACCTTCTGAAAGTTGAGTGATTTTTCCGGGGCAGGATGATCTTTCAAATTAGAATCCGCTGTTTTCCCGTCATCACTTCTTAATTCCGCTTTGCCCCCGTAAGGCTTTCCCCTATAGCTGTATCTCGAACCTGTCATCCCCACATCGACAGTGTAGACATCCACATTATTGCCCTTTGCAAAGATACTTGTGGTGGTCATGCCTTTTACAAAGCTGTCCGCTACCTTTCTCGTTACGGAGCTATCCGTCTGAGTCACTCCCTCTCTGACGCATCCATGATCAGCACAGAGCACAACCAGAGCCTTTTTTTCTATAGATGGAGTCAGGGTTCTCTGTATCCCACAGAGCTTTGTAACCTCTCTTTCAAGAATACCGAGGCTGTCTATGGGTTTCGCTATTCCATCCCATTTCTTTTGAGCCGATTTCTCAAAATGATATCTCTCACAAAACTTCATAAAATTAAAAATCGCTTTCGGATTACTGTAGTAGTAAAAATGAGGCCATCCCGAGGACATGCTACTGTCATAGAATATCCCGTCATATGTCTTCCATGCAGTCTTCGCCTTTCCCGTTCCTGCAGACGGTTTTCTAATGCTGAATCCCGCTCCATTGTCAGCACAATCAAACCTATGGAACTCGTGACCTCTCAGGACCGTTCCGGCAGGCCCGAAGAGTCCTGCTGTCTTTGTCTCAGCCTCTATATATCCGAAACGCACCAGCCTGTCTTGCTTTCTCAGTTCTCCGGAAAAAACTCCGCACATTTCATAGCATGCCTCATGATGTTTCATGCCACTGTTTTCTACTCTGCTGTTTTCTACTCTGCTGTTTTCTTCTATACCCTCAGTATATATCAACTTATTTAGATACATATATCCGCCGCACTCGGCAATAAGCGGTATACCTTTCTTAACCGCCTGAGCGACAGAATTCCGCATTGAAACATTGTCAGAAAGTGCCTCCGCATAAAGCTCAGGATATCCTCCTCCGATGATGATTCCATCGAGATCCTCCGCAAGCTTCTCATCATGAAGGGGACTGATGGACACTATCTCTGCCCCCATCTTTTCCAAAAGCTCACGGTTTTCCAGATAGTAAAAATTGAAGGCTTCATCTTCAGCGATTCCGATTCTGACTCTATTCTTCAATTTGTATTCCACAGCATAAGCTTCCCGGGAACAGCCATAATCATTACAGGTTTTCGGTGTTGCGGCAAGCTCCAGAATTCCTTCAACATCCACGGTTTTCTCGATCTGTTCCCCCACCGCCTCTATCCATGAAGTGAAATCCTCCATATCTCCGGGCTCCACAAGTCCGAGATGCCGGGATGGGATTCTCCGGTCCTTCATCTCCGGCATATACCCGAGAACCCTTATTCCGGGACAGTTATCTTCGATGACTCCTTTAAGGCGCTCATAAAACATAGGTGACACTCTGTTCAGAATAACTCCACGGATTCCTGAATCATGATTTTCACCATCCATGCCCCTTCTTCCGTGTCTGTTTTCTATACTATGTGACGATTCTTCATTTGAGCTGTTACCGGTTTTGATTCCAAAAGAACTGCCGGCTTCATGTAAAAATCCGGCATCCTCTGCAGAACATCTGTTCCTGATTTCCTGAGCATGCTTCGGGAAATCCAGCATTCCTCTTATCAGTGCAGCTACAGAAACACTTGCTCCTTTGCAATCCATGATGAGAACTGTGGGACTTTGTATGATATCCGCAATCTCCCAGGTGGAGGCTTCAGCAGAAACTCCGCCCAGCCCGTCATAGTAGCCCATAACACCTTCCGTAACAGAAATATCCGCCATCCCGGCTCTTTCGTCATAAAGCATTCTCAGCATCTCCCTTGAAACAAAAAAGCTGTCGAGATTTGCTGATGGAACCCCCAGAACCTTTCTATGAAACATAGGATCGATATAATCAGGTCCGCACTTAAAGCTCTGTACCTTAAGTCCCCTTTTTTTTAGCACATAAATAAGACCACATGTCAGTGTGGTCTTTCCTGATCCGCTCTTATCTGCTGCGATAACTACACTAGGTTTCATTAAAAAAATCCTTTCGTTTTTTTTAGGCAGAACTCCTCTGTCCTTTGGATTGTGGAATGTGGGAGGAACGCGAGCTTTGTGGCAGGTTCAAAGGATCTGGCATGTAGCGTCAGCCCTTCGCGAAGCGAACTAAATGGGCTGACGTTCCCAGATGCGCATAGCGCGAAGCGGTCCGATATCGACTTTTGAAACTCACATCATTAATATTTTAATTCTATTTCCGTTCTAATCGGATTCTTCATATTGCACCTAATCATAGGCGATAGTATAACAAGTATATACATGTTATACAAAGGAGGGAACATCAATGGCACAGGTCACAATAAGATCCTGGGGAAACAGTCAGGGTATAAGGCTCCCCAAAAGTATCCTGGATAAACTAGGCTTAACTGTATCTGACACTCTGGATATAGCTACGGAAAATGACACAATAGTCCTGAAAAAGTCCTTTGCACACAAATCCTTCGAAGAACGACTGTCCGAATATGATGGACATATATCCATCTCAGACTTTGATTGGGGAGAGCCTGTCGGTAAGGAGATGCTATGACACCATTTCCTACAACCAGATTATGAACATATCAGATGCGATACAGGGTATCTTTGAGTATGACTGAGAGCAAGCCTTTATGGCTTGCTCTCTATTTATCTTCTGGAAATTCTGGTGATGGTTATAGGATTCTCAGCGTGATGCATGTGGTAGCTGCCTCGTCTTTCGAGACCGGTTGCCTGAATCTCAACCATTTCAAAATTATAGTCCGTAAGTCTCTTCTCGATTTCAAGTACCTCAGCCACTGATTCAAGTGTCACTGTGTTTATGACGATCACTACATCAGGGTTGATCCCCACAGCCCAGTCTACTATCTTACGGAGATTGCCCTTGCTGCCTCCGATGAATACGCAGTCCGGTATAGGCAGAGGACCTTCGTTCGCGACATTCTTCCGTTCACCCGGCTTCTGCATCTCCATTTCAGAGAAACATTCCGGTGCCTTGCCGCGGACTATTCTGATATTGTCAACCTTGAACTGATATCGATTTCTTTCGATGGTGTCGATGGCATCCTGATTAATCTCTACAGCTATCACCTTTCCCTCAGGGCTTGCAAGTCCTGCTTCCACTGCCATACTTCCGCTTCCGGAACCGATATCGTAAATAATGCTGTTTTCACGAATGGCCATACGGCAAAGGCTGAGGGCTCTGACATCTCTCTTTGTGATAGGAACTCCGCCTGTTCTCTCAAAATGCTCATCTCCGATACCATAAGAACGAATCGGTGTTATGGCATCATCATTTTCAAAAAGGGCGATAGCGAGGCGGTCGAACATCTTGCCTCTCATCTCTCTGGTTTTTCCGACAGTAAATGCCTCATCGGGATAGCTCAGTCTCTCACCTACGATTATCTTCACAGAGCTTAATCCGAACTGAATGAGCTCCTCGGAAATATTGGAAACCGTATCCTCACTGCCGAGAAGTGCGCAGACGAATTTGTTCTCCCTGATAAGCGGGATCATGTCCTTGTGGCGTCCGTGCAGGCTGACCAGCTTAACATCAGCCATGCTTATGGAACGTTTACTCAAGAAGTACTGAATACTGGAAACTCCCGCAAAGTTCCTTATCTCGAAGCTGTCAGATTTTTCCTCATCCTCGGAGTCGTCATTTCCATCAGCACCGGATGCCTTTAACAGGGCTTTTCTCAGAGGTATGGCACCGCTGTATACGCTGGTATCTCCGGTAAAGACCGCAGAGATAACTCTCTTTTCGGGATGTGACAGTATGTAATCCAGCATCTCCTCAGTCTTCACAGCCTCATAGGTCTCTATCTTTGTTCCGGAAACAGCCTCACCCGCTGTTTTAAGGGCACGGCTGGCTCCCATAAGTACATCTGAATTTTTAATAGCTTCTATGGCCTGGGTCGTCATCATCTCAGGACTTCCCGGTCCTACTCCAATAAGATTTACTATTCTCATTCTGTCTCCTTACACTAGTGTCTTAGTAGCGCTTTATCTAAAGTTTTCTTTTATTTAATCACAGCATTTCCAGAAAATCCATCACTTCAGGGAGTCCTATGACCTGGTACCAGTCTTCGTTTGGGACCATAGCCTGAGCCGGGCGCCCTATGACCAGAACCCTCACTCCCAGCTCTATGGCTGCATCGCATTTTTCGGGAAATCCTCCGATCTCACCGGAGTCCTTCGTCACCAGAAAACCCGCATCAGCATATCGTAGCTGGGCAAGATTCATATCCACTCCGAAGGGTCCCTGCATAAGTATCAGTCTGTCTTTTCTGAAACCAAGCTTAGAACATTTTTCAAGCACTTCAACTGTAGGCAGGGCTCTCACATAGCAGTACTCGGAAAAATCCGGAATCACGGTGTATTCCTGAATTTCCTTGGAACCGGTAGTGATCAGGATATTCCTTTTTGTCCTTCCACAGTGGGCATCATCACTGTGCCCTGCAGGTTTACGGTAACTGCTGCCGATAGGACTTTCTTTCCTGCCCTTATCAGTTGTTCCGCTATTTCCGCTGTTAAGATATACATCACTGCTGTATACGGTTTTCAGCCACTCTGCCGCTTCCTTTACGGAATCGAAATATGCAAACTCGCTGCTGCCTCTCTCCAGCATCTCTCTGCCGGAAAGCCTTCCGTAGGGCCTGTGAACCCTTATGCAGCCGACACCTGCAGCTTCACAGGCCCTGGCGATATTCCCGGTGACAACATTAGCATAAGGATGTGTAGAATCTATGACCAGTATATCTCCTGCGCCTTCCCCCTGTGCCTCCGCATCAAGAACCGCCCTCCCGAAGAGCTCCGTCATCTCTTCTCCGTCCAGTCTTCCGATGTGAACCCGGACATGCTTCTCTTTTTTCAGAAGACCTGCGCCGTAATCGGTAGCCACAAATACATCGGTTTCCAGAAAATCATACAGCCCTGCTATATTCTTTTCTTCATTTATTTCCGCGATATGATCCGCAATACGTCTTCCTTCCGTTGTGCCTCCAAACAAAAATATATGCATCAGAGCCTGTACCCCCTCGGTGTTACCATCCTCGGACCGTCAGGTGTCTCGATAACCTTTGTGTTTGAATTACCTATGAAAACGGTGGTGAGCATATCTATTTCCGGATCCTCTTCGCTCACCATTCCTTCCAGCTGATGAAGCAGGAAAATCCGGCTGCTGCAGCCGTCTCTTCCGATGTTCCTCACATAACCGCATACCCTGTCATCGGGAAGTATTTCCCCCAGTATTTCGCAGGCTCTTTTAAACTTATCAAGCCTTTTATGACTCACAGGATTGTAAAGCACAATTACAAAATCTCCCGAAGCTGCCGCACGAAGTCTCTTCTCGATGGTGTCCCAGGGAGTCAGAAGATCAGACAGACTGATAACACAGAAATCATGACCTGCAGGTGCTCCGAGCACAGCACCTCCACTTAAAACCGCGGACAGGCCCGGAACCGTTTTTACCTGTACTCCGAAGTAAGCATCTTTCTCCGAAAGTTCATACAGAAGCCCGGCCATGCCGTAGACCGCCGCATCCCCGGATGAGATAACGGCAACATTTTTCCCTGCCACCGCAAGCTCCATTGCTTTTTTACATCGTTCCTCTTCCTCACGCATGCCGGAAACCAGGTACTCCTTCTCCGGATACTGTTTTCTGATTATATCCACGTAAGTTTTATAACCAACTATCACATCGGCACCGGACAGCACTTCTCTTGCTTCCAATGTCTCGTACTTCACATCTCCCGGCCCGAAGCCAACAGCATAAACCGTTCCCATTTCCGCCTCCGTATTTTCATAGCTTTATCCTATGATTTTAACGTATAAAGAAAAGGACTGCAAACCACCTTAATGATTTGCAGTCCTAAAAAACGAAAGAAAGCTTCTTCTGCTGCAGCACTTATTGAGAGGCTTGCATGCAAATTTAGCCATTATGAATTACGATGCTTTATCAAGCATGTCATGGATATATGTCCGCAGTCCGCTCTCTGTCTCAATGCCATATTTCTGGTTTATCATGACATAATACTTCATAATTCTGTCTTTCGGCAGAAGCTCACTGGAAGGTACGCTGTCGCCATATCCTTTCCTTGCTTCCATCCATGGATCCTCATTATGGGTAATCCTCTCCAATACCTTTCCACCATACATTCCGAATGTGTTTACAACAAGGTCGATCACTCGCTTCTCGTCATCCGTCAAGGCATCCTCCGTTCCATTAAGGATAGCAAAACGTGCATCATCTATGGGATTATATTTGAAATCCCTGAACAACTCATATACCTCGGGATAGACAGGACCATGTACCCAGGCCCTGCAATCCTCTTTGAAAATCGGTTTTCCATACAATGCGGAATACACTCCCAGAATAAAATAAAGCAATTTCTGCAACATAAGCGGAGTTACCTCTTCAAGCTTTTCAAAGATATACGCAATTACTCTGAGCATCTTATCCGAAACAGAGAACAGACTCTCTATACTTTCCGCTGCGGTAAAAGCTTTCCTGTAAGCTGCATCAGTTAACTTTTCACGATTCTCCAGGAGCTTCAGCTTCATATATCCCGGTGATGAAAGTGCTGCTTTAATGATATCTGAATCTGTCCTTCCAGGTATCTCGGAATGGTTATCTCTCCGAATCCAAGTGCCAGAGACAGAGGAGCCTTACCTATCTTATAAATCTTCATAAGCTTTTCGATGTCATCAATCGATACAAGTCCTTCGGCAGCCCTATACTGCTCATCAATTTCCTGAATATTCTTATCAATAAGACCCGGAATGTTCATTTCCTCTCCACATTCTTCACATACAGCCACAGTGATTGCAAAAGTATATTCCTTATCCCTTATGTTCTTTACCATGTCCTTTTTCTGTAAAAGGTACCCAGTTTCTTTCCTGCACTCTATGCAGAAATCCCTTCTTCCCTTATCCGTCATGATATTCACCTCCGATTTCCCTACTGATTATCTAAAATAGTATGTAAGCGGATATTTTTGTTCATGAAATGAAATAACAATCACGAAACAGTTCTCCAGCTTGTTAAACTTGATATACAACGATACTGTCTTTTCCTCTGTTCCATCCCTCTCTAAAAGGATCACATCTTTGCCAAATACATAAAGATTCTCATGTTCATATCCCTTATGCTCATTTTTAAGAATATCCGAAAAATCCATTACTGTAAGGCTCAATATGATTTCCTTCGCTTTTGCCTCGTCGATAACATAATCCCAAAACAAATTGAGGTTATCCTGCCGCCTGGAATTCCGGTCAATTCGGTAATTATCCTTTTCAACAGCTTTCTTTACATCAAAAAGGTACTGCTCAATGTCTTTCTTATCTATGTTCAATACTTTATCCTCAGCAAAGTCTATGATGTGTTTTTTGATTATTCCTATCACTACATTATCATCATGATGGCTTTTTTTCAATATCCAATCATCAATTTGGCCTTGTTTTTCAACATATTATAGATAACTTTCAGGTTTTTAATAGCTGATCCATCTTTGGCAGCCAGATAAAATCTCCTGAACTAAATCGAGTCTTCAAATACGCCCTAATCGATTTCACGTTGACCGTCACACATGTGCTTTCAAACAAGCACAACGCCCCCGTGACGACCTTATAGTGAATAAAAAAAAGTGAATTTGAACTGCCTCAGCAATTCGCATTCACCTTTAGTGTTATACATTTCCAATCTCTATCAACCAAATTGAATTATTTCTTGGATTTAGCTTTTGTCTTTGTTTCGGAATAGGAAGAATCATTACGGCAATCGATGATATGCGGTGTAGTCACAAAGTTGAAATAGTCTTCTACACGCATCTCATACCATCCGCCAAGTTCTTCAGCTCTTTCACTTATACTTGTCATATCTTCCGCCGATCCATATGCTCCGGAAATGAATATCCCGACTCCGTTATACTCTTCGGGATATGTGATATAGAATGTTTCAGTCCTTCCGTCATCTTCCCCTTCAGCTTCATAGTACCAGGATATTTCATATTCATTCTTTCCATCTTTTATCGTAAATTTATGGATATCAGATTTTGATTTGGTCCCAACATATGTCTTCAGCACATAATCTTCATCAGGGGAAAAATCCTCGAAAAACCTGCCTGAATACATATCGATCAGGGCCCATTTCAGCATTACAAATTCATCATCTCCTAAAGATGAATATTTGTAATTATTTTTAGCCTCTATGATCGTCTTCATATACCCGTCTTCACAATCCTTTGTGGTAGTTGTAAAAGACACATCAGCATATGATTTTACAGAACGCAGGATATTTCCTTCGCTGTCTTGTATTATTGGATTCAACTTATATCTTCCAGGAGCTTCAAGTTCTAATTCCGTATACTCATACCAATAACCTGTATTCTTATTTTTGCTCTGATTTACATTTGAATTCTGCTTCGCAAGGCATACCGGATTATCAATGTCTCCCTCGGTTATCACAGACCTTACTCCTTGAGAGGTGTTATTCATATCGAGCCTAAGAGTCATCCCTGTCACCCCTAAACCCGTAACTCCCATTAGTACCAGTATCGAAAGGACTGCAGCCTTCACTTGTGAATTCCTCATCATTTAACAACCTCCATGAATCCGACATAAACTTGTAAAATACATATCATCAAGGCCTCATAAGAGCAACATACCCTGTTTCACCGGACGGGACAACCATGGTACCTGTTGCATACTGAACATCATTGAGCTCATAAAACTCATCAATAGTTATATTACCGCCGCCTGTTACATAGATTCCTGCTCCCCATTCATAACCAGTGAAAAAGCTGTCATCCATGTACTGATCATCATAGTCCTGCCCGCCGATCCGTGAATAATACGGATCCCATGTTAAAACTACCTGCTGCGATGTGAAAGCGATATTGATATTTACCAGTTCTTCAACGGTTGTTGTATCGCCAAACTGAGGCGGGAATAACACATATCCCTTCCAGCTTCCCTGATATTCCGAAGAATCAAGCCAACGGACTCCTGAAGGAGCCCCATTTTGCAAAACCCCGTTATACCACCAGCTGAACTCGCTCTTTGTTGGTCTTTCGGTATATGAGAGGTTGCTGTAGGTTCCTGCCGCAAAGGCCATACTGCTGCCGATAATGCTTACACTTGCGATAATTACAGCAAAAAGCATGGCTTTGAAACGTCGTGTAATCCGGTTAAAATCTTTGCTCTTCACTCTTCTTTTAAGCATCTTAATATCTCCTTTCCCTGGAATAAAGCCTTTCTGAAACGTGCATAAAATAATCCTAATCTTTACTTCGGCGAAAAAACTATTCCTAATAAGTGGATAAATGTAGCAGCCTGCCAAACGATTCCCCGTTTGGAAAATCGTGCTTCTTGTAATAACTTAGTATGCTTTATCCCACTGTTGAGGATTGGGAATGGATTTTGCGTTCAAAAAAGGTGATTAATTATTTCCTTGATTCTATGGCAACAACCGGTTTTACAAGTGAATTCTGCGCCGATATACATATCGAGATACTTTTTTATAAAGTAATTCCGTTTAATGTCAGGTAAAGGGAGCCGATTAGATTTGCATCTGTGTGGCAGATATAAACGGCGAAAAACATAGGTTTATAGAGGAGGATACGATTATGAGAAAACTCATGGCAGGCATTATAGCTGCATCCATGATTGCCACTATGTTTACGAGCTATGGTTACAGTTCAGATAAAAACATTATACCTATCGAGCCAATCCTTATGAAAAAGTCAGCATTGAACTCAATGTT
>Ga0256404_1011348_pt1 | contig 11973 bp, 12 predicted proteins | sample RumenRJG_01DNA_FD_185990 | JGI IMG/M metagenome (GOLD analysis project Ga0256404, IMG submission 185990) | Bovine rumen microbial communities from Lethbridge, Alberta, Canada - RJG_01 | ecosystem: Host-associated > Mammals > Digestive system > Stomach > Rumen | place: Canada: Alberta | collected... | reverse complement strand
GTGGATTTTGTTTGTTCTTTCCCCGCATCGTGGGCATTGATGCTCTTTCCTGAGCATTTCCAGGTAGATATGATGCTCTGTCCCTGTTTCCTCCACCCGTTCTACAATGGCCTCTTCCAATCCCATCCGCTTTGTTATATTATCTTTATAGAGCATATTGAACATCCTTTCGTTTTGGATTCGTCACCTATATTCTAAAGGTTTTGTTCTTTATGCTCTACTGTTTTTTCTTTTGGCGTGAAAGAAGAGATCTGGAGTGTTCTCCAGATCTCTACCCCAACATTTATTATAGAACCGGAAAAAACTGCGGCAGATCTGGCTAAGCGAAAGACCTGCCGCAAAAAGGGAGTGGGGGATATGTTGAGAGAACTTTCATCCAAAGCACTGACACCGCCACTGGATTATCAAGACCACAGATGATGGGATTATCCGGCCAAACAAAATACTGTAGTTTCTGGTATAAGTCATACTTTCCTTATCGGGACTATTTATTGGATATGCGATGCAAAAATGCGTGCAGGACGGCTTTCCGGCAATTCACACATCAAATATGGCGTCCCGTCAGAATGATTCTTTTCCAACCTACCCTGAAGTCCGTTCAAATATTGAAGGAATTCCTCTTCTGTATTGTCTCCGCGTTCACTTTTGAAAATCATGATGTAAGCATCTTCGTGAAACGGAACTTCATAGCCAGTAGATGCATTGGCCTGAAACCAAAACAACGATCCTGGCTCCATTACTTTTCTCACGTTGTTGTTGCACAGAACCCATCTACCGCGGACAGTATAGATCAAGGCTTCTGTAGCGTGGGGATGCTCTCCAAGGAACATACCCGCCGGCATGTTAATAAAATGTACAGTACCCTTCTCACCAAAAATCAGAGGGCCAATATCGCCTTCCAGCGTTTTTACATGTTGAATCACAGAAAAATCAGTAACATCTTCCACGACTTTGATTCCCTGCCAACCATTAAGAATAATCTGGTGCTTGTTCATGATTTTTCCTCCTTTATCGTACACAGGCAGCGGCAAATCTGGCGTTCAGCCAGCCAAGTACAGCACGATATAATTCTGGACTATACGGATTCTGAAAACTGTGAAAATTAAACCGTTCCATAATGCGTTCTCGCTCGGACAGCGGTGCCAGTTGAAAACTATGATCAGTTTGCGCGATGCTTTGACAGGTAACGTCGCCGTTTCCGTTCTCCAGCAGGATACGGGCAATTTCTATGCGGTCATGCGGCGGGACGTTCATGTCCAACGCGCCTTGAAGGACGAGAGTGGGCGACTGTATATGGCGAAACAGGTCTGCCGGCCGTTCGCGGATTTCCTGTGCAAGTCGGGCGGTGTAGTAGTTGAAACTACAGCCGGCAAAAGAGATATGGACGCAAGGTACGCCCCTTTCTGCGCCGGCAATGACTGCATCCATGTTTGCACCAATTGTCAGCCAAGTTGGGCAGGTTTTTCTGGCCCATTCCATATTTTCTTCACTTTGACAGGCGAATTGATAGAGACGCTCATAGTTATACCGGAGCATATCCGGGCTATCGCTGCAAAGTGCACCCAAAAATATGTAGCCGTCCGCCTGAATACCGTCCCGCGCAGCCATACAAGAAAAGTACCCGCCGGCGCTCTCACCGGCTAAGATTACCTTCCCAATTGCCGGATGTTCTTTTAGGAAGCGATACAGCGCAATCAGAACCGCCTCATCATCATCGTTGGCGCCACGCCGTTCTGTACGGCTGCAGGTTTCTCCAAAACCACAGCGGTCAAACCGCAAACTGGCATAACCGCCCTCCAGCAGTTTTTGCGCCAACTCCTTCAGAGCAAACCGTTCCCCGCTCCCCACACCGTCCTTAACAATCTGTCCATCGCGGTCATGGGACAGACTGCCACCCACGATCAAAACGCAGGTATGCGGTCCATCTCCATGGGGCAGGAGCAGTGAATAACCAATATCATATTGCGCCGCGTGCAGAATATCCCGAATTTCCAAATTTCTTCCTCCGTTTATGATTCCATTGGAACAATGTGATTGACGCATCCGTGTTTGTAAATCGCCACATCAATGTCATAGACGGCACGAATGTTTTCCCGGCACAAAATGTCTCCTGGTGTGCCTTGCGCAAATACGGTGCCGTTTTGAAGCATTATGACCTGATCTGCATATTGAGCCGCCAGATTCAAATCGTGCATGGCGATCAGCGCTAAAATCTTTTCTTGCTGAACCACATACCGCACATATTTCATCACATCGATCTGGTGCCTGATATCCAAACTGCTAGTAGGTTCATCAAACACCAAGATCTGTGGTTCTTTGGCCAGAGCGGCGGCAATCAGCACCTTCTGGCGTTCGCCGCCGCTTAGTTCGTTCACATACTTCAGTGCATACGGCTCCAGTCCAAACAGTTGAATATTCTTCTCTACCAGTTCCAAATCGTGTTCCGTCGGATTCCATCCAATATATGGTTTGCGTCCAAGCAGAACCCGGTCATAAACAGTCACCGGGAAACTACAACTGCAGTCCTGTGGGACATAGCCGAACAGCCGTGACAGTTTACTGACGGTTTTTCCCGTTAAAGGCATCTCATCGAATAACACCTCACCGCCGGATGCATGGTGCAACTGCATTAAGCATTTAAGCAGCGTACTTTTGCCGGAACCGTTAGGGCCCAGCAACGCGTATACACCGCTGGACGGGCAGTCGATGGTAACCTGATGTAGAATGTCGCGCTTTTTTGTATATCCAAACGTCATCTGCTGAATCTGTAAGTGCATATTCTGAACTGCCTTTCCAATTCACTTACCGCGCCCAGAAGTCTTTTTTATTTGTCAGCACCATGTAAAGGAACAGCGGGACACCAACAAAAGAAATCACGATACTGACCGGGAGAATGATCGGTTCCAGAATCACCCTGCCGACAATGTCGGACACCACTGTCAGGATTGCCCCAAAAACACCGGCTAACGGCAACAGGAAGCGGTGATCGCCGCCGATCATATATCTTGCGAGATGTGGGGCCACCAGGCAAACGAACCCGATCACACCGGTGAAGGAAACAACGGTCGCAGTCATCAAAGATGACAGGACAACACTGACAATCCGAACCCGTCCAGCATTGACGCCAAGCGAGCGCGCTACTTCATTTCCGCCTGCCGTTATGGCGTTGAGACTCCATGCCTCTTTGAGACACAGCGGCATACAAACCAGAAGTACCACTGCCACAATGGTTACTTCGCTCCAATCGGTTCCTGTGAATGTACCAAACGTCCAGTGTACGCCGAGGGTAAATGGACTAACAAGCGGGTTGCCGGTGATGCCCTGCATCTGCACACCTGAGATAGAAAGTCCCATGCCGCTGATCACCGCCATCAACACGCGGGGCAGACGGCTGCTCCAGACAATATCATAATTGAATTCCGGCACGGTAATTCTGCTGGAAAAGCGTGACAGCAGAGCGCGAACCACATCGCCAAAAGTCAAATCTGCTGAACCGATGCTGACAGACCAGATGACCAGCACCAGAAGCAGCAACAGGCTTCCCAGAAGGATCAGCGTCTTGCCCAGTACATGCCTCCGGTATTGCTCCCGCATCTCCAGAGCAACATCATCACGTTTCACGTTTACTTACTATTATTCCAAGACGGTCAGGCTTCTGAAGACTCTGCTGGAGAATCCCAAACTTCTGGAGCTCCCTCTTGGAGAAAAAGTAGATTATTAATTCATTGGAGACTACTGAATTATGGAGAAGAAAATGCAGGTTAAGACCCCTTGGCTGGAACACATGGAAGGCATCCCGGCGCACCTGGAGTATTTCCAGGGCACAATGTATGAAGCGGTAGAAAAAATCGCAGAAAAATACCCGAATTATATCGCATTTGATTTTATGGGCCGGAAAACGACCTATAAGACGATGATGGAAAACGTCAACCGGTGCGCGAGAGCGCTCCGGACGATCGGCGTACGGGAAGGGGACAGAGTAACAATCGCTTTGCCGAACTGCCCGCAGGCTATCTATATGTTCTACGCGGTCAACCTGGTTGGAGCCGTATCTAATATGATTCATCCGCTTTCCGCCGAGAAGGAGATCGAGAATTATCTGAATATGTCGGAAAGCGTGACGGCGATTACACTGGATCAGTTCTATGGGAAGTTTGAAAAAATCCGTGCAAATACGAAAGTCGTCAATATCATTATCGCCAGCGTAAAGGATGAGCTTTCCAGACCGCTTAAAGCCGGCTATATGCTTACCTCCGGCCGAAAAGTCGAGAAAATCCCCGCAGACGCTCCGGTAATCCGCTGGAGGGACTTTATGCGCCTTGACCGCTGCTGTTTCTTTAATTATAAAGTGGAACGCAAGGCTGAAGATCCGGCAGCCATACTCTATTCCGGCGGAACTACGGGCACAACAAAGGGCATTGTCCTTACGAACCTTAATTTTAACGCGCTCGGCCAGCAGGTCATTGCGGCTAATCCCATGTTCAAGCCGGGAGATAAGATGCTTGCGGCAATGCCGCTGTTTCATGGATTCGGTCTGGGTGTATGCGTGCATTCCATGCTCTCCCAGGGAGGACGCTGCATTCTTGTCCCGCGCTTTACAGCGAAAAGCTATGCCAAGCTGATTGTAAAAGAGAAATGCAACTTTATTGCTGGCGTGCCGACTTTATATGAGGCGCTTCTCCGTCTTCCCTCGATGGAAGGAAGCGACCTGAGCTGCCTGAAGGGCGTTTTCTCGGGTGGAGATTCGCTGTCCGTTGAGCTAAAGAAAAAACTGGATAAGTTCCTGAAAGAGCACAATGCACCGATTCAGGTTCGGGAAGGGTACGGAACGACGGAAACCGTTACCGCATGTTGCCTTACTCCACCGCATACATTTAAGGAAGGGAGCATCGGAGTACCGTTCCCGGATACGTATATCAAGATTGTAAAACCGGGAACTGATGAGGAACTTCCCTATGGGGAGGAAGGGGAAATCCTCCTGGCAGGCCCCACAGTGATGAAAGAGTATATGGCAAATCCGGAAGAAACGGCGCATACCCTGCGCCACCATGCCGATGGCATGACGTGGGTTTATACGGGAGATCTTGGAATTATGGACAGCGATGGCTTCATCTATTTCCGCGGCCGTGCAAAGCGCATGATCATCAGCTCCGGTTATAACATTTATCCCGGTCAGCTCGAGAATATTCTGGATGCCTGCGAGGATATCTCCATGAGCTGTGTCATAGGAGTTCCGGATAATTATAAAATGCACGCGGTCAAAGCCTTTGTTGTTCTGAAGCCGGGTGTACCTCCGACGGAAGAGACAAAGGAACGGATTATGGAGTACTGCCGGGAGCGTGTTGCAAAATATGCGATGCCGCGTGAAATTGAATTCCGAACCGATCTTCCCAAGACGTTGGTAGGGAAAGTTGCCTACCGGAAACTCGAAGAGGAGGAAGAAACGAGGCGGGATGAGGAAAAGCAGGCGATGGCCTGAAACTCCGATCGAAATGCGACAATACGAAGGAAAAATCGGCACGGGTTAAATGCTGAGAGAAAACCAGAAAGAAAAAAAGAAATTTCAGAGGATGGAAACACGATCCGGGTGTATGCCCAGATCGTGTTTTTCTGGTCCAGCTCCCCTGCAATAAGTTAAGCAATTCCAATAATAAAGATATAGAAAGGCTCTGGCAGCGAAAGCGTTCGAAATTTCTCACTCTATAGCCGTTCTGTTTCAGGACGTTGGTCCTGCTGCTGTAGCCTTCCTTGCATCCGTTGGTATAGGAGGAAGGGCTGAGCAGTCAAAGTAATTCAGAAAATGCTTATTCCCGCTGCGGCGGGTATTTCCGCAGTTCCTGAATCCGATATTAAAAGTAGACATATAAACTGCAATTAATGTATAATAATTTAATAAGGCCGGACTGCAAAAAGCTGTCTAAACGTAGCAAACTAGGCAGCCGGTCTTGCGCTGTGAAAAAGACAAAAAGAGAGATGAATAGAAGATTCCATTTCGGTCAGAAAAACCAGACGGCGTTGGCATTCCGCTACCGTTTTTAAGGGACGGAGCGGCGGATTGGTAGGCGCCGTGCAGAAAAATGAGGATTTGGAAAACAAATTAGTTTAAAAGGAGTTGTAACAATGGGACTTATTAAAGCAGCAGCCGGTGCACTTGGCGGAACGCTTGCGGATCAGTGGAAGGAGTTTTTCTACTGCGAAGCTATGGATAAGGATGTCCTGGTGACAAAGGGTCAAAAGCGCACCAGCGGCCGATCCTCCAACACCAAAGGAAATGACAACATTATTTCCTCCGGGTCGGGAATCGCCGTGGCAGACGGACAGTGCATGATGATCGTCGAACAGGGAAAAGTTGTGGAAGTCTGTGCTGAACCGGGCGAGTATGTCTTCGATGCCTCTACGGAACCAAGTATATTCTCCGGCGAACTGGGTGATGCCCTTTCCAAGACCTTTGCTACGGTCGGCAAGAGGTTCGCTTATGGCGGAGATACCGGTAAGGATCAGCGCGTGTACTACTTCAATACGAAGGAACTGGTGGACAACAAGTTCGGGACGCCGAATCCGATCCCCTTCCGAGTTGTAGATTCCAAGATCGGCCTTGATGTGGATGTATCCATCCGCTGCTCGGGTGTCTATTCCTATAAAATAGCGGATCCGCTGCTGTTCTATACCAATGTCTGCGGAAATGTTGAGCAGGAGTATGCTCGAGAAGAACTGGATGGGCAGCTCAAAACCGAATTTGTCAGCGCCCTGCAGCCGGCGTTCGGAAAGCTTTCAGATTTAGGCTTGCGGCCGAATCAGATTGTTGCCCATAACACAGAGCTGGAAGACGCAATGAACCAGGCTCTGTCGGCCAAATGGGGCCAGCTTCGCGGCTTGAAAATCGTCAGCATCGCACTGGGTTCTGTCACGCTTCCGGAGGAAGACGCGGAGATGATCAAGCAGCTGCAGCGCACGGCGGTCCTGCAGAATCCCAACATGGCCGGTGCAACTCTGGTCGGTGCACAAGCAGATGCAATGAAGGCGGCTGCCGGCAACGCCAACGGCGCAGTCACAGGATTTATGGGATTAGGTATGGCCATGAACACAGGCGGCGGTGCGAATGCGCAGAACCTGTATGCAATGGGCCAGCAGCAACAGCAGCAACAGCAGCAACAGCAGCAGTTCCAGCAGCAACAGCAGCCACAGCAGCCCCAGCAGAATGGAGCGCAGGGGGTGGCTGCAGGTGGCACCGATACATGGCAGTGCTCCTGCGGGTCTGTAAACACGGGAAAATTCTGCCCAAACTGCGGGGCAAAGAAGCCGGAACCGCAGGCCAAGCCAAAGTGCAAGAACTGCGGTTGGGAGCCGGAAGACGGCGCGAATCCGCCAAAATTTTGCCCGAATTGCGGAAACCCGTTCGGGTCGTAAGTCATTAGAAGCAAGAACCGTTCAGACCGCCCTTATCGCGGCGGAAACAGAGTGCGTTTGGAGTCGAAAACAGGATGAGCCTGCGCGGAGGAAGGAGATTCTTCCGCAAAGGGGCTCAGGCTCCATACTTTTATAGCCGGTGAACGCCGAAGCGTGGAAACGGGCTGTGCTCCGTACGGGAGCAATTAACAGAGATGCATGGAAGGAGAGAAAACATGGCGGAAATACAGGAGTATAAGTGTCCGAACTGCGGCGGTGCAGTCACCTTTGACAGCACGCTGCAGAAAATGAAGTGTCCGTACTGTGACTCGGAATTTGAAATAGACGCCCTGAAAGAACACGACCAAGCACTGAAGCAGGAACCCAAGGAAGATATGAACTGGAAGACTTCCGAAGCCCAATGGCAGGAAGGGGAAACCGAAGGCATATGCTCCTATGTATGCAAATCCTGTGGCGGAGAAATCGTCGGGGATGAGAATATGGCAGCCACCTCCTGCCCCTACTGCGGCAATCCGGTTGTAATGACTGGGAAGTTTTCCGGAGGCCTGAAACCGGACTACGTCATCCCGTTCAAACTGGACAAGAAGGCGGCCAAGGAAACACTGAAAAAATTCTACGGAAAAAAGAAACTGCTGCCGAAGGTGTTCAAAGACCAGAACCACATTGAGGAAGTCAAGGGCATTTATGTGCCGTTTTGGCTCTTCGATGCGGATGTTGATGCGGATGTACACTATAAGGCAACGCGTCTGCGGACTTGGAGCGACGATAAATACGACTACACGGAAACAAGCTATTACGCTGTAACAAGAGGCGGAAACATCGGCTTTGAGCGGGTTCCGGTGGATGGCTCTTCCAAGATGCCGGACGACCTTATGGAATCCATTGAGCCGTTTGACTTCACACAAGCTGTCGATTTCCAGACGGCTTATCTGGCGGGTTATCTGGCAGATAAATATGATGTGGATTCCGAGCAGAGTATCGAGCGTGCCAATGAGAGGATTAAAAAGAGCACGGAGGACTCCTTTGCGGAGACGGTCGAAGGCTACACCTCCGTTATACCGGAAACTACAAATCTAAGCCTGCACAAGGGGCAGGTGAAGTATGCTCTGTATCCGGTATGGCTCCTGAATACGAAGTGGAACGGCCAGCAGTACCAGTTTGCTATGAACGGACAGACCGGGAAAATGGTTGGAGATCTCCCGCTGGACAAAGCCGCGTATCGTAAGTGGTTAATTGGCTTGACGGCACTCATCGGAGCGGCTATCTATGCCTTTAACTACTTGATGTGGCTTTTGTAGGAGGTGGAAAATGAAGATGAAGAAAAGATTTTCCGCTGTTTTCGCAGCAATTCTCCTTCTTTTTATTCTTTCCCTCCCGGCTTTTGCCGCGAGTGATCAGCCACTGCTTGTGGATGATGCGGACCTGCTGACGGATCATGAGGAAAGCGTGATTCTTGCGACCCTGAATACGGTAAGCAAGAAACAGCAGGCGGATATTGTCATTGTAACGGTAGATTCTTTGGACGGAAAGACCGCAACAGAATATGCGGATGACTTCTATGATGAGCACGGTTACGGGTACGGAAGTGAAAAAGACGGGGCTCTCCTGCTAATTGGCATGGATGATCAGCAATGGGCGATTTCCACCTGCGGCTTTGGCATTACAGCGCTGACGGATGCCGGCGTGGACTACATATCGGATCAATTCCTGCCGTATCTGGATGACGGCAATTACGCGGAAGCCTTCAATGTTTATGCAGAGCAATGCGATGAACTGTTCACGATGGCTCGAAACGGAGAGCCGTTTGATGTTGAAGACGTTCCGAAAGAGCCTTTTAATTACGGGGTGCACCTCATATTTGCACTTGTCATCGCCTTTGTTGTCGCGTTTGTCATTGTTTCCAAGATGAAAGGCAAACTCAAGACGGTTCGTTCGCAGCCTGCAGCAGGAAGCTATGTCAAGGAAGGCAGCATGCATGTATCGGAGAAAAAGGACGCATTCCTCTATAAGCATGTGGACCGAAAGGAAATTCCGAAAGACACAAACAGTTCCGGTGGCTCTACCACGCACAGTTCCTCTTCCGGTGTAACGCATGGCGGTTCGAGCGGCAGCTTCGGCGGCGGCGGTTTCGGCGGCGGCGGATTTGGTCGCAAATAAGGACCGCAAAGAAAATACCAGAAAAAATATATAAAATGCGGGCTATGCCATCCATCTGTGACATATCCCGCTTTTTACGTATATTCTCTTTCAATTTTTGCTCCGATGCGGCGGAAGGGGAAGCCTCCTCCTGCGTTTCAGAACTATTTTTCGTATTGTTCCTTCATGACAAAGGATTTGCTGTCAATAGCACGCATGGTGGCTAGAATACCGTCTAAATGATCATACTCATGCTGAATCAGTTCCGCCATGTCATCGTCCATAGGTATTTCCCTCGGAGCCCAGGTTTCGTCCCGATACCGAAGGATGCAGTGTCGATAGCGGCGGACGCGTACAAGAAGACCGGGGAAGGACATACAGTCATCCAGAAGCTCGATCATTTCTTTCCCGATAAATTCGAGCTGCGGATTCAGGATGATATACGGCCGATCCGTCAAAATGCAGATCAGCCGCTTTTTTACCCCAATCTGCGGAGCAGCTATGGCGCGGCCGAAGCCGTAGTCCCTTCGGACCGCCTTGATGCAGTCAAACATGTCCGAAAAAACGGGACGGAGGCTTTCCAGCTCCTCCGGCGCAATAGCATCGGAAATCTCGTACAGCTGCGGATCCCCAAGAAGAAGGATCTTTCTTTCCATAAGAAAACTCCTTTCGCCAGATACTGCCCGGCGTCAGGCTCCGGAAGAAGACTGCGACGGGCCGGTCTTACTCCTCTTTCGGCAGAAATTTGCGGACGGTCCCTAAACCTAAGGGCAGAGGATTCTGACTGCCCGCTGCATCATGCAACGCAACAGTCCATTTCCGGCAGCTCACGGTGCCGGCGCACCATCGACCGACCTGCAATAGTCCATATAGACTTGCAGGCAGACGCACTGCTGCCATGCGTTTTCGCTTTATAGGATCGATGCATATTTATATTACGCACAGCCCTATGCTGCGAGTCGCTTAGATCCAGTTATCAAAGAACGAACTGCATTGGTATTTTGGTGCAGGCAACTTCTGCACGGCAGGGACTTTAAAAACTGCGTTTTGTTTACAAAAGATTATACCCGGCAAGCACATGAATAACAATCGCCTGATATCCCCAGGAGTAAAGCGCAGGGCACTACAGCGAAATTTGGTGAGATATCAATGGAAATCCGGCAAACCCAAAAATTTCCGATTTGTCTGCTGCCCCAGACAGAGGGAAAGAGACCTGATCGCGGGCTTTTTCATAATACTTAGGCCTTAGGCTGCGGAGACTCGTGACTTCAGTCATGCGCCGTTGACATACAAACCATTTCAGATTTTATGCGAAGGACAGTACGGCAACGCCTGCGACAATCAGAAGCACACCTAAGATGCGGGACCGAGTGATTTTTTCCTTGAGCCACCAGTGGCCGAACAGGAGCGAGAATAAATACGTCAGCGCCCCGAGCGGAACGGCAACAGAGTACTCGATCCGCTGCATCAGGAGGATGATGCAGGCAGCGCCGGCAAGATATAGGAAAATTCCAAGCCAAAGTTCCGGATGGCGGGCAAGATTTCGATTGGACTCCGTTTTATTCGCGGCGACCTTCAGAAAATAAGCGCCGAGTGCGGAGAGGATGGACATGAGAAGCACAAGGACGATTGTGAGAATCATTGCTTTCCGGATCCCCCAATCAGAATAACGCCGAAGATAATCAGAAGAATACCGATAACTTTTTGCAGACTGAGGCTTTCCCCCAAAAGCGTAACGGAGATAATCGTGGAAAAGATGTAGCTGATGGAATTCATAGGCTGGATGGCACTCAGATCCCCCAGACGATATGCCTGAATGATAAACAGCCCCCCCATCGCGCAGAGCCCCAGACCGATTGCAATAAAAACCCATTTCTGCGGCACGGCATATCGCCCCGTTCCGCCGATTTTCCACAAATATTCGCCGAAGCACATGCACAGGGCGGACATCACAACGCAGAAAATGCCCTTGTGCAGGTGCGGCTTAGATTCTGTCATACATTCACGTTCCTTTAAATAGTGCTGGCTCTTTCTTTCATTCGGCGCAAAAAACCATGAATAACGCCTCCAAAGTGCCTATGGCAAAGCACAACTGTCATCGTAGCACGTTTGAAGGCATTAATGGTATTGAAATTGAAAAAAAACGAGAAATCAGTAAAAAAACAGGGCAGAATAGGTAAAATGACTGATTTATTTCGCTTATATACGCATCGGGAAACCATCGGGAGCACCAAATATCTCCAACGACATGAAGTGCAGTTTCCTAGCAAATTCCGTTCAGCTGCCTGTCCTTTGCAGTGGAATGTGAAGCCTCACACGATTAAAATCGCGTGCTTCCATGCCCGCGTTCCGCAGGCACAGACTCGCTGACTGAAGATACAGTCTGAATCCCGTGTCTCTATGCCGCAGCATAAAGCACTGAAAAAAGAC
>Ga0256404_1011347_pt1 | contig 11973 bp, 6 predicted proteins | sample RumenRJG_01DNA_FD_185990 | JGI IMG/M metagenome (GOLD analysis project Ga0256404, IMG submission 185990) | Bovine rumen microbial communities from Lethbridge, Alberta, Canada - RJG_01 | ecosystem: Host-associated > Mammals > Digestive system > Stomach > Rumen | place: Canada: Alberta | collected... | reverse complement strand
ACCATTACGTATTTGTTACCTACCTGACGAATTGATGATGCCTCAAAGAAATTGAAGTCACCAGGATTCTGTCCCTTGTAGAGTGCAGGATAGGTTGTTCCTTCTGGATCGCGTACTACACCATAACGTGCACTTGCTGGAATGAAGTAGTCGTGCAACTGAGTACCAGGGCGCATAGAATACATAGTATTCTGGTCGAGCTCACATGCTGTTGAGTGCTGGAAACCATAGAATACGTATGCTCTGAAACCCTTGTCATAATCAGGATCTTTCTTGTCGGTGATGTTCTCAATGAATACTGATGGGTCGAAGTCGATGAGTGAACCAGGTAGGCACTGACGACCATCCTTGGTGAGGTTCACAGGTGTGAAAGGTCCATTAGGACGGTCACCCTTACATACCATTGGCACACGTCTCCAGCCACGGCTGTGAGGATAGAGCCAGTATGTCTTCTTGCCTGTTTTTCTATCAGTTGTCTCTACCAAGTCAGGAGCAAACATTGTGTCCCACTGACCATCTACATACCATGAGAAGATAGGACCTTCGTCTTTCCACTGTGAAAGATCTTCTACTGGTGCCGACCACATACGGATATCGTTACCGCAGTAGCCGCTATATGTGATGTCGTGTGAACCAATTATGTATGCGCGGTATTTTCCTGGATGATCAGGATCTTCGAATACACGTGGCTCACCATCTGGTAAATGTTCCCATAATGGGAGATAAGGATTCTGTGCACTAACAGAAAGAGTGCCCAACAGGGCAAGTGCAGATAATAACAGTTTTTTCATTAATAATATATTGGTTTTATGATTATAATTTTATTACTAACACGAAACCGCCACGAGGTTGCAAGTTGACTGCCTCTGGCTGTTTTTTCAAAGTTTGGATATTCCATTTCTCCTTTTCAATTGCCGTTCCGTCATAGAAAGCCTGTATCTTTGCTGAGGCTGGAAGTTTTAGCTTGCTTAGTGAGAGAGGTATTGTGCGGGCTATGTCAGAACCATTGATGCCTGCTACATACCATGTATTGCTACTTCTGCGAGCAAGTACCACGCTCTCGCCTGGATAACCGCAGATGAATAGTGTTTCGTCCCATACAGTAGGTAGGTTGCTGAAGAAGTCCTGCACGCTTTGTGGTTGTGCATAGTAGCTTTCTGGTTTATCGGCAAGGTGCTGCAATGCACTTTCATATAGCACAGTAAGTGCCAGCTCATGAGCATTTGTTGTTATGTGTGGATGCTGTGAGTCGCTGAAAGCACATGGAGTATAGTCCATAGGGCCAATCACATTGCGTGTGAATGGCAGTGTGGCATTGTGACATGCTGCCTTGGTGGTGAATGTCGGAACATTGTTATACCATTCTGCACCATATACACCTTCGGTTGACATCAGGTTAGGGTATGTGCGCTGCCAGCCACGTGGTATAGTTGCTCCGTGGAAGTTCACCAACAGATGGTGCCGTGCTGCACTTTCAAGCAGGTCAATGCAGTATTCCATATTCTTGAGGTTGTCGCCAGAGAAGAAATCAATCTTTACTCCCGCTACACCAATCTTCTCACACCATGCAAACTCTTTTTCTCTGTCCTCGGCTTTGTTTAATCGATATTTAGGCGTTGGAGCTCCATCAACCCATCCTATGCTTGAATTATACCATATAATAGGTTTCACTCCCTTGTTATTAGCATATTTCACAGCATCTTCAATGCTCTTACCATTCTTCATGGTATCCCATTCGGCATCAATGAGCACGTAAGGCAACTTTAATTTTGCTGCCATATCAACATATTTCTTGATGATGCTGTAGTCGTTAGAACCATGATTATATGCCCAGTATATCCATGAAACAACACCTGGTTTTATCCAACTTGTATCTTTAATTTTATTGCTTTCTGCAACATCGGTTATGAGTGTTGACTCTACAATATCTTTCAGCTGACCAGTGATAACCACACGCCAAGGAGTATGCCAAGCTCCACTTACCTTAGCGTTGTTCTCATCAGCAACCACACGATACACTTCCTTGTCGTTATACAGACATGATGCACTCTGTGTCTTTTCAATATTAGCCTCAGAGATAAGGGCAAATACGCCATCCTGAGCTTCTATCAACGATGGATAGCCCCAACGGTTGTTCCACCCCTCAGCCGATTTTGATATAGCACTAAATGAAGCTACAGGAGCGGTCTTGTAGCTTGTTGTGAGTGGAAAGAGAGCCTCGTAAGCATCAGTCCATTGCTGCATCCAACGTTTAGTGTTCTCTGGAATGATATACGCTGTGTGCTCAGCAGGGATGTCTGAGTTCTCTTTCAGGTTATATTCATAGCGGAAGGCTACTCCATCGTTGTAAAGACGAAGAACAAGATTTTCCAAGCGGTATTCATTTGCTTCATTTTTACAGTGAAGTCGTTTGCCGGAAAGCATCTGATAGTCGGCAGTTATCTTGCTTACCAAACTGAAATCTGTGTCTTTGCTTCCTGTTACATCAACCAGAATGTCGATGACATGTTTGTTGTTGTAGTTTAACTTCAGAGTCTTGCCCTCCAGTGATGCAGATATTTTTCCGTTAGGAGAATAAATATTAGCTGCATTAGCGCTGAAAAGTAGACATTGTGCAATAAATGCTACAAGGAAAATCGTTCTTCTCATCTTTTGTTTTATCTCTTTTAAAAAAACTCTTTTACTGCTGGCGCAGGTTCCATTTTGAATTGTCGCTGTTGAAATCGTATGTAGCCAGGGTAGGAGTACTATCACCGGCTGAGTATAAACAAATCTTTGTGTTTATAGCCTTTTCGCCTGGAATCATCTTTGGCATGATACGATAGGTGCCGTCAATAAGTTGTTCTATACGCCATAGCTGAGCATCGTCACCAGTATATTCTGCTACAGTCGTTAGTTCTTTGTTTGCTGTTGCTGCCAGTGCACGATTAGTACCCTCAATGATAATCTTGTAGTATGGCTGACCTAAGTAGCCACCCTTATTTGGCTCTGCTGTTATTGTCCATCGCTGGTTAGGATGGAACATGTAGTCATTACATCTCACGGCGATTTCACCCTTAGGCCATGTGTTGATAACATCCTTGAGCTGCTGACTTGCTATTGGCTTAACAGCAGATGTGTCTGGGGCACCCCAGAAATGACGCTCCTGTGGTATTCTTACAAAGTCGGTAGCCAGTTCTAAAGCATAGCCTCTACGTTCAGATTCGATTTCGAATGTTCCTCCGTGGAAACGGTTACCTGCCTTTGGCCATCCGTTCTGCCAAAGGAGTGGACGAATGCCGAGTACGCTTCTGCCACCTTGATCGAAGTCTGCTTCATAGTGACACGACATTACTTCAACTCCTTCGTCGATAATCTCTCTTCCGAAATGTCCTGGACCAACAACTCTGTCGCCACCCGCAATAACCATCTTGCCACCGCCAGCAATCATGTCACGACCTACATTATCAATGAAAGGACCATTAACACTCTTAGAACGACCAACAACGATGTTGTATGTGGAGTTAACACCATCACAACATGTACCGTGAGTGCCCAAGAGGTAATACCAGCCGTCATGATATATCATATCTGTTGCCTCGCAGTCGATAGCAACGTCTTTTTCTACATTGCCCTCAACACGCTTGCCTGTCTTAGGGTCAATCTCTATCTGACGAATATTTCCCCAGTAAGTGCCGTATGTTACCCACAGACGACCGGTTTTGGGATCAAGCAGTAGACTTGGGTCGATGGCATCGCAGTCTTCTAATCCATCTGAGTTTGCCACTTCTATAGGATCAGAATATTTAAAGTTGGGGGAGTTTGGGTCAAGGGTTTTGTTCCACATAGTGAGTATTCTACCATTATGTCCACCCATAAGACCACCGCCTGTAGCTCCATATATAACCAAGTATCTGTCGCCAATCTTCATGGCATCAGGAGCAGCACCGCGTCCTGGTCTTACAGCACCACTATACCAGTGGTAGCCATCCTCTGAGATAAGTCCTCCTTCACCTGTTCCGAAGGTATAGTATTTACCATCACATTCAACAATTGTCGATGGGTCGTGAATATATGGTTCACCTGTTTGTGCCCAAACATCCATAGGGAGTGCCATGGACAGCAGGAATAAAAGATTCTTGTATTTCATTTTTTGTATTGTCTGATAATTGATTATTAGATTACTTTGTCTTGATTAAATAGCCTGTAACAGGATTCCCCTTCTCGTCGATGAAACGGGCACACATATCGCTCATGCCTGGGCCATTGGCAACGGCTACGCGCAGAATGTTACGTCCTTTGTGCAAGGTGATACGGTTTGATGTGCCATCGTCTTTGACCATACGACGATCGCTCTCAAGGGTGAGCACGTTCTCTCCATTGAGCCACCACATAGAAGCTCCGTTAGAACCTGCTGCAAGACGTACATCTTTGATTTCTTCTTCGCAGTCAATGATAGTTGTTGCCCAAAAGAGCACGCTGTACATCTGTTTCTTCATGCCAGAAGCAAAACGGAAGAGCTTGGTATTGAAACGCTTGCTATCGAGAGCATGCCATTGAAGAGTCTGACCACTGGCAGCAATCTTGACCTTCTGACCATCCTTAGGGAATTTCTTGAACTGTCCAGGATAGTATTCTTTGTTTAGTTCTTGAGGCATGAACTTATAGGTGAAATTGAGGTTTGAGCTGTATTCCTTCATGCTCTTTTTGCTTATAGGCTCAAGGAGTAACCATCGACGGATGAAACCATCTTGGTCGGGTGTAGCTGAGGATGTTGTTACCTTGTTAAAGTAATCTGTTAGCTGCGGTGCTTTTGGCATCTCCTCGTTTTCTCCAAGGAAGCGTATCCAGTCGATATCTACTTCGCCTGAAGTGCATACTACTTCAATGTCGGCAATATTGTTTGTTCTTGTTGTAATAGGACTTGTAGCTGTATATTCTTCTGACATTCTAACTGCATTCACATCCATGGTAGTTATCATTTTGCCATTCACCTTGATTGCAATAGTTCCATTTCCTTGAGCACGAACAACAGCAATAGGTTTGATGCCAGAGAAGTCAACATCAGTATATTTTACAGAAGCACCTTTCTGTAAACTTACCTGCCATCCCATCTGTGGCATAAATGCCATCACGTAATTGGTTTTGACATTACCACTGATACTGCTGTAACGGTCAATTTGAATAGGTTTTGTTGCTGGGCTTATGCCAACACCACGTAGTGTAGGCTTCACTTCTTGGATAGAACCATCGGCATTGAAGCTCAGTTTGTCGATACATACAGAGCGGTTCTTGTCAAACTTAGGAGAGTAGTCGTTTCTGTGATAGAACAGATACCATTGTCCCTTGTAGTTCACAATGCTATGATGGTTAGTCCAACATCCATTGGCATGCTCAGCCATGATAATACCCTTGAATGTCCAAGGACCAAGTGGGCTGTCGCTCATGGCGTATGCCAATGTCTCAGTTCCATTCTCTTTTCTCACCCATGGGAATGTGAGATAGTATTTACCATTGTGCTTGAAAGCAAAAGGTCCTTCTTTGAAGCCTTCTGGTAAGCCTTTCATTTCTTTGCCTGCAATTTTCATGGCAGGCATCTTTATGGTGTTTCCGTTTTCGTCTTTTCTGTCGGGGAACTTCACTTCCTGTAATTCACCGTCAACTTCAAGTAGGTTATCTTTAAGTTTTGCTCCGCGAATACCCATTCCTCCCCAGTAGATGTAGGCTGATCCATCGTCATCGAGAAGCACGCATGGGTCGATGCCCGAAATTCCATTGATGGGCTGTGCCTCGCATGTGAATGGCCCTTCTGGTTTGCTGGCTGTTGCTACGCCAATGCCAAAGCCGTGTCCGTTTTTGGGTGCGTTAGGGAAGAAAAAATAGTATTTCCCGTTTTTGTACACACAGTCTGGCGCCCACATCGAGTAGCCTTCAGGATTACCCCAAGGTACATCCTGTTGTGAGATGATAATTCCATGGTCTTGCCAATCGATAAGGTTTTCTGAAGAGAATACATGATAGTCGGCCATACAGAACCAGTCCTGTCGCTGTCCTTTTGGTGCCTGAATGTCATGTGAAGGGTAAAGATAGATTTTCTCGTTAAAGACACGAGCTGTTGGGTCAGCAGTAAACTGACTGCTGATGATTGGATTTTGTGCTTGTGAAAGCAGCGGAGGTAAGCAGAGTAATGAAAACAAGACTCCAGTCTTTCTCCAACGATTTAAGTTTTCCATCGGTTTTTATTGGATTTTGTAGTTTTATAATTGCAAAGATAACCTTCTTTACTGAGAGCGATTTTGTATATTGTTTCAAATGTTTTCTGTTTTCGTTCAATTTCGTATATTTTGGCAAATGATACAAAATCTAAAGTTTTGGATACATTTCACAACATTATTTTATGTATTATGTGCTTAACTTTGCAAGTATAACTTTTGTATCATGAAAAGAATATTAAAAACTGTTTCAGCCTTGACTGTATGTCTCGCGCTTTCTTCTGTTGCCAATGCGCAACTTTATCCGTATCAAAATTCTAATCTTGATGCTCATCAACGAGCTCTTGATTTGTGTAGTCGTCTCACCCTTGAAGAGAAGGCTCTTCTCATGCTTGACGAGTCACCAGCAATACCTCGACTGGGTATTAAGAAATTCTTCTGGTGGAGTGAAGCCCTTCATGGTGCAGCCAACATGGGGAATGTTACCGTGTTTCCTGAACCTGTTGCTATGGCTTCGTCTTTTAATCCCGACTTGCTTTTCAAAGTTTTCTCGGCAGCAAGTGATGAAATGCGTGCGCAGTATCATGAGCGTATGTCGAAGGGTGGAGAAGATCAGAAATTTCACAGTCTTTCAGTATGGACTCCTAATGTAAATATCTTCCGTGACCCTCGTTGGGGGCGTGGACAGGAAACCTATGGTGAGGATCCATATCTCACAAGTGTGATGGGAACGGCTGTAGTGCGTGGACTCCAGGGCCCTGAAAGTTCAAAATATCGCAAATTACTTGCTTGTGCCAAGCATTTTGCTATTCATAGCGGACCTGAGTCAACACGCCATACCGTGAACATTGAGAATATATCTCCTCGTGACCTATGGGAAACCTATATGCCTGCTTTCAAAGTGCTTGTGCAGGATGCTAAGGTGCGTGAGGTGATGTGTGCTTATCAGCGTTGGGACGATGAGCCCTGTTGTGGCAATAACCGTTTGCTGCAGCAGATTTTGCGTGACGAGTGGGGCTTTAAGTATCTTGTTGTGAGCGATTGTGGAGCGGTCAGTGATATATGGCAGACTCATAAGACACAGCCCGATGCTGCTCATGCGGCTTCTATGGCAACGTTGGCTGGTACTGATGTGGAGTGTGGTTACAATTATGCTTATAAGAGCATACCAGAGGCTGTAGAGAAAGGACTTATCTCTGAAGAAGAAGTTAATAAGCATGTTGTTCGCCTACTTGAAGGTCGCTTTGAACTTGGTGAGATGGATGATGCCGATAAGGTGGAGTGGAGCAAGATTCCTTATTCTGTTATGTCGAGCAAGGAGAATGCACAGATTTCCCTTGATATGGCTCGTCAGAGTATTGTTCTTTTGCAGAACAACAATAATATTCTGCCTCTTAATAAGAATACAAATGAAAAGATTGCCGTTATTGGACCTAATGCCGACAATGATCCCATGATGTGGGGTAATTACAACGGTACTCCTAATCACACTGTTTCTATCCTTAGCGGTATCAAAAGCAAATACAAGAATATTGAGTATATCAAGGGTTGTGATCTTACCGATCTGAAAATAGTAAAGCCATTCTTCGATCAATGCTCTTTTGAAGGCAAGAAAGGGTTGAAGGGTACTTTCTGGAGTAATATTAACATGGAAGGTGAACCTGTATCTACAGAATTCTACAACGCTCCTTTCGCTGTTACAACAGCTGGTATGCATGTTTTTGCACCTAATGTACCTGTAGAGGACTTCTCTGCAAAATACGAAACAACATTCGTTCCTGAGAAGAGTGGAGAGGTGGTTCTTAATGTAGAGAGTTGTGGTCATTTTGAGGTATATGTGAATGGTAAGCAGGTGCAACGTCACCACACTTGGCGTACCACACCAACACGCACCCCTATGCAGGTTGTAAAGGGTGAGAAATACGAGATAGAGATTCGTTATCAGTTTGTAAAGACATGGGGAGCCAATATGAAAGTTAATATTGGTGAAGAACAACCTATCAACTATAACGAGACAATAGCTAAACTGAAGGGCATTAACAAGGTTATTTTTGTTGGTGGTATCTCTCCTGCTCTTGAAGGTGAGGAAATGCCTGTAAGAATAGATGGTTTTGCTGGTGGTGACCGTACAAGTATCGAACTTCCAAAGGTGCAGCGTGATTTCATTGCTGCTCTTAAGAAGGCTGGTAAGCAGATTATCTATGTTAACTGCTCAGGTTCAGCTATAGCTCTTACCCCAGAAACAAAGAATTGCGAAGCTATTGTTCAGGCATGGTATGCTGGTCAGGAGGGTGGAACTGCTGTTGCTGATGTGCTATTTGGTGATGTCAATCCATCAGGAAAACTGCCTGTAACATTTTACACCGATGATTCTCAGCTTCCTGATTTCGAGGACTATTCTATGCAGAACCGCACCTATCGCTATTTCAAGGGTAAGCCTCTCTTTTCATTTGGTTATGGTCTCAGTTACACCACATTCAAGATTGGTAAAGCAACCATCATAAATGGTAAAGAGGGAAAGGACGATGTAATTTCTATTCCTGTTACCAATACAGGAAAGAAAGAGGGAACAGAAATCGTTCAGCTTTATGTGAAAGATCCAAAGGATGTTAGTGGGCCACAGCTTACTCTCAAAGGCTTCCAACGTATAAGTCTGAAGCCAGGAGAAACTGCAACTGTAAAACTGTCATTGGGTGATAAGGTTAGAGAACTTTTTGATGCGAGCACCAATACTGTTCATCCAATCAATCACACTCTAAACCTTTACTATGGTACAAGCTCTGTTAAGGAAAACTTAAATCAGATTAATTACTAACAGACTTCTTATAAATGTAAAGAAACATACATAGTAAGTGAAAAAAAGATGGAAATATGGAATATAGTCTTCTGTATTTCCATCTTTTTTCTTTGAGCAAAGATTATTGGCTCGGTTTTATAATATTTGCTTCTTTCTTAGGGATACTACTGTACAAACCATCATAAAACGTAAACAGTTAGTTCTCTCTCTTGGAGAGGGCACTGAGTTTTCTAATCTCCCAAACTTTTTGTATATTTGCAGCAGAAACAACTTCTATTTCCTAGCTTTCTATTTTATAATGATGGATGAGAAGCGAGTTTACATAGCGTGCGACCTAAAGTCGTTTTACGCCAGCGTGGAATGTGTAGCCAGAGGACTTGATCCTTTGACTACAAATCTTGTGGTCGCTGATAAGAGTCGTACAGAAAAGACTATCTGTCTCGCTGTTTCGCCTACTCTTAAAGCATGTCATATTGGAGGAAGAGCACGTCTATTTGAGGTTGTTCAACGTGTTAAGGAAATAAATTATCTGCGCCTACAACGCATTCCCGACCATAAATTCAAAGGCAAATCAGTATCAGCCATTGAATTGAAAGAACATCCTGATTGGGAGGTGGATTATGTTGTGGCTACTCCACGAATGGCTGAGTATATCCGTGTGAGTGCAAGTATATATGGTATTTATCTAAAGTATGTTGCACCCGAAGATATTCATGTATATTCCATAGATGAGGTGTTTATGGATGTTACCGACTATCTTAAAACCTATGGAAAGAATCCGCATGATATGGCTATGGACATTATTCATGATATTCTCAAACAGACGGGAATCACGGCTACTGCTGGAATAGGTACAAATCTGTATCTTGCAAAGGTGGCTATGGATATCGTGGCAAAACATGTGCCGGCAGACAAGGATGGTGTGCGAATAGCCGAACTTGATGAGATGAGCTATCGCAGACAGCTTTGGGATCACAATCCTATAACCGATTTCTGGCGAGTAGGACGAGGAATCGCCAATAAGTTAGCAATGTGCGGCATTACTACTATGGGACAACTTGCACGTATGTCGGAGCAGAATGAAGCTCTGCTCTATAAACTCTTTGGCGTTAATGCCGAACTGCTCATCGATCATGCTTGGGGATGGGAGCCTTGCACCATGAAATATATCAAGACGTATAAACCTGAAGTACGGTCCATAAGTCAGGGACAGGTGTTGCAGTCGGCTTATGATTTCAAGAAGGGGAGGGTTGTGGCTAAGGAAATGGCAGAGGCTATTGCTCTTGATCTTGTAGAGCGCCGACTTGTAACTAATCAATTGGTGCTCACCATAGGTTATGACCGAGAGTCGCTGAATGATTCGGCAGTAAGAGGACAATATGAAGGAGAGGTGGGTATTGATTATTATGGACGACTGGTGCCTAAGCATGCACATGCAACGGCAAATCTTCAACGCTTCACCTCTTCAACACGCATCATCCGTGACGCCATTCGTTCTCTTTATGAGGATATTGTTAATTCTAAATTCTATGTTCGTAGATTGAATATTACGGCTTGTAATGTTATTCCAGAAGAAGTGGCTAAACAGCAGAAAAAACAACCTGTGCAGCTTGATCTATTTACCGATTATGATAAAGTCAGGAAGACGGAAGCAAAGATAGAAACAGCGTTAAAACGAGAACGCAGAATGCAAGAGGCAGTTCTTAATATAAAAAAGAAATTTGGCAAAAATGCTATACTTAAAGGTTTGAACTTTGCTGATGGCGCAACAGCGAGAGAACGTAATAAACAAATAGGAGGACATAAGGCATGACAAATAAATATGATGATATTATCAATCTGCCACATCACGTTTCTAAGGTGCATCCTCAGATGTCAATGCAGGCACGAGCAGCTCAGTTTGCTCCCTTTGCAGCCCTTACAGGTTACGATGATGCTATTGCTGAAACCGAAAGTGACTATTAAAATATCGCTCCAAGTCTTGTTAAAGCAAGTTTGGAGTTTTTACTCAACAGAATTGTATGCGAACGTATAGAAACGTTTTGTTGTTTCAAAAAAAGTGTTATCTTTGTGTTGTTAAATTCGATGAATTACACATGCGTGACAAGGTGTCAAAGCCACACCAAAACACAAGAGTGACAAGGCAGTGGCTCTAATATGACTCTACTATGAGTCTACAATGACTCTACAGTGACTCTAATCGCGCAATAATCGCGAATTAGAGAATCGTTAGAGAACGATTAGAGAAAGGTTAGAGAACGGTTAGAGGAATAAGGGAGGAAAAACGGTTCAATAGTAAATTTTATGTGTCTCTAAATATTCTGAATATTCCGAAAACTCAGAATACTCATAAAAAACAGAATAATCATAGCACTAAAACTTGATATCTTTCAATAATTGTTATATCTTTGCAATGTCTTAGTCACTAAAAACGTAGTAATATGAGAAAGTTGTTTTGTATTCATAAATTGCTAAAGTTTGCTTGCGCTATTGTTGCAATTATAATATGTGGGTGTTCACAAAAGGTGAAGCATCAAAGTATAAAGCCTATTCCGTCGAATGTCAATATGAGAGATATTGTTGATGCCAAGTTGGCTGCAGAGTTTACTGTGAAGGATTTCGATTGGCATAATAATAAACTACATTTGACATTATTCTTAGAGAATATCTATGAAGGAAAGATTATTGATGCTGTGCAGCCTGGTGATACTTTGTTTTTCGCAGACGATACCATAATAGTGAAGGATGAAAAGATAGATAATGACATCATAACAATAAACAATGGAATAGAAGAGGGTGGGGCGTATCTTCAGAAACGAAATGATGGAAATTATCGGTCGCTATTGCTTGATGACCATTCGGTATATACTGAATTAGGTGAAACGACTCTAAATCTATCTACCAACCTCACAATTATAGATTGTGGTGACAATCCTGAAGATTCATACGATACCATTCGAACATCTCATAAGCAATATCTTGATG
>Ga0256404_1011346_pt1 | contig 11974 bp, 10 predicted proteins | sample RumenRJG_01DNA_FD_185990 | JGI IMG/M metagenome (GOLD analysis project Ga0256404, IMG submission 185990) | Bovine rumen microbial communities from Lethbridge, Alberta, Canada - RJG_01 | ecosystem: Host-associated > Mammals > Digestive system > Stomach > Rumen | place: Canada: Alberta | collected... | reverse complement strand
ACGCAGATTTTACCCTGATCAGTATGGATCTGAACCTTTTAAAGTATTACAACGATACCTATGGGCATGAAAAGGGAGATGCGCTGCTGCGCAGTTTTGCATCTGTTTTAAGGGAGGCATTTCCGGCGGCTCTGGCAATTGCGAGGGTCGGGGGAGATGAATTTCATGTGGTGCTTCCGGACCGGGAGCAGGAAGAACTGCGTGAGGATCTCACCTGCCTGTTAAAATGCCTGTATGAAAAAAATGAACAAAACAAAGAACTGCATCTGAGTACAGCAGTGGGGTGCGTGCAGCGCAGCGAGTTTTTGGATAACGTGGATATCCGTATGCTTTATCAGGAGGCAGACCGCCGCATGTATGTACACAAACAGAAAATGAAAGAGAAGAATCCGGAGTTATATCGCCGGTAGGGAGGAAAATATTATCATGAGTGGATATCTGATCAAAGACACGACAAAGGAAGAAAGGATTGCACTGATTCGTTCCTGGCAGGAGCCGGATGACTGCGTGGGAGGAAGCGGCATGGATCTGTTTGATATGTATGATGCCTATATCCGTGGGGAGAAAGAGATTGCAGAGATCAATGGGGAATTTCAGGCATCCTATGTAAAGGATACCGAGGACTTAGAACAGCCGGAAGAAGCAAAATCCACTTCCGGAGAACTGACGCAGCTGACGAAGCTGCATGCGGAAGGTGCGCTTACGGATGAAGAGTTTGCGGCCGCAAAGAAAAAAGTGCTTGGACTGTAGCACACAATAATTTTATTATAAAAATGCAGTGGACGTAGAAATTGTCCGCTGCATTTTTTTATAGAAACAGTTCGTTAACAGGGTACAGTGCTTTTTCCCTGAATCAATATAGGGAGTGTGGTAAAACTCTGAATCAGCAGATCCGGATATTCCAGTTTGCGGATCATCATATTTCCGGCCTGGATACCCATATCATATACGTTGATGTCAATGACCGTTGGGGCAGGATCAATGATGCCTGCATAAGGGTAACAATCAAATGTAAGAAATCCCATGTCTTTTGGAATGGAAAGGGATAATTCGGTAATAGCGCGGGAAACCCCAAGGGCGAGGGTGCTGTTTTCGCAGACGATGGCCTGCGGAAGAGAGGCACGATCCTGCAATACAGGGAGAACTGTCTCGTAGGCTCCGAGACGGGTTGCATTTGTATAACAGATCCTTTTGTTTGGAATATGGTGTTTCTGGTTTAACATGCCTTTTAGAAATCCTTTCAGCCGCTGGCTGGAAAGAATGTCACTTTTCCGGCCCGCTACAAACAGTACATCGTAATAGTTACATGCAAGCATATGGGCGGCGGCATATTCTCCTGCCAGTGCGTGATCGGTGTCTATCCAGCAGAGCCGGCTTTCGAAATTGGGATGGCCGATAATAATATGTGGGACGTTGTCTTTGAGGATATGTTGTGCCAGAACTTCGTTGACCGCTGATCCATGGATAATCAGTCCATCGGCAGAACGGCGCTGTATTTCCTGAATGGCACGTTCGCCCGGATAGGACTCTTCTGAGGTATCCACGAGAGTAAGGGTATAATGGTGCCGTGTGAGTTCATGATGGACACCGGACATGATATCAAACATATGGGGATTCTGATAGGCAGTACCCTGCCCGAGATCCGTCAGGTAAACAATATTTTTGGCAGCCTGTCTGGCAAAGGAAACGGCACGGGCGTTGGGAACATAGTGCAGCTTATCAATGGCAGCCTGAACGCGTGCAACAGTTTCTGGTGAAATGGTCGTCCAGTGATTTAAAACTTTTGAAACTGTGGATTTAGACACTCCGGCTTCATTTGCAACATCGGATATTGTTATAGCCATATTTTTTCCTCCTTAAAAATGTATAAAACTAAAAAGATGGTATAGCGGTTTCCTAACAAAGTCAATAGAAAATAAAGATAAAACGTTGAAAATATAGGAAAATATCAATAAAATAAAATCAGTCACAGCGGAAAACCGCAAAATAATAGCAATATATAGGAAAACAGTTTCCTGGGAGGGAGAAAACATGAAAAAAAGAATGGTGGCAATTGCCCTGGCGGCGGCAATGGTGATGACAACGTTCGCCGGATGTGGGGGAGCAGAAGAAACGGTGGAAACACAAAAAAGTGAAAATACGGAAAAAACGAGTGAAGATGCAGTAAAAAATCTGATAGCTTCCACAAAAGGAACCGTTACATTAAACCTTTGGTGTGATGAAACAGAAAGTTACCAGAAAACGATGAAGCAGTTGGTTGAAGATTTTAAAAACCAGTATGATCAGGTAGATTTTGATATTACAATCGGTGCAGTATCTACAGCTAATTGTAAGGATGAAGTTCTTGCAGATGTAGAAAAAGCGGCAGACGTATTTGTATTTGCAGATGATCAGTTATATGATCTGGAAAAAGCAGGGGCATTACAGAGTGTTGATGCAACATTTACATATGATCCCAAAGAAGAAAATGAGAAAGAGGCAGTGGAGGCGGCTTCTGTGGATGAAACTATGTATGCATATCCTCTTACCGCTTCCAATGGATATTTTCTTTATTATGATTCCAATTATCTTACCCCGGAAGATGTAGCTTCCTGGGACAATCTTTTGGCTGCAGCGCAAAAACAGGGCAAAACAGTCGGCATGGAAGTATCCGGGGCATGGTATTTGTATGGATTTTTTGCGGGAGCAGGGCTTGAGATGTATCGGAATGATGATGGCTCTAATACCTGTAACTGGAATGCTGCGGATACCAAATACAAAGGTGCAGATGTTGCTGCTGCGATCACGGATATTTGTAAAAACAAGGCGATGGTAAATTGTGTGAATGAAGATGCACAGGCTTTTGCATTAAATGGGGAGATGATTGCGGATGTCAATGGAACATGGGCAAGCAATGCGTTTAAAGAAGCATATGGTGATGGATATGCTGCCGCAAAACTTCCTACATTTACGGTAAATGGAGATCAGGTACAGATGGGATCTTATGCGGGATATAAGTTTGTCGGAGTGAATGCATATTCTAAAAATACCGGATGGGCGATGCTTCTGGCAGAGTATCTGACCAATGAACAGAGTCAGAAAACAATCGGTATTGCAACCGGAGAAGGTCCTTCTAATATAAAAGCAGCAGCTTCGGAAGAAATTGCTTCAGCACCTGCACTTGCGGCGTTGACAGAACAGGCAAAATACGCAGATTTGCAGCGGGTAGGAAATAATTACTGGGATCCGGCGGCTGCACTGGGAGAAACATTGGTGGAAGGTACCTATAAGGATGCACAGAGTGTGCTGGATAAAGCGGTTGAAGGTATTACTCAGCCGGCATCCGAATAATGAATGCATATGAGAAGATATTGGAATGAAATAAAAACAGCGTGGGTACAGGGAAATCTCTGGACCCGCCTGTCCCTGCTTGTGATGGGGAGCGGATATTTTGCCTGTGACCGATGGGGAAAAGGAATTTTAATGACATTGATGGAAGTATTCTTTTTTCTCTTTACAGGGAGGGTATCCTGGCAGTATATCAGAAAATTAAATACATTAGGAACCGTGCAGAGAAAGGAAACACTGGATCTTACAACATTACAAAAGACGGTAAATCACTATGATAATTCCTTGCTGATTTTACTTTTTGGAGTGGTTGGGATATTGATCATAGCAGCATTTGTTGCATTATACGTGTCAAATTTTAAAACCGTATTCCGGATGCAGCAGATGAAAGAAAATGGGGAACATATTAATACCATGAAGGAAGACTGCCGGGAACTGATAAACCGGAAGTTTCATGTGAGCCTGCTGGCACTGCCGGTTTTGGGGGTAATTCTGGTAAATGTGATTCCGATTATCTTTATGATATGTGTTGCATTTACCAATTATGATATGGATCATCAGCCACCTACCTATCTGTTTACCTGGGTAGGGCTAAAAAACTTCCGCCAGTTGTTTACATCTTCTGCCACGGTAACGTTTGGGTATGCGTTTATACGTATTTTGTTCTGGACGTTACTCTGGGCACTTCTTGCAACATTTTCAACGTATTTTGGCGGGATTATGCTTGCAAAGCTGATCAATGACCGGCAGGTGCACTGGAAGAAAATGTGGCGGACATTATTTGTTATAACAATTGCAATTCCGCAGTTTGTTACCCTGCTTCTGGTTGGAAAAATGTTTGGGGATTATGGAATTGTCAACAGTATCTGCAGTAAGACTGGCCTGACGGATCTGCTCAGACAGATCGGACTTGTGGGAAAAGGACTTTCTTATATTCCGTTTTTGACAAAACCGGGATGGGCGCATGTCATGATTGTGCTGATCAATATCTGGGTAGGGGTACCGTTCCAGATGCTGAGTGCGACGGGAATACTGATGAATATTCCCCATGAACAGATGGAAAGCGCGAAGATAGATGGGGCAAATGAGAGGCAGATTTTCTGGAAAATCACGATGCCATATATGTTGTTTGTGACAGGCCCGAGTCTGCTTACAGCACTAATTGCCAACATTAATAACTTTAATGTGATTTACCTGCTTACAACAGATTACGTTACATCCAACATGAATTATGCAAATTCCAATGCAAAAGAAGTAGATTTGCTGGTTACATGGCTGTTCAGGCTGACAAATGATTATTCCAATTATAAAATGGCATCTGTTATCGGCATCTGTGTATTTTGTATCTGTGCCGTGCTGACACTTATTGGATTTACGAGGATGATTGCAGGGAATAAAGAGGAGGAATTTCAGTAAATGAAAAAACAGTTAAAAATAGTTGGAAAACATATGCTGCTGGCTTTGCTGGCATTTATATGGCTGATTCCAATTGTATGGCTGCTGGTAACTTCTTTTAGTTCATACAAAGGCATTAATACAATGCATTTTTTCCCGCAAAGATGGTCTTTGGACAATTACATGCAGTTGTTTTTCCGGCCGGATACCGTTGCCAATTTTCCGGCCTGGTTTCGGAATTCCCTGATTATTGGAGCAGCGACCTGTGTAATTTCCACATTATTTGTGCTGATGGTGGCATATGCAATGAGTTGCATGCGGTTTCCGGCACGTAAACCATTGATGAGTATTGCGATTATTCTTGGGATGTTTCCGGGAGTTCTTTCCATGATAGCCATTTATTTTGTAATGAAATTACTGGGGCTGACAGACAGCATGGCAGGGTTAATTATTATTTATTCTGCGGGTTCCGGACTTGGATATCTCATTTGTAAGGGCTTTTTTGATACCATTCCGGTTTCACTGAGGGAATCCGCAAAACTGGAGGGGGCATCGGAACTTTCCATCCTCGTAAAAATCGTAATTCCATTGTCGAAACCGATCATTGTTTATACGGTGATAAATGCTTTTCTGAATCCGTGGATGGATTTTGTGATGGCAAAACTTATGATCCGTTCAAAAAATCCGGCAGACTGGACGGTAGCAATGGGATTATATAATCTGGTGCAGAGAACCCTTGTGGGAGATTATTTTTCCGTATTTTGTGCGGGTGGTGTGATTGTGGCAATTCCTATTTCTATTTTGTTTATTATCATGCAGAAGTTTTATGTAGAAGGAATTACGGGAGGGGCAGTAAAAGGATGAAAAAAGAAGCAGTTTTACATGTACCGCTGTCACAGTTCGCATATGCATATGATGAAAGAACAATTGTCCTGCGGCTTCGGGCGGCAAAAGGGGATTTAAAAAGTTGTAAAGTGTTTTATGGAGATCGTGTGGATCCCAGGCCACAGATAGAAACATTTGAAAAAGAGATGGTTTGTGCAGCAAAAGATGATTTGTATGATTATTTTGAAACTGTTATTCATGACAGATACAGCCGGTTGTGCTATTATTTCCTGCTCTGGGATGGAAAACAGGAACAGTATTATTATGAGCGCGATTTCAGCCGGGATATCCCGGAGAACCGGACAGAATTTTTCCAGTTCCCCTATATAAGAAGAGAGGATATGCTACATATCCCGCCATGGGCGAAAGATATGGTGATGTATCATATTTTCCCGGATAGTTTTGCAACCGGTTACCGTACCATGGGGAAACATCCGAATGAACAGAAAATCGTGATGAAAAATGGGGAAAAAGTGATTTCGGGAAACCGGCTGGGAGGCACGTTAAGTGGAATAAAAGCGAATCTGGATTATCTGCAGCAGCTTGGAATTAATTGCATTTATGTAAATCCGGTGTTTGCCGCAAATTCGTATCATAAGTATGATACCATAGATTATTTTTCCATAGACCCATGTCTGGGAACAAAAAAGGAAGCAAAAGAACTGGTGGAAGATTGCCATGCACGGGGCATCCGTGTTTTGTTTGATGGAGTGTTTAACCATTGCGGACCGGATTTCTTTGCTTTCCGTGATGTTCTTGCCCATGGGGAAAAATCAGAATATCTTGATTGGTTTTATGGGATGCAGGCACCGGTTGACTATAAAGATCCCCCAAATTATGAAGCTTTTGCCTATGTAAAAGAAATGCCGAAACTAAATACTGGAAATCCAAAAGTCGAACAATATTTGATTAAAGTCGGAGTGTATTGGATACAGGAGATTGGGATTGATGGCTGGCGGCTGGATGTTGCAAATGAGATTAATCATGACTTCTGGCGGCATTTCCGGGCGGCTGTGAGAGCAGTTAAAAAAGATGCACTTCTTATAGGGGAAATCTGGGAGGATGCACAGTGCTGGCTGCTGGGAGATCAATTTGATTCTACCATGAATTACCGGTTTTCCTATTTATGTACAGATTTTTTTGCAAAAAGGACAATGTGTGCGCGGGAGTTTGACGAACAGATGACCAAAATGATTTACCGGTATCCGCAACAGGTGTCAGAGATACAGATGAATTTTCTGGATTCGCATGACATTCCGCGGTTTCTGAGTTATTGTGGCGGAGACCGCAGGAAACTTAGGCTTGCCTGTTTTTATCTAATCATGGGATATGGGATTCCTTCGGTTTTTTATGGAGATGAATGTTATCTGGATGGAAAAACAGAGATACAGTATCGCCAGGAGATGCGCTGGGACACATCGGACACCTTTGCCGGGGACTTGAAGGAGTGGATCAGCTTCCGGAAGACGCATGAAGCATTGAAAAATGGCAGATATCGTGGCATCTGGATGGAAGACGGAGGATTTTATGCTTTCCTGCGGGAGAATAAAGAGGAAAAAGTTCTGGTTATTATCAATAATTCAGACGAACCATATGTCTGTGACGATGGATTCTGGTGCGAAACGGAACAAAAAATCTGTGGGTTCGTATTGGATAAAGTAAAACAATTGCCTGCAATGCAGGGAAAACCCTTCATTATTAAAAATAGATAGTTCAAAAAATGCTGCCTTACATGTAAAATGCAGGGCAGTATTTTTGTGCAATTCTTTTAGTGACATATGAAAAAACCTGTGTTACACTGACCGTACAAGTAAACATACATGATACAACTTTAGTAGAGAAGCCCGGACAGGCTGTATCTGCTTTTTTAAGAGGGGATATACATTATGGAGAGTATCACAGGAGGAAACACACCAAAATATCAGGAACTGACCGAACAGCTGCGTTTACAGATCGTCTCCGGGGAGATTGCACCTGGGCAGAAACTGCCATCGGAAAATACGCTTTCCGCACAGTATCAGGTCAGCCGTCAGACGGTGCGCAAGGCATTGGCGATTTTGCAGAATGAAGGATATATATACGCAGAGCACGGGCGCGGTACATTCTGTTCGGAAATGATGCGGCACGCACATCCGTCCAAGAATATTGCTGTCGTAACAACCTATCTGTCAGACTATATTTTTCCCCGTGTGATACAGGGAATTGATGATGTGCTGACCGGTGCAGGATATAGCATTGTCCTAAAAAATACAAAAAATTCCCGGACACGGGAAGCGGAATGCCTGCAGGAAATTTTAAGCAAGGATATTGACGGGGTTATCATTGAACCGAGTAAAAGCCAGATTTTCTGCCGGCATATGAATTTGTACGAACAACTGGAAAAATCGCATATTCCATACGTGTTTATCCAGGGATGTTTCCCACAGATGAAAGACAAACCGCATGTGCTGCTGGATGATTTTCAAGGGGGATATATGATCACAAAGTATCTGACGGATCACGGGCACAAAAATATCGTGGGAGTATTTAAGGCGGATGACATGCAGGGACAGAGCCGTCATAAAGGGTATGTCCGGGCACTGCAGGAGGCGGAAATTTTGTATGATCCGGATAAAGTGGTGTGGTTTCATACGGAGGACCGCAAAATCCATCCCTATGAAGCAATCCGTGAAATGGCAGGAAAAACGCTTCGTGGGCGGATGGATGCGGTCGTTTGTTATAACGATCAGACGGCACAGCTTGTCATCCGTGCATTACAGGAGGAAGGACTGCGTATTCCGGAAGATGTTTCGGTGACCGGTTATGATAATTCTTCGCTGGCGAACCAGCAGGGGCTTCGGCTGACAACCATTGACCATCCGCAGGAAAAGCTTGGCGCCATGGCAGCAGAACTGCTCCTTTCCATGATTCAGAACGGAGAAAAAGAGGAAGGGGAGAGTGTTCTCATCCAGCCAATGCTTATTGAGGGAAATTCCTGCATGGAATACCGGTGACAGCTTGTGCAATCTGACCAAAACAATGCCGGATTAAAATGAAAAAAGACAACAATTTTGTTGATTTTTTGCATGAAAAACAACTTGTAAATACATGCATACAAGTTATAAACTTAGAGTATAAAAACGAACGATATAAAGCATTGATTCTAAGGAGGAACGAGTATGCTGTTAAATAAGGATTACAAATTTTGGTTTTGCACAGGATCACAGGATCTGTATGGAGAGGAATGTCTGGCAAAGGTAGCCCGGCATTCCAAACAGATTGTAGATGAGTTAAACAAGACAGGCGTTTTGCCATATGAAATCGTATGGAAACCGACACTCATTACCAATGAGCTGATCCGCAAGACATTCAACGAGGCTAACAACGATGAGACATGTGCCGGTGTAATCACCTGGATGCACACGTTCTCCCCTGCAAAGTCCTGGATTCTTGGACTGCAGGAGTATCGCAAACCTCTGATGCATTTACATACACAGTTCAATGAGGAACTTCCATATGATACCATTGATATGGATTTCATGAATGAAAACCAGTCTGCACATGGAGACAGAGAGTATGGTCATATCGTAAGCCGTATGCGTATGGAGCGTAAGGTAGTTGTCGGACATTGGAGTGATCCGGTTGTTGTTGGCAAGATCGCAAGCTGGATGCGTACCGCAGTCGGTATCGTAGAGAGCAGCCACATCCGTGTTATGCGTGTCGCAGACAACATGAGAAACGTAGCTGTTACCGAGGGCGATAAGGTAGAAGCACAGATCAAGTTCGGCTGGGAAGTAGATGCTTATCCGGTAAACGAGATTGCAGAGTCTGTTGCAGCCGTATCCCAGTCCGATACAAACGCACTTGTAGATGAATACTACGACAAATATGAGATTTTACTCGAGGGAAGAGATCCGGAAGAGTTTAAGAAACATGTAGCGGTACAGGCGCAGATCGAACTTGGATTTGAGCGTTTCCTGCAGGAGAAGAATTATCAGGCAATCGTTACTCATTTTGGAGATCTGGGAGCATTAAAACAGCTTCCGGGACTTGCCATCCAGAGACTGATGGAAAAGGGTTATGGTTTCGGAGCAGAAGGTGACTGGAAAGTTGCAGCCATGGTACGTCTCATGAAAGTGATGACCGCAGGCATGAAGGATGCAAAGGGAACATCCATGCTCGAGGATTACACCTACAATTTAGTAAAAGGAAAAGAAGGAATTCTTGAAGCACACATGCTTGAAATCTGCCCGTCCATCGCAGACGGTCCGATCAGCATCAAGTGCCAGCCTCTTTCCATGGGAGACAGAGAAGATCCGGCAAGACTTGTATTTACATCCAAGGAAGGACACGGAATCGCGACATCCCTCATCGATCTGGGCAACCGTTTCCGTCTCATCATCAATGATGTAGAGTGCAGGAAGACAGAAAAGCCAATGCCAAAACTTCCGACCGCAACCAACTTCTGGACTCCGGAACCGGATATCTACACTGGAGCGGAAGCATGGATTCTTGCAGGCGGCGCACACCACACTGCATTTACCTATGACCTGACGGCAGAGCAGATGGGCGACTGGGCAGCAGCCATGGGCATTGAGGCTGTATACATTGACAAAGATACTAGGATTCGTGATTTCAAGCGTGATCTGATGCTTGGAGAGGTATTCTACAGATAAAAGATAGGTAACATCTGCTTTTGTAAAATGCAAAGGCAGGTGTTTATGACAGAAAGAGAGGTAGAAACAGTGGAAAGAAAAGACGAGATTGTGTCCGGGAAAACATTTCTCGGAATTGAATTTGGCTCTACACGTATCAAGGCGGTACTGACCGATGCAGACCATACACCGATCGCATCCGGCAGTCATGAATGGGAAAACCGCCTGGATCACGGAATCTGGACCTATACCATGGATGACATCTGGGGCGGTCTGCAGGATTGCTACCGGGATTTAAAAAAGGACGTAAAAGAACAGTATGGTGTGACACTGACAAAGATCCGTGCGATTGGATTTTCCGCTATGATGCACGGATATCTGGCATTTGATAAGGCTGGGGAGCTTCTCGTGCCGTTCCGTACATGGCGTAATACCATCACAGAGGAAGCAGCAGCCGCACTGACAAAGGAATTTTCCTATAACATTCCGCAGCGTTGGAGCATTGCCCATCTGTATCAGGCAATGTTAAACAAAGAGGAGCATGTGAAAGATATCGCATTTTTCACCACGCTTGCAGGATTTATCCATTGGAAACTGACTGGGGAAAAGGTACTCGGCGTGGGGGATGCATCCGGAATGTTCCCAATCGACAGTAATACAAAAGATTATGATGCAGCAATGCTCGATAAGTTCGATGCGCTGGCAGAACCATACGGCTTTGACTGGTCACTCCGTGACATTCTGCCAAAAGTTCTTGTTGCCGGAGAAAATGCCGGAACGCTGACCGCAGAGGGCGCAAGGCTTCTCGATACCGATGGCGAACTGGAAGCAGGAATTCCGGTATGTCCGCCGGAAGGTGATGCCGGAACCGGCATGGCAGCGACCAACAGTGTAGCTGTCCGCACCGGAAACGTATCCGCAGGTACTTCCGTATTTGCAATGATTGTACTGGAAAAGGCATTGAAGAATGTGCACACCGAGATCGATCTGGTGACCACGCCATCCGGAGAAGCAGTTGCCATGGCACACTGCAACAACTGCACATCCGACCTGAATGCATGGGTCAACCTGTTTGAAGAGTTTGCAAACAGCTTTGGCATGAAGATCGACAAGAATGAGCTGTTTTCCGTTTTATATAATAAAGCACTTGAAGGTGATGCAGATTGTGGCGGCCTTCTGGCATACAACTATTTTTCCGGTGAGGGAATTACCGCATTTGATGAGGGAAGACCTCTGTTTGCCCGCACACCGGATGCAAAATTCAATCTTGCAAATTTCATGCGCGTGCACTTGTTTACGGCACTGGGCGCATTGAAAGATGGTCTGGATATCCTGCTCAAAGAGGAAGGCGTACAGATCGACAAGATGTATGGGCACGGTGGTCTGTTTAAGACTCCGGTAGTCGGACAGCGCATCATGGCAGCAGCGATCGACACACCGGTTTCCGTTATGGAGACGGCAGGCGAGGGCGGCGCATGGGGCATTGCACTTCTTGCAGCTTACATGGCTCAGAAAGAAGAGGGCGAGAGCCTTGCCGATTATCTGAGCAAGAGAGTCTTTGGCGGTCAGGAGGGCGTGACCGAAGATCCGGTTCCTGCAGATGTGGAAGGATTTGACCAGTTTTTAAAACGCTATAACGAAGGACTTGCAATTGAGCGTGCAGCAGTTGAACATTTATAAAATAATAGTTACAGATAAGAAACAGGCAGAATCCGTCGTTTACAGCGGCGGAT